>ERZ773156.1030-NODE-1030-length-20009-cov-5.01358_pt1 | contig 20009 bp, 23 predicted proteins | sample MGYA00511895_ERZ773156 | MGnify/ENA primary metagenome ERZ773156 (study PRJEB29015, sample SAMEA2737850) | human gut metagenome | biome: human gut; feature: human-associated habitat; material: faeces | place: China | collected 2012 ...
TTTAATCTTTTTAGAAATTTTTATAGTTATTGTTATGATTAAAAATTTTAATAATATAAGATTAGAATATACTTGTGAAAATGGAATTCTAAAAATAAAACCTAATGTGTTATCTAAATATAAGTATATATACTGCGATAGAGTAGGTTTAGTTCATACAGAAAATGAACTTGAAGATATGAAAATTATAATTGTCTTTACTAACAAAGGAAGAAAAGGTAAATTTGGAAAACAAGTAGGAGAATACTTTTGTAAAGTTCATCCTGGACTAAGTAAAGATTATAATAAGATGATTAAATTAAATAAAGAAACACAATGGTATTATATAATAATAAAAAGAGGGGCTTTAAAGAAATTTAAACTTTTAGATGACATTTATAAAAATTGTGTTACAGCAACTTATACAAATGATAGTATTGAAAATATAAAGATCGCAAGAGGTCAGAAGAATTTATAAAAGATGAAGGTGATATTGTTTTATGAAAACAAAAGTACAATTCATAAAAGATATAGATAAAGATATAAAATATTTAGAGGAAGCCGCTGAAATAATAAAAAGTGGTGGTATTGGGGCATTTCCTACTGAAACAGTTTATGGATTAGGCGCAAATGCTTTAGATGGAGAAGCTGTTAAAAAGATTTTTGTGGCAAAGGGAAGACCGCAGGATAATCCTTTAATAATACATATAGCTGATAAAAAAGATATAGATAAATATGTTGCTGAAATACCTAAATATGCACAGGAGTTAATGGATAAATTTTGGCCAGGTCCTTTAACAATAATATTAAAGAAAAAAGATATAGTTTCAGATGTTACATCAGCAGGTTTAGATACAGTTGGCGTTAGAATGCCAAATGATGAAATAGCCTTAAAGCTAATAGAACTATCAGGAGTTCCAATAGCAGCGCCATCAGCTAATATATCAGGAAGACCAAGTCCTACAGATATAGAAAGATGTGAAGAAGACTTAAATGGAAGAGTTGATTTTATAATAGGAGCTAAAAAAAGTGAAATAGGAGTAGAATCAACTATAGTAGATGCAACTGGTGAACATTTATGTGTTTTAAGACCTGGAGGCATAACTTTAGAAATGTTAAAGGATATAGATGAAGGAGTATATATAGATAAAGCTATATTAACTACTTTAGATAAAGATACAAAACCTAAGGCACCTGGAATGAAGTATAAACATTATGCACCAAAGGCAAAAGTTAGAATGGTTCAAGGTCCAATAAATAAAATGGTTGAAAAAATTAAAGAAATAGTGCATAATTACATAGATGAAGATTTAAAAGTCGGAATTATGGCAACTGATGAAACAATTTCTATGTACAATGAAGGAATAGTAAAATCATTAGGAACTAGAGAAGACTTAACTTCTGTAACAAGAAATTTATTTGAAACGCTTAGAGCTTTTGATGACTTAGGGGTAGATATTATAATAACTGAGGCATTTGAGGAAAAAGATTTAGGCGTAGCCATAATGAATAGATTAAAAAAATCCTGTGGATTTGACATAACAATAGTTTAAGAATATATATGGAAGGAGCTAGATAAGAATGAAACTTTTGAAAAAAAGGAACTGTTTTGAATTTATATTTTTTAAAAATTCTATATTTGTTTTTTTTGAAAGTTTAATACCTTTATTTAGTGTTCTTCCAGTTAATAAAAAAAGTGCTTTTTTATTTGACTTATTATTTAATTTTTTAAATTAAGTAGTGTTATTAGTCATTGAAAAAGCACTTTTTTTAAAATAATATATTAAAACAAACAGGGATAATGGAGGTTAATGAAATGAAAATAGCAATTGGTTGCGATCATGGTGGATTTAATTTAAAAAACACAGTGATAAAACATTTAGAAGAAAAAGGTATTGAGGTAAAAGATTTTGGTACATACAGCACAGATTCTTGTGATTACCCTGATATATCTATACAGGTTGCAGAAGCTGTAGCTAAAAAAGAATTTGAATATGGTATATTAATTTGTGGAACTGGTATAGGAATATCTATAGCAGCAAATAAAGTTCCAGGAATAAGAGCAGCATTATGTTCTGATACATTTAGTGCTCATGCAACAAGACAACATAACAATGCAAATATTCTAGCTATGGGTGAGAGAGTTGTAGGACCAGGATTAGCTTTAGATATAGTTGATACTTTCTTAAATTCAGAATTTGAAGGTGGAAGACACCAAAATAGAATAGATAAAATAACAGCTATTGAAGAAAAGTATTCAAAATAATTTGATAAAAAATATTTTTATATAAATTTTAGGAGGAAGATACAATGAGTAAAGTAACAGAAATAACACATCCACTTATATTACATAAGTTAGCATTTATAAGATATAAAAATACAGGATCTAAGGATTTTAGAGAACTAGTAAGTGAAGTTTCTATGCTTATGGCTTATGAGGTAACAAGAAATCTTCCTATGGAAGAAATAGAAATAGAAACTCCAGTTTGCAAAACTAAATGTAAAGTTTTAGCTGGTAAAAAAGTTGCTATAGTTCCAATATTAAGAGCCGGATTAGGTATGGTAGATGGTATGCTACAACTTATCCCAGCAGCAAAAGTAGGGCATATAGGACTATACAGAGATGAAGAAACTCTTCAACCTGTAGAATATTTCTGTAAGTTACCACAAGATATAGCTGAAAGAGATATAATAGTTGTTGATCCAATGTTAGCTACAGGTGGCTCTGCTACAGATGCTATAACTCTTTTAAAGAAAAGAGGAGCTAAGCAAATAAGACTTATGTGTTTAATTTCTTCACCAGAAGGAATAGAGTTTGTACAAAAAGCTCATCCAGATGTTGATATATATGTTGCATGTATTGATGAAAAATTAAACGATCATGGATATATCGTTCCAGGATTAGGTGATGCAGGAGATAGACTATTTGGAACAAAATAGTTATAATTTAAATAGCTACTTAATTTTAAGTAGCTATTAATTATTTTTGGAGGTAAATGATTCATGGAAAAGATAAAAGTTTTAACTATCTTTGGAACAAGACCGGAAGCTATAAAAATGGCTCCATTAGTAAAAGAATTAGAAAAAAGACCGGAAATAGAATCAAAGGTTTGTGTAACTGCTCAACATAGAGAAATGTTAGATCAAGTTTTAGAACTATTTGATATAAAGCCTGACTTTGATCTAGACATAATGAAAAATCGTCAAACTCTTACTGGAATAACAAATAGAGTTTTAGAAGGATTAGAAAAAGTATTTACAGAAGAAAAACCAGATATGATACTTGTACATGGTGATACTACAACAACTTTTGCTGGAGGATTAGCAGCATTCTATCAACAAATAAGAGTAGGCCATGTTGAAGCTGGACTTAGAACTTTTGATAAATATTTCCCATTCCCAGAGGAAATGAATAGAAAGTTAACAGGCGCTTTAGCTGATTTACACTTTGCTCCAACTAAAGGATCAAAAGCTAACCTTTTAAGAGAAGGAATAAATGAAAATGACATAAAAATTACAGGTAACACTGTAATCGATGCTATGGAACATACTGTAGAAGATAACTATGTTTTTGAAAATGATGAATTAAATAAAATAGATTTTGAAAACAAAAAAGTTATAATGATAACTGCACATAGAAGAGAAAATTGGGGAGAAGGTATAGAAAATATCTGTACAGCTTTAAATAAAATAGTTGAAGATAATAAAGATGTTGAATTAGTTTACCTTGTTCACTTAAATCCAGTTGTAAAAGATGTTGTTTATAAAAATCTTGATGGTAAAGAAAGAGTACATCTTTTACCACCACTTGATACAAAAGAAACTCATAACTTAATGAATAAATGCTTTATGGTTATGACTGATTCAGGTGGATTACAAGAAGAAGCTCCTCATTTAGGAAAACCAGTATTAGTTTTAAGAGATGTTACAGAAAGACCAGAAGCTGTTCAATCAGGAACAGTTAAATTAGTCGGTACTGATGTTGAAAAAATATTAGAAGAAGCTAATTCGCTTATAAATGATGAAAAAGCTTATGCAAAAATGAGTAAAGCTATAAATCCATATGGAGATGGTAAGGCTTCTGAAAGAATAGTAAAAGCTATTTTAAATTACTTTGGAAAAAATGATGAAGAAGTAGAAGAGTTTATAAGCAAATAAGACTTTGTTAAAAAGTTTAATAAATATAATTTGAATAAATGGTATAAATAGACAGATATTTAGAATATTATAGAAATTTTAATAAAAGACTTCTATAATAAAGCTAAATTATCTGTCTTTTTTTTCGAAAAGAGAAAAAATAATAAAAAAGATTGTTTAAAATTTAACAAAAAATATTGAAAGCTAGTAAATTTATGGTTATAATTAAATTAGTTAGAAAAAATATAGATTTTTGATAAATTTTTACCTAAATGGGAGGTTTTTGATATGAGAGAGGTAGTTATTGCAAGTGCAGTAAGAACAGCATTAGGTTCATTTGGTGGTTCATTAAAGGATGTTCCTGCTGTAGATTTAGGAGCTTTAGTTATTAAAGAAGCTTTAAATAAAGCTGGTGTAAAACCAGAATGTGTTGATGAAGTTTTAATGGGAAATGTAATTCAAGCTGGATTAGGACAAAACCCTGCAAGACAAGCAGCTGTAAAAGCTGGTTTACCAGTTGAAATTCCTTCAATGACAATAAATAAAGTTTGTGGTTCAGGTTTAAGATGTGTGGCTTTAGCAGCTCAAATGATAAAAGCAGGAGATGCTGACGTAATAGTAGCTGGTGGTATGGAAAACATGTCACAAGGGCCATATGTTTTAAAAACTGCAAGATTTGGTCAAAGAATGGGCGATGGAAAAATGGTTGATGCTATGGTCAATGACGCTTTAACAGATGCATTTAATGGATACCATATGGGTATAACTGCTGAAAATATAGCAGAACAATGGGGATTAACTAGAGAAATGCAAGATGAATTTGCTGCAAATTCTCAAATTAAAGCCGAAGCAGCTATAAAGAATGGAAAATTCAAAGATGAAATAGTTCCAGTAGTAATTCCAAAAAGAAAAGGTGATCCAATAGTATTTGATACTGATGAATTCCCTAGATTTGGAACAACTGCTGAAAAATTAGCTAAGTTAAGACCAGCATTCAAAAAAGATGGTACAGTTACAGCTGGTAATGCATCAGGTATAAATGATGGTGCTGCTGCGTTAGTTGTTATGAGTGCTGAAAAAGCAAAAGAATTAGGAGTAACTCCAATTTGTAAAATAGTTTCTTATGGTTCAAAAGGATTAGATCCTTCAATTATGGGATATGGCCCATTCTATGCTACTAAAAAAGCTTTAGAAGGAACTGGATTAACAGTTGCAGATCTTGACTTAATAGAAGCAAATGAAGCTTTTGCAGCTCAAAGTTTAGCAGTTGCTAAAGATTTAGAATTTGATATGAGTAAAGTTAATGTAAATGGTGGAGCTATAGCTTTAGGACATCCAGTAGGAGCTTCAGGGGCTAGAATATTAGTTACATTAATTCACGAAATGATGAAGAGAGATGCTAAGAGAGGTTTAGCAACACTTTGTATAGGTGGAGGAATGGGAACTGCTTTAATAGTAGAAAGATAATAAGTTTACCATTATTATAATATATATTTTAAAGATACTATCTTATCTTGGGATAGTATCTTTTTTTGTGGAAAATTATTTAAAATTTATGTTTAATTTTAAAAATATCTTTAAAAAATGCACTAATTTGAGAATAAAAATTCATATTTACAAAACAGATAATTTATTTAATTTCCTATAAAAAACATGAATAATAGTAAAAAGATTAGAAAAAAATAGGATTAAAGTAAAGAAAAATATTTAAAATATTAGATTTTGAAAAAAAAAAAATAAAAAAATGTGAATAAATATTAAAAAGGTTATTCAAAACCTTTTAAGTTGTATATTTTATTCTTAATAGTGGTTTAAAAATTTTTTGATAAAAACCCTATAAAATATACAATTTTATGATAAAAACTTTTAAAAAAGGATTTTAAAATCGAAAATAGTAATCGAAATTTAATTTAAGTTCTTATATAGTAATTTAAAAATTCAGAAAAATGAAATGATAAATTTAAAAACATTCATAAATAATTTGTAAAAGAGTAAATGAGAGTTTTTAAGAGTAAAAATGAAGGAAATAGTCAAAATCACTTTAAAATATCAGAATATTAATAAATTCAACCAAAATTTAAATTTTATTAATATTAAATTCGGGAATATAATTAGTAAAGTAACATTGCGGAACTATGGAGGTTATATGTGAACGCTAAAATTAAAAGTTTAGTTTTTTCAATTATAAAGACTAACATTTTATTAACAATAATAGCAACCCTATTAATTAGTTTATTTAATTTTAGATTTGGGGTGGCTTTTTTAGTTGGAAGTATAGTTGCTACAATTAATTTTTCAGTAAATGCAATTGTAATTCATAAAGTAATAAATAAAAGAAGAGGTGCTCTAAAGATACAATTAAGTTTTGTATTAAGGATGATGTTAATTCTTTTATTTACAGTAATATTTATGAAAGATGTTAAAGTATTAGCATTTTACTTAATAGGATTTATTTCACATCAGATATCAATATTTATTTATACAAAAAAGAATAAGGCCTTATCAAATTAATAAATAAATATTTATATACATATATAAATTAATACTAAGATAGAAAGGGAGTGATTCCGTGGATATCTTTGCACCAATGTTTACAGTTAAGGTTGGTAGTTTAACAATTAGTAGTACAATTGTTTTTCAATGGGCAGCAATGCTCGTTATAACAATATTCGCTATATTGTCAACTAAAAATCTTAAAAATAAACCAGGTAAGTTACAAGTTGTTTTAGAGTCACTTTATCAAACAGTTTATAACTTGGTAAAGAGTAACATGGGGGAAAGTTATATTGGTTTTGTACCTTATATAGGAACATTAGCAGTATTCCTACTTGTATTAAACCTTTATGGATTAATAGGGCTTGCACCTCCTACTCAAGATTTAAGTGTTGCAGTAGCATTAACAATTACTTCCTTTGTTGTTGTTCATGTTAACGCAATACGTAAATGTCATGTTGGAGGATATATCAAAGGATATTTTAAGCCTTATCTAGTAATGTTACCTTTAAACTTAATGGAGAGAATAATTTTCCCAGTATCTCTTGCACTACGTTTATTTGGTAATATGTTAGCTGCCACTCTGTTAATAGATTTAATGTATTCAGGTCTAGCACATATAGGATGGATAGCTCAGTTAGGTGTGCCAATAGTTGCACATGGTTTCTTCGATGTATTCGACGGAACAATACAAATGATAGTATTTACTATGTTAACAATGGTAAATATTAAAATGACAGCAGAACATTAGAAAAATTAAATTAACAAATCAAAATAACTTTACTTTGATTTAAAAAAGGAGGAATTTTTAATGGATATGAAGTTATTAGCAGCAGGTATAGCTGTATTAGCAGGTATAGGAGCCGGAATCGGTATAGGAATTGCAACAGCAGGAGCAATAGAAGCTACTGCAAGACAACCAGAAGCATCAGATAAAATCCAAAGTTTATTCATCATGGGAGCTGGTCTTTCAGAGGCAACAGCTATATATGGTTTAGTAATTTCAATAATATTATTATTCGTTGTTTAATATAAAATTGTGTATTTTTATTAAGAACTTATAGTAATTAATAAATGAAGATAATAGAGTTAATATAATTGACTCCGAAGGGAGGCTGTGATTGATATATGGAATTAAATTTTATGAGAATATTAGCTACAATCATTAACTTTATAATATTAATTCTTATACTAAAACATTTTTTCTGGGACAAAATCAAAAGAGCCATCGATGCAAGACAAGAAGCTATAGATGAAACTATCTTAAAGGCCGATGAAGATGCAGAAAAAGCAAGAAGATTAAGATTAGATAATGAAAGAATTCTTAAATCTGCTAAAGAAGATGGTAGAAAGCTTAGAGAAGAACAGAAAAAAGAAGCTGATAGAATTTATAAAGAAATAGTTGATGACGCTCACAGAGAAGCTGAGTCTATAATAAATAGAGCTAATATTGAAATTCAAAGAGAAGAAGAAAAAGTAAAATATGAGTTAAAGCAACAAGTAGTTGATATTTCTGTAATGCTTTCAGAGAAAGCACTTGGAGAATCTATTGATGAATCTAAACATAGAGAGTTAATAAATGATTTTATTGAAAAGGTAGGTATCTAATTATGTATGAATATTTAGATCGTAGATATGCCTTAGCTCTATATGAAGTTGCAGAAGAAAAGAATAAAGTTGAAGAATACTTAAATGATTTAAGAGAAATCTGTGAGATCATTTATGGAAATAATGAACTTTATGAAGTAATAAAACATCCTCAAATTAGTACTGTAAGAAAGAAAAAGACTTTCAGAAACATATTTGAAGGAAAAATAGATGATGAGTTACTTTCATTTTTAATGGTTCTTATAGAAAAAGATAGAATACTTTATCTAAGAGAAAAATTAAAAGAAATGGAAAAAATTCATCTAGAAAGAAACAATACTTTACTTGCAGAAGTAAAAAGTGTTGTTCCATTAACAGAAGATGAAGTTACAAGACTTGTAGAGAAGTTAGAAAATAAATACTCAAAGAAAATTTTATTAAAGCAAGAAATAGATAGAAGTATCATTGGAGGACTTTATGTCAGAGTTGGCGATGATGTTATAGATGGTACTGTTAAATCTAGACTTGACGATATGAAACAGATAATGCTTAAGAGAGAATAGAGGTGAGTCTATGCATATTAAACCAGAAGAAATAACTTCTATAATCAAGAATGAAATAAAAAACTATGAAAAAGAGTTAGAAACTGTTGATTCTGGTACTATCATACAGATAGGTGACGGAGTTGCCAGAGTTTACGGGTTAGAAGAGTGTATGGAAGGTGAACTTCTTGAATTCCCTAATCAAGTTTTCGGTATGGCTCTTAACTTAGAGCAGGATAACGTTGGTTGCGTTCTTTTAGGATCTGAAGAAGGTATAAAAGAAGGAGACATCGTTAAAAGAACTGGAAAAATAGTTGAAGTACCAGTAGGAGAGGACTTAATAGGTAGAGTTGTTAATTCATTAGGTCAACCTATAGACGGAAAAGGTCCTATTAAAAATGATGGATACAGAGCTATAGAAGTACCAGCACCAGGTATCTTAGAAAGAAGTTCTGTTAATGAGCCTCTACAAACAGGTATCAAAGCAATTGACTCAATGATACCAATAGGTAGAGGACAAAGGGAGTTAATTATAGGAGATAGACAAACAGGTAAAACTGCTATAGCTATAGATACTATAATTAACCAAAAAGGTAAAGATGTTATATGTATATATGTTGCTATTGGACAAAAACAATCAACAGTAGCTAACATAGTTAACACTTTAACTGAAGAAGGAGCTATGGACTATTCAATAGTTGTAACTGCATCAGCATCAGAATCAGCTCCATTACAATACATTGCACCATATTCAGGATGTACAATGGGTGAATACTTCATGAATAAAGGTAAGCATGTATTAATAATATATGATGACTTAAGTAAGCACGCAGTTGCTTATAGAACAATGTCACTATTAATTAGAAGACCACCAGGAAGAGAAGCTTACCCAGGGGATGTATTCTACATCCATTCAAGATTACTTGAAAGAGCTGCTAAGTTATCAAAAGAAAATGGTGGAGGCTCATTAACAGCACTTCCAATAATAGAAACATTAGCAGGAGACGTAACAGCATATATCCCAACTAACGTTATATCAATAACAGATGGACAGATATTCTTAGAAACTGAGTTATTTAACGCAGGACAAAGACCAGCTGTTAACCCTGGTATATCAGTTTCAAGGGTTGGAGGTAACGCTCAAATAAAAGCAATGAAACAAGTTTCTGGTACATTAAGACTAGAACTTGCTCAATATAGAGAGTTAGCATCATTTGCTCAATTTGGTTCAGACCTTGATAAAGATACTCAAGCAAGACTTGAAAAAGGTAAGAGACTTATCGAGATCTTAAAACAAGATCAATATAAGCCAATGGCAGTTGAAAAACAAATTATGATAATATATGCTGCAGTTAATAATTTCTTACTTGATATCAAAGTTTCAGATATTAAGAAATTTGAAAAAGAATTCTTAGAATATATGGATACTCATCATAGAGAAATTGGTAAAGCTATATTAGATAAGAAAGTTTTAGACGATGAATTAAAATCTGCTTTAGAAAGTGCTATAGTAGAATTTAAAAAAATATTCTTAATGTAAAATAAGAGCATAGCTTTTTAATTAAAGCTATGCCCACATTTTTAAGAATGGAGGTGGAGCTTAAATGGCAGGTGCAGGACTTTTAGAAATTAAAAGAAGAATAAAAAGTATCAAAAACACAAGAAAGATAACAAAAGCTATGGGACTTGTTGCCACTTCTAAGTTAAGAAAAGCTAGACAAAAACTAACTGAAAACAATCAATATTTTAGTAGTCTAGATGAAATTGCTAGAGAATTAATCGGATCATTAAATAGCAATAATAATCCTTTACTTAAACCTAATGATAATCCTAAAAAGTTAATAATATTATTAGCATCAGATTCAGGATTATGTGGTGGATTTAATGGTAATACTGCGGCTTTTGTAAGAGATAACTATGAAAATAATCTTGAAAACATAGAAGCAGTAGTAGTAGGAAAAAAAGGCATCCATTATGTTAAGAAAAACAAGATTTCTACTTTAGCAGAATATGTTGATTTAGGAGATACACCAAACGTTGGTGATGCGTCAACTATAGTGAATAAAGCTGTTAAAGAATTTACTGATGGAAATTTTGGAGAAGTAAGTTTAGTTTATACTAAATTCTTTTCGCCTGTTAAGCAAGAGGTTGTTGAAGAAAAATTATTACCACTAGACTTAACTGGAGAAAAAGGTAAAGTTTCTTTCTTAATCGAACCTGATGAGGATGAAATAATAGATTCATTAGTTTCATCATACTTAAAAGGTAAATTCATGAATGCTATGTTTAATTCAAAAGCTAGTGAACAAAGTGCTAGAATGCAGGCAATGGACGGAGCAACTAAAAATGCCGATGATTTATTAAACTCATTAGATGCTAAGTACAATAGAATAAGACAAAGTATCATAACACAAGAGATATCAGAAATCGTTGGTGGAGCAGAAGCACAAAAATAAGGAGGTACTCAAAATGTCTAATAATATAGGTAAAGTAGTTCAGGTTATTGGACCAGTTGTAGATATAAAATTTGCAAATGATGAACTTCCTAATATATTTAATGCAATACACATAAAAATGGACGATGGAAAAATCTTAGTTTGTGAGGTAGAGCAACACGTAGGAGACGATATAGTTAGAACTATAGCTATGGAAGCTACTGAAGGACTAAGAAGAGGTGTAGAAGCTGTTGATACAGGAGCACCTATATCAGTACCAGTTGGTGAATGCGTATTAGGAAGAATATTTAACGTATTAGGTAAACCACTAGATAGTGGAGCTGAAGTTAATAACGAAGAAAAATATCCAATTCATAGACCAGCTCCATCATTTGAAGAACAATCAGTTGTTCCTCAAATGTTTGAGACAGGAATAAAGGTTATCGACCTTTTAGCACCTTACCAAAGAGGAGGAAAAATAGGTCTATTTGGAGGTGCTGGTGTTGGTAAAACAGTTCTTATACAAGAGCTTATAAACAACATAGCTAAAGAGCACGGTGGACTTTCTGTATTCACAGGAGTTGGAGAAAGATCAAGAGAAGGTAATGACCTTTACTATGAAATGATGGAATCAGGAGTTATAAAAAATACAGCATTAGTATTTGGACAAATGAACGAACCGCCTGGAGCAAGAATGAGAGTTGCCTTAACAGGACTTACTATGGCTGAGTACTTCAGAGACCAAGGACAAGATGTGTTATTATTCATAGATAACATATTCAGATTCTCACAAGCTGGATCAGAGGTTTCAGCTTTATTAGGAAGAATACCATCAGCTGTTGGTTACCAACCAACTCTTGCTACAGAGATGGGAGCTCTTCAAGAGAGAATCACATCAACTACTCATGGATCAATTACATCAGTTCAAGCGGTATACGTACCAGCCGATGACTTAACTGACCCAGCTCCAGCTACAACATTCAACCACCTTGATGCTAAAACAGTTTTATCAAGAAGTATAGCTGAAATAGGTATTTACCCAGCTGTTGATCCTCTAGATTCTTCATCAAGAATATTAGACCCAAGAGTTGTTGGAGAAGAACACTATGAAGTTGCTTCGAAAGTTAAGCATATATTAGAAAGATATAAAGAACTTCAAGATATCATCGCTATCCTTGGTGTTGATGAGCTTGCGGATGAAGATAAATTAATAGTTGCTAGAGCAAGAAGAATACAAAAATTCTTATCACAACCATTCACAGTAGCAGAGCAATTTACTGGAATGCAAGGTAGATATGTTCCAATAAAAGAAACTATAAGAGGTTTCAAAGAAATATTAGAAGGTAAACATGACAATGTTCCTGAATCAGCTTTCTTATTTGTCGGAACAATAGAAGAAGTACTAGAAAAAGCTAGAACAATGGCCCAATAAAAGGGGTGAATAAAAATGAATAAATTTAAGTTAATTGTTACAACACCAGAAAGAGTTCTTATTTCAGGTGAAGTTTCAAGAGTCTTATGTAAAAATGCTGTTGGTGAGTTTGAAATATTAGCTGGTCACCAACCTTATTTAACAGCAACTGTTCCTACTGTTACAAGAATAGATGATGAGAATGGTGAAAGTAAATACTTATTTACTTCAACAGGATTAATGAAGGTTCAAAATAATGAAGTTACTTTTTGTGTAAATTCAGCAGAATGGCCTGAAGAAATCGATGAGGCAAGAGCTATGAATGCTAAGCAAAGAGCAGAGGAAAGATTAAAAAATAAGACTGATGAATTAGATAAAAAGAGAGCTAAGTTAGCCTTAGCAAGAGCTATGTCTAGATTAAAGTTAAAAGAAATGTAATTTATATAAAGCATACAGGAAACTGTATGCTTTTTTATTATTCTTATTAATAAATATTTTTATGTGATTAATAGAACTTTTTCAGATTATTATAATATATTGATAATATAACAGGAAGTAAATGTATAAAAATACTACTCTTGACAATAATTATATTGGAAGGGTGGTATATTAATGAATAATAATATTTTTATAGCAGCATTATTTTGTTTCTCGCTTATTTTTAGTCCAAGCACTATGAATTTAGATAAAAAAGTTTATTCTAAGGTAGAAGAGGAAATTTGTAATATAGAAGAGTATGGTATGAAAATAGAATATATTACAGATGAAAATATAAAAGATCAGTTTAACAATATTAGTGATTATATTAAAATTGAAGACTTTAATAGTATAGTAGAAAAAGAAAATGAGATATATTTAAATACTTCAAAAGAGCAATTTAATTTATATATTAATCTAATAAAAGAAAATTCAAAGAGTAGAGTTCAAATGGTTATTGTTTCTAGAAATAGAATTAATTTTAATGAGATTAAGGAATATTTTCAAGTTATTCATAATAAAAACATGAAAAATATAAAATATTATACTTATATAAAAGGGAATATTAGAGAGAATAATAATATAGATGAAATTGAAGAAAAACTTATAAAATCGATTGGTAAGAGTAAGGTAAAAAAAATCAAAAGAATAAATCTAGAAAAAGGCACTACAGGAATAATTAATCTTAAGAGTGATTACCAGTTTAATTACTCCATTATGACATATGAAGAAGATAGGAAGTTGATTTTAGGAACTCCTATTATATTCACAACATATTAAAATAATTTTAATGGAGGATAATATGGGTAAAATAGTAGTACAAGGTGGAAAGAAATTAAAAGGAGAAGTAAATATAAATACAGCTAAGAATTCAGTTTTACCAATAATTGCAGGAAGTATATTAGCTACTGATGGTGTACTAATAAATGAATTACCAATGTTACAAGATGTTTTTACAATTTGTAATGTTATAGAGCAATTAGGATATGATCTTAAAATAGATAAGAAAGAAAACAAATTAATTGTACCACCACTAAATAAAAATCCTCTAATTCCAAGTGAGTATTTAGTAAAAAAAATGAGAGCTTCATTTTTAATAATGGGGCCAATGATAGCTAAATATGGGGAGTTTAAATTAGCTAGGCCAGGTGGATGTAATATAGGTTCTAGGCCTATAGAATTACACCTGAAAGGACTTAGAGCGCTAGGTGCTGAAAATACCAATTGTGGAAATGGATTTGTATGTATAAAGGCAAAAAAATTAACAGGAAGTAAAATATATTTAGACTTTCCATCAGTTGGAGCAACAGAGAATATAATGATGGCAGCAACTATGGCTAAAGGGACTACGGTAATTGAAAATGCAGCTCAGGAGCCAGAAATAACTGATTTAATTAATTTTTTAAATTCTATGGGAGCTAAAATTTATATTGAAAAACCGGGTGAAATAATAATAGAAGGTGTTGATTCATTAACTTCAACTGAGTACACTCCTATATATGATAGAATAGAAGCTGGAACATTTATGGTTGCAGCAGCAATAACAGGATCAGAAATAAAAATAAATGGAGTAAATAAAGATCATTGTTCAGCTATAATATCTAAGTTAAAAGAAGCTGGAACAGAGTTTTTTGACGTCCATAATAATGAAAATAGTATAATAGTAAAGGGTAATGAAGAAATAAAGCCAATTAATATAAAAACAATGCCTTATCCAGGATATCCTACTGATATGCAATCACAAATGATGAGTTTATTGAGCATAGCAAAAGGAAGCAGTATCATAACTGAAAGTGTTTTTGAGAATAGATTTATGAATGTAGATGAATTAAGACGTATGGGTGCAAACATACAAATAGAAGGAAGAACGGCTTTAATTGAAGGAGTAGATAACCTAACTGGATGTGAAGTTAAGGCAACTGATTTAAGGGCAGGAGCTGCTTTGATTTTGGCTGGACTTGTAGCAAAAGGAGAGACAATAGTTACTGATATATATCATATAGATAGAGGTTATGTTGAAATAGAAAATAAGTTCAGAGCCTTAGGCGCTGACATAAGTAGAATATAAGTCAACAGTAGTACTGTTGACTTTTTTTACTTTAAATAATTTTATTATAAGTTCGAGTTTTAGAAAATTTAGCATATACATAAACTGTATTAATAAGTTTTAGGAGGATTTATGATAAATAGAAAAATTTTAGAATCAGTAACTTTTATTGTAACAATTATAGTGAGTATAGTTTTTATACCAATACTTTTTGGTTTTTTATCTAGTTCAAGTATGGCTGAAAGTAATAATAAAGTAGAGAAAGTTAAAAATAAAAAGTTAGTTGATGTAGTTAACTTAAAGGAAGTTGAAGTTTACATATCTAAAGAAAATAAAGTGGAAAAAGTACCATTAGAGGAATATGTCTTATCTGTAGTTTCAAGTGAAATGCCAGCTACTTTTCATGAAGAGGCATTGAAAGCTCAGTCTATTTTAGCAAGGACATTTGTTATAAATAAATTAATTACTGGATGTAACAATATAAAGGAAGGAAATATATGTGATACTACTCATTGTCAAGCATATTTAAATGTTAATGAAAAGAAAAAAGCTTGGGGTAAAGATGGGGATGAATATTTAAAAAAAATAAAAAAAGTTGTTAAAGAAACAGAGGGGAAAGTTCTATCATATAATGATAAGTTAGTAAAATATCCTCAATATTTTTCTACAAGTTCAGGAAATACAGAGGATGCAGTTGCTGTATTTTCAGAAGATGTACCTTACTTAAAGTCAGTTGAAAGTCCAGGGGAAGAAATATCACCTAAATATGAGAGTGAAATCAGTATTTCTATAAGTGATTTTAAGAGTAAAATTAAAAAATCTATTTCTAATAGTGATTTAGGAAATAATATAACTGAAGAAGTTAAAATATTAAATAGGAACACAGGAGGAACTGTAAATGACATAAAAATAGGGAAAGCTACCATTAAGGGGAAAGAATTTAGAAAAATATTTGGACTAAATTCTGCCAATTTTACATTGGAAGTTTTAGATGATAACATAAAAATAAAATGTTTAGGATATGGACATGGTGTTGGTATGAGTCAATGGGGAGCTAATGTAATGGCAAAGGAAGGCAGTAAATATGATGAAATATTAGAACATTATTTTAAAGGAAGTAAAATTGAAGAAAGTAATAAAATTTTAATAGAGTAATAAGAAGAGCAAGCAAATAAATTTTGCTTGTTCTTTTTTTATAAAAAAGATTTATATAGGTGTATTAATTTAGGATAAATGGACAGAATTAGAAACGGAGGTGTTGAAAATGAATAAAAAAGACCAATTTAAGAGATTTATTAAAAAGGATGGGTTTTATGTAGTTTTATTTGTTTGCCTATGCTTAGTAGCAACAGTTGGAGTAGTGGTAGCAAATAAAGGTGCAAATAACACAGTAGAAGAAAATATAGCAGAAAACACTATAGAAAATACAGAGGATAATAGAACTACAACTGGTAATACCTTTGATGATGCTGAACTTGTTGAAGGAAAAACAGATATAGCAAATGACTCAGAAGAGATTGCATCTAATGAAGCTAATGGTGAAGAGACAAAACCAGAAGCAAATAATGCTGATAAGTCAGTTGCAACTTCAAGCCAAAGTCAAAGTTTTACATCACCAATTAAGGGTGGAGTTATAACAAGATTATATAACTTAGAACCTAGATTAAATGAATCAGGTCAAAGTGCATCTGTTTATAAAGGAATAGATATAGAGGCTGATGAAGGAACTGAAGTTTTAGCGATTGGTGATGGTAAAGTTGTAGAGGCTGGAAAAGGAAATTCAAAAGAAGGTTGCTTTGTTAAAATAGAGCATCAAAATGGTATTGTTGGTTTTTATGGAAACTTAGATCCAGAGATTAAAGTTAAAGAAGGGGATAATGTTAAAAAAGGAGATTCTATAGGTAAGATTGGAAAAACTATTCAAAATAGTCCAAGTGATAGAGTTTCTGAAAATTATTTAATGTTCCATATGGAAAATTCTAAGGAGCCAGTAGATCCACAAAAATACTTAAAAGATATTCCTGTAAAAGAATAATTTAATACATAATCAGCTGCTTATAAAAAAGCAGCTGATTAAAAATTTAAGAATATTTTTAAGGAGGTAAGGTTCTTGAAAGATTATATTGAAGAGAGAGTTTTAGAAGTGGCTCAGTACATTATTTATTCAAGGGCTACTATAAGAAAAACAGCTAAAGTTTTTGGTGTAAGCAAGAGTACTATACATAAAGATATGACTGAAAGATTGCCTAAGATAAATCCTGATATAGCTGAAGAAGCAAAAAGTATATTAGATTTAAATAAAGCTGAAAGACATATTAGAGGTGGAAAGGCAACTAAGTTAAAATATAAAGTTGTTGAATGATGAAAATATTCCTTATATAATAAAAGTTAGTATTTATGTATATTTTTATAGAAATTAATAATAATTATTATATATTAGGGAGTTGTAAACATGTGGTTTTGGAGAAAAGGTACAGATATGGGGATAGACCTTGGAACAGCAACTGTTCTTGTCTATATGAAAGATAAAGGTATAGTCTTAAAAGAGCCCTCAGTAGTAGCCATAGACAAAAATAAGAACAAAGTTCTAGCAGTAGGAGAAGCTGCAAGACAGATGATAGGAAGAACGCCAGGTAATATAGTAGCATTAAGACCTATGAGAAATGGTGTTATATCGGATTACGAGATGACAGAAGCTATGTTAAAGTATTTTATTAAGAAGGGTGTTGGAAATAGAAGAATATCTGCCCCTAAAGTAATGATATGTATACCTTGCCAAGCTACTGGTATTGAGAAAAGAGCAGTTATAGATGCTGCAAAGAATGCAGGAGCCAAAAACGTATATCTTATAGAAGAACCCTTAGCTGCTGCGATAGGAGCAGGATTAGATATATCAAAGGCTAGTGGACATATGGTTGTAGATATAGGTGGAGGAACTGCAGATATAGCTATAATATCCTTAGGTGGAATTGTTATAAGGGAGTCTGTAAAAGTAGCTGGAGATAGATTTGATGAAGCTATAATTAAATTTGTTAGAAGTAAATATAAACTTATGATTGGTGAGAGAACAGCGGAGGAATTAAAAATAAATGTTGCCACAGTTGTTCAAGGCAATAGAAAAGAAAGTATGGAAATAAAGGGAAGAAATCTAGTTACAGGTTTACCAGGAATAATAACAGTAGATAGTGAAGAACTTAGAATTGCTTTAAAAGATGATGTTAGCATAATTGGTGAATCAGTACACTCTGTTCTTGAAAAAACACCACCTGAGCTAGCTGCTGACATAATAGAAGAAGGGATTCTTATGACCGGTGGAGGCGCTTTATTAAATGGTTTAGATAAGTTTATTGAACAAAGGACAGGCGTTAAGGTTAGGGTCGCTGATGACGCTGTAAAATGCGTAGCTGAAGGAACAGGTAAAGTATTGAAAACATTTGAAAAATTAAATTTAGGTATAGATGATTTAGAAGTAAAATTAATTGATGAGTAAAATTAACTATATATCTCTTAATATTAAGAGATATATAGTTAATTTTTTTTGTTTTTTAAATAGTAGGAGTGAATTAAAGAATCTACAATAACTTTAGACATATCTAATATAAAGCTTAACCTAATTGGTCTACTTGTAAATAGGTCTATATTTTCTGAGGAATCAACTATAGCTATTATAGACATATCTCCAACACTTCTTAAGGATTTGCCAACGCCCTTTCCAGGGTGAATAGGTTCATTTCTAGCATGAATTTCACCGATAGATTTAGAATCTCCTAGGCAAGCATCTATGGCTAGTATTTTATAACCAGGATAAGTTTTTAATATTTCAGTTATTTTTTTATCAAGATTAAGAGCATGTATAGGAGAATCAAGTGTACCAAATACTTTTAAAGGAAAGAATTTTTCTCTTAATAGGGTACCAACTAATGGACCTAAGCAATCACCTATACATTTATCAGTTCCTATACATACTATAATGGTTTTTTCATCTATATGATTTTTTAAAAAATTTGAAATCTCGTAATATGCCAAATAATTTTTGTAGTAAATTTTTATTTTATTCAAGGTTTCACCTCCTCATTAATTATATGAAGGAAGTGTTAGAAATATTAAATGGAAGTATAAAAAAGATTTTAGATGGTAATTATTAAAATGGAGGTGAATATACTTATGAATAAAGGGCTTTTGAGTTTTTTAGTACTATTTTTTACTACATTAATAATTGGAACAATTACATATTTTGTAAACTTAAATTATGAAGAAGCTAAATTAAAAGCAGAGAGTGTAAAAAGTCAAAAGAATGAAATTTTAAATATTAATGAAGAGGAAAATGGACAAAAGGCTATAGAAAATAATAAAGAAGATATAGAAAAAGAAAATATAAGTGAGAATAGCAATAAGCAAAGCAATGATTTAGATAAATCTCAATTAAAAGAAGAAAAAGAAATAGAAGGTAAGTCTAAAGAAAATGCTACAATTATCAAAAAAAATGAAAAGTATAAAGAAAAGGTAGCTGAGGAGGAATCATCAAAAGAAAGCAAAGAAGTATTTAAAGTAGACAAATATTCAATTCCTAATAAGATAAATAAAGCAGATAAGTTTAAATTAATGTCTATTGCTAAAAATTTATCTTTAACTGATTATGGAGTTTTATTAAAACATATTAAGAGAAATGATGAGTTAGATGCTGCTATTGATATATTTAAAATACTTAAGGATAAATTAGAAGAGAAAGAATATAAAGAAATGAAAGATATATTAAGTCCATACATAAATATTGAGTTAATTGAAGAGAAAATATAAATGAAAAAAGAAGTAAAATAAAGAAATTGAGAGAAATTTAAAAATAGATTAACATAATGTTTGAAAATAGCCTAAAATTGAGTTTGAAATAAAAAAAAAAAAAA
>ERZ773156.1052-NODE-1052-length-19447-cov-5.7583_pt1 | contig 19447 bp, 14 predicted proteins | sample MGYA00511895_ERZ773156 | MGnify/ENA primary metagenome ERZ773156 (study PRJEB29015, sample SAMEA2737850) | human gut metagenome | biome: human gut; feature: human-associated habitat; material: faeces | place: China | collected 2012 ...
CGTCTAGGCATACCAGTACCTCTACTAAAAATGTACTTCAAAGATACTTATTTTCATATCTTCCATGGAAGTTTTCTCCACCAGTAAATATATTTGGTGTTGGTAGTCCCATAAATGATAATCTTGCCCCATCAGTACCTCCTCTTATAGGCTTTTTGATTGGCTCAATTCCACATTGTTTCATTGCTTTTTCAGCAGTTTCTACAATATGCATTCTAGGTTCTATCATTTCCTTCATATTCATGTATTGATCTTTTAAAGTTACTGTAACAGTACCTTCTCCATATTTTTTATTTAATTCATTAGCTATTTCATTAAATCTTTCTTTTCTATTTTTAAATCCTTCTTTATCAAAATCTCTTATTATAAATGATAATGAAGTTTTTTCTACTTCACCTTCTATATCTAATAAGAATGAGAAACCTTCATATCCTTCTGTTTTTTCTGGAACTTCATTTAAAGGAAGCATAGAAACAAATTCATGAGCAACTAAAATAGAGTTAATCATTTTTCCTTTAGCACTTCCTGGGTGAACATTTTTACCTATTATTTCAACCTTAGCACTTGCAGCATTAAAGTTTTCATATTCTAATTCACCTATTCTTCCACCATCTAGTGTGTAAGCAAAATCTGCTCCAAAGCCTTCAACATCAAAATGATCTGCGCCTTCTCCAATTTCTTCATCTGGAGTAAATCCTATTTTAATATCACCATGTTTTATTTCTGGATGATTTATTAAATATTCAATAGCTGTTATTATTTCTGCTACCCCAGCCTTATCATCAGCACCTAAAAGAGTAGTTCCATCAGTAGTTATTAAAGTTTGACCTTTATACATTGGAAGTTCTGGTGAAAAACTTGGTGATAATGTATATCCATTTCCAAGTTCAATATCTTTACCATCATAATTTTCAACAATTTTAGGATTAACATTTTTTCCACTCATATCTGGTGCAGTATCCATATGTGAAATAAATCCTATTTTCGGAATATCCTTATCACAATTACTCTTTAAACAAGCATATACATATCCTTTATCACTTATTCTTACTTCATCTACTCCGATTTTCTTTAATTCCTCTGCAAGGATTTTTCCTAATTCTAATTGACCTTTTGTACTAGGAGTAACCCTTGTTGTTTCATCTGATTTAGTATCTACTTTTACATATTCTAAAAATCTTTCATGAACTTTCTTCATGCTCAACACCGCCTTACATAAAAACTGTTAATATTTTGTTAAAACTATTACTTTATACTAATATTATGACTGTTTCACAAAAAAAATACAATAGTTGTAATTTATTAACAAGTAAAAATATCCTATAATGATTATAAATGGTATTATTGTCCATAATTAAATTAAATTACTAAATTTAATCGAGGTAAAATATGAAAAATAAAAAACTTTTAATTTCAATTTCTTTATCAATATTCTTGTTATTAATTATAGTTGTTTCATACTTTATTTTCTCATACTCAAATAATTTAAACAAATTTAAAGAGGATTTATCATCAAATAATTATGAGGATGCCGCCTATTGTTTTAATAATGGAACAAAAAGTATTATATTGAAAAAAACTTTTATTAAATCATCAGAAGATATAATTACAAAAAAATTATCAGAAATAGAAAATGAGTATTATTCTGGAGATATATCTGAAGAAGAAACTGTAAAAGATTTAAATGGACTATTATCATTAAATACGTCTAATGAGGAAATTTTTAATTTTAAAAACACAATTCCTCTAATAAAAGATTCAAAGGACTCATTTGATATTGGAATTTCTAAGCTAGATGAAGAAAATTATTTAGAAGCTTTAAACTACTTTAAAAGTGTACATAATCTTTCAGATTGTAAAGCTCAAGCACTAGAATGTGAAGAAACTTGCTTAGATAAAATAAGAGAACCTATTTTAGAAACTGTAGATGAATATATATCTAATGAAAAATATTCAAAAGGAATAGAGTATTTAGATTCTAAAATCAATTCTCTACCTGATGATCCAAAATTACAGGAAAAAAGAGATGAATTAGAAAATCTTAGATTGGAGCATCTTGAAGCTTATAGTCAAGAAAATATAGACAAAGCCACAGCTAGAACTGCTCCTGTTATGGAATATTATAAAAAATTAAATGAAGATACAATAAATCAATTTGATATAACTAGTAACACTAATTATTTGGTTTTCGTGAATATAGCTGAACAAAAAACTTATGTATATGAAGGCTCAAAAAATGATTGGACTTTAGATAAGACATTTACTTGTTCAACAGGTATTGAAGGAAAGGAAACTCCTGTAGGAATATTTACTGTACAAACTAGAGCTCCTTGGTTTTTCTCACCTAAATACGGACAAGGTGGAAAATACTATGTTCAATTTATGGGTAACTATTTATTTCACTCAATCCCATTTAATTCTGATAAAACTACAGTATCAGATCCAACTTTAGGGGTGCCAGCTTCCCACGGATGCATAAGATTATCAGTTGAAGATTCTAAATGGCTATATGATAATGTACAAAATGGTTCAAAAATAATAATTTACTAACATAAAAAACAGCTCATTACGAGCTGTTTTTTAGTTATTTTTTTCATACATTCCGTGATTGTATATTCTTCTACTATCTAAAGACCAAATTCTTTCTGAGAATTCATTTTCCTTAGTTTCTTTAATTGCCTTTTTCATATCGTACATTCTAGCATCCATTACATCTAAATAATGTAACATCTCAGCTTCTGGTATAAGAGGCTTAACAGGACTTCCGTATTCAGGCTCATAGTGATGTGATAAGACCATATGTTGAAGTAACATTATAATCTTACTATCAGCATTAACTTCTTTTCCTATTACCTCAATTTCCTTTATTCCTTGAGTAATATGCCCAAGTAAAGTTCCTTCTAAAGTATATTCATCAACTATTCCCATTTCATTAGAAGACATCTCTTTGATTTTAGCCATATCATGAAGTATTACCCCTGCATAAACTAAATCTCTGTTTAAGAAATCATATATTACACAAATATTCTCAGCTAATTTTAACATAGTTGTTATGTGATATAAAAGTCCACCCTTTATAGAGTGATGATTTGACTTTGCTGCTGGATAGTACATAAGTTTATCCTTATTAATCTCTAAAACTCTATTTAGAATGTTCTTTATATCTATATCATTCATATTATCAACAGTATCTTTTATAGTATTAAACATTTCATCGCTAGTATATGGCGCACTCTGAACAAAATCATCTAAGTTTATATTATCTTCTTCAGTAACTTTGCTAGCATGTTCCACTTTTAACTGTAAAGTTCCCTGCCAACTATTCACCGTACCTCTAATCTTAAATACTGTATTGCTTTTTAACTCTTCATGCTCAGGTTTAATCTCCCATACTTTACCTAATATATCACCAGTTTTATCACTTAAAACTAAATCTAAATATTTTTTTCCACCAGAATTAGTAGTTTTTAAAGTAACTGATTTTAAAAGAAAAAAACCTTCGACTCTTTCTCCTTTAACGAACTCACCTATTTTTTTTACCGGTATTTCCATAAGTCTATCCTTTCTTTCCATTTTAATCTCTATTTTAATTATTGCATATTATTATTTTTTGTAAACAAATAAGTACTCTATTTATAGCTAAATTTTATATTAATTGATAAAATAACTACTAGGAGGTGACAGTTCAATGAAATTACCTAACAATGTCCAATATATCTTAGAGAAATTTGACTCTAATGGTTTTGAAGCCTTTATAGTTGGTGGTTGTGTAAGAGATTCTTTATTAAATAAAAAACCTCAAGATTATGATATTACAACCAATGCATTCCCTGAAAAAATAGAAGAGCTTTTTGATAAAACTATCCCTACTGGTATTAAACATGGAACAGTAACAGTTTTAATCGACAAAACTCCTTATGAAGTAACTACTTATAGGGTAGATGGGGAATATTTAAATAATAGAAAGCCTAAAGACGTAAAGTTCGTTTCTAATATAGAAGAAGATTTATCAAGAAGAGATTTTACTATAAATGCAATGGCATATAGCCCATATTTAGGATTTAAGGATTGTTTTAATGGAAAAGAAGATCTAAAAAACAAATTAATAAGATGCGTTGGAGATCCTGATAAACGCTTCTCTGAAGATGCCTTAAGAATGCTTAGAGCAATTAGATTTAGTTGTCAATTAAACTTTAAAATAGAAAAATTAACTGCTGAATCTATAAGAAAGAATTTTAAATTAATAAAAAATATAAGTATGGAAAGAATTCAAAGTGAATTTACTAAAATCATTCTAAGCAATGAGCCTGATAGAGGTCTTATGCTTCTTAGAAAGCTAGGATTTTCTGACTTTTTAGTTAAGGAATTTAAGAATTTAAAACTAATAAATTGCTATGATTTATATGATGATATTCATGATACTTATGGATTAATAAATTCACTTCCTAAAAAGCTTCATATAAGATTAGCAGGATTATTCTATAAGGTTTTTAATTCTGAAAATGCAGTTGAGAAGTGCAGAACTATATTAAAGAAACTTAAATATGATAATAATACAATCAACGATACTTGCAACTTAGTAGAAAATATAAATAGTATTTCATGTAATATGACAAGAAAAAAACTAAAACTACTTATAAATTCAGTTGGAACCGAAAATATCTTTGATTTATTAGATTTACAAAAATCATATTTATCTTATATGGATGAATATGATACTGAGTGTATAGATATATTAAAAAATAGAGTTTCTGATATATTAGCTTCAAAAGAACCCATATTTATTAAGGACTTAGCCATAACAGGAAATGACTTAATTACCGAACTTAATTTTAAACCTGGAAAAAATATAGGTGTTATATTAAATTTTCTTCTTGAAAATGTAATGCAAACACCAGAGTTAAACAATAAGGAAGACTTACTAAACCTTAGTAAGCAATTTTATTCATATAATTAAGCTTAGCTAATCTAAACATAGAAAAATAAGCAAGGAAATTATTCCTTGCTTATTTTTAATTCTTTTTCAAGATAGAAGGAATACAGATAAGCTTCCTTAACTTCTTCCCCTAAAATTTTATTTAATGTGTCTTTATATAAGTTAATTTGAATTTTGTATTTATTTATGAAGGCCTCTTCCTCTCCCTCTTTAACATAATCAGTTTTATAATCTAAAAGAACATATCCATCCTCTTCCTCAAAGAAGGCATCTATAATACCTTGCAATCTTACTTTTTCCTCTCCATAGATTTTAGGATCAAGATTTTTTTCTATAATACTGCTTGGAATCTCAGTTATAAATGGTAGTTCTCTATATACCTTTTTGCCAGATTTATATGAGCTTAACATTCTCTGTCCTAATTCACTTTTAAAGAATTTTTGTATTTTAAATACATTTACTACTTTTCCTTCTTCTTCTGTTAAAAGTTCTTTTTTAACCATTTTAAGAACTTCTTCTCTTATTTCATCTATATAAGTTACCTTATCTAAATCAATATGTTGCATTACAAAGTGAGTTATAGTCCCCTTCTTAGCTGCTGAGAATTCTTCCTGTCTTTCCTCCATAAATCTTGGTTTTCTTTTTATTTTTTCTTTTTTATTTTCTTCACTACTTTCATTATCAATAATATTATAACTTTCTTGCATAAACTCTTCTTCTTGATGAGCTCTCTTTAATTCGGTTACAGAAATATTTGAAGGAGTATTACAAGACTCTATATATTTATATTTAAAGCCTAGTCTATTTCTTATTTCTATAACTTCTTTTATATCTTTTTTAGATTCAATCCAATTATTACTTTCAAAAATATCAATATTATTTTTTTCTTTTTTATTATTGTTTGTTTCTAAAAGCTCACTTCTATCAAAGCTTTTAAAACTCCAATTAGATTTATCATCTAAATTTAAAGTTATATCTCCATTACCAACATTTCTTATAGCATCTCCATCCTTGTGCTTTGTTAAAGCCATGCCAATCCAATCTAAATAACTCTTTCCCTTTAAAACATTTCCAGGGTTTATTCTATTATCCTCTGAAGAAGCTGAAGCTTTGCACCAGTTTTCACAAGACTTTTCTAAATCTGATACAGCACCAGTTATAATTAATTTTTCCTTAGCTCTTGTAAAGGCAACATAAAGTATCCTCATTTCTTCTGATAAAACTTCTAATTCACATTTTTTCTTTATAGCATGCTTTTGAAGAGTATCATACTTTATTCTCTTCTTAACATCTATACAATTTGTTCCTATACCTAATGTTTCATGAAGTAGTATATCTTCTCTTAAGTCCATCTTGTTAAATTGCTTTCCTGTTCCACCTAATATAACAACTGGGAACTCTAGCCCTTTACTCTTGTGAATACTCATTATCCTTACAACATTCTCATTTTCTCCAAGAATCTTTGCACTTCCCATATCTCCAGAAGACTTTTTAAGCTTATTTATGAAGTTTATAAAATTAAATAATCCCTTAAAACTAGTTGATTCATATTGCTTTGCTCTTTGGAATAGTATTCTTAAATTTGCTTGACGTTGAACTCCATTTGGCATTGTTCCAACATACCCATAGTATGATGTATCAGAATATAAGAACCAAATAAACTCATCTATTGGCATATATGCTGCCTTTTCTCTCCATTTATTTAAATAGTCTAGGAAGTACTTACACTTTCCTTTTAAATCTTTAGATATACTTTCATCATAAATTCCATCTACAACTTCCTTTATTATTTCAAAGAAGTATTTATCTTTATTTAATAATCTTAAATCTGCAAATTCTTCAGATGTAAATGAAAATATTGGTGAACGTAAGGAAGATAATATATAAATATCCTGCATTGGATTATCTATTATGTGTAATAAGGCTAATATAGTTCTAATTTCAATAGTTTGAAAATATCCTGTTCCTGTGTCAGCATAAACAGGTATTCCATAAGTCCCTAACTCATCAACAAAGGTATCTGCCCAATTTTTAGTTGCTCTAAGCAGGATAACAATATCCTTGTATTTAATCTTTCTATATTTTCCTAAATCCTTATCAAAAACCATATAGTGACTTCCATCTTCAGGATTCATTAGCTCATTAATCTTTTTGCCAATTATTCTAGCTTCTAACTGTATGCTATCTAAATCTTCTTCCTCTTCTCCTAGTTCATCCTCATCACTATAATCCTTGTTACCTGCTTTATTTAATATGTTTAGCTCTATATCACCAGCGACCTTTAGATTTTCTATTTCATCTATATATTCTTTCTCTACATTTTCCTCATTTAACTCCCCATAGGAAGCCCCTAGGTTTAAAGCCTCTTTTTCATCATATTCAAGCTCTCCTACAGTATTGCTCATTAATGTTTTAAAGATATAGTTTACTCCATTTATAATTTCTTCTCTACTTCTAAAGTTTTTATAAAGCATTATTTTTCTATTAGAATCTTCAAACTCTCTATAATTAATGTATTTCTCTAAGAAAAGTTCTGGATTTGCCTGTCTAAACTTATATATACTTTGTTTAACATCTCCAACCATGAATACATTAGGATTTTCTACATCTCTTCTTGATACCATTCCTACAATAGTTTCTTGAATGGTATTACTATCTTGATATTCATCAACTAAAACTTCTTCAAATTTATCCTTAAATTCTAAGGCAACCTGTGAAGGTTTTATATTCCCCTCTTCATCTTTATCTATTAATATTTCTAAGCAAAGATGCTCTAAGTCATTAAAATCTAAAATATCCTTTTCTCTTTTTTTATCTCTATACCTATTAGAAAATTCAATTATTAAACCACTTAAACATTTCATTAATGGATACATCTTTTTCATTCCTAAAACAGCTTCTTCTAAGGAAGTTTCAAAAACATTATCCCTTAAATTTTCTATTATTTTTTTACTTTCATCTCTAAGACTTTTAGTTTTTTCTAAGGCTTTTTCATCATCAACACTAGCTTTTCTAACTGATTTTAGTCTTCCAAAGCTTGCTCCCATAAGCTTATTATAAAACTTTACTATTCCTTCACTTAAAGCAATTCTAAGCTCTTCAACTTGAATTATTTCAGGATATATATTAACTAAATAAGGCTCAAGTCCTCCACCCATTTCAGCTATATCCCTAGCTTGAGTAAGCATTGAATATGCATTATTTAAGTCTAAAATTATACTTTCCTTTAAGACTTCTATCCACTTCTTGCCTTCAAGTTCCTCTATAGAATTTATATTAAATTCTTCTACCTTATCCTTTAACCAAGATTCTGGCCAAGGACCACTCATTATAAAATTATAGAATTTTAATATTATGCTATTTAAATTATCATCACTTTTGCTTCCACCATAAGCCTCAACTAAATCTTTAAAGCACTCATCATCCTTAGCATACATATCCTCAAAAAGGTCAGCTAAAATATCTTGCTTTATAAGTTCACATTCTGTTTGATCTCCTATTCTAAACCCTGGGTCTAAGTCTATTAAGTGGAAATTATTTTTTATAACTTCTAAACAAAAAGAATGCATAGTTGTTATACTAGCTCTATTTAAAAGAGCTAATTGTCTTTGAAGCACTTCAGAACTAGGATCCTTCTCCAAAGCTTTAGATATCGCATCACCTATTCTCTCTCTCATTTCAGAGGCAGCAGCATTAGTAAATGTAACAACTAGTAACTTATCTATATCAACAGGATTTTCACCCTCTGTTATCATTTTTATAATTCTTTCAACTAATACAGCAGTTTTTCCTGAGCCAGCCGCAGCCGCTACTAAAAGGTTGCATTTTCTAGTATTTATAGCTAATTCTTGTTCTTCAGTCCATTTAGTCCCCATTTACTTCACCACCTACTTTTTCATTTATACTCTTCCATATGTCTTCATCTTTTTTCTTTGGAATAACTTTGTATCTATTGTCTTCTAAACTAGAATCAAACTGGCATATATGTGAGTAATTACAATAATCACACACTATATTTTTATTTTCTTTACATGGTTCTATATCAATTTTACCTTCTATCATATTTTGGCATATCTCAACCATTTTTTCATTTACATACTTTCTTAATAATTCAAACTGCTCCATGGTTATTAAAGCTTTATTTTTCCCTAAATCCCCTGCCTTTTTCATGTTTGCAGGTATTATAAGGGAGTGTGTTCCAGGTTCTAAAGTATTATCCATTGCCTTGACAACTTTTACGTCGTCTAGTAAAAGACCTTCTAATTTTAACTCTTTTAAAATCTCACTTTTTATTTCTTCTTCTGTTAAATCTCCCTTAGACTTTAATATAGGGTCATCTATTCTAAAATAAAGTATTGCCCCTGGCATAGCTTGATTTTCAACTATATTTTCTGAATTATTTATAAGGGCATCTAAATAAACTAAAAGTTGCATTTGAAGTCCATTATAAAATTTATTTAAATCAAACTTTTTAGAGCCAGTTTTATAATCTATAATTCTTAAATAGGTTTCACCATCTAAATTTAATTTATCAATTCTATCTATTCTTCCATTTAAATAAAAACTTTCTCCTGAAGGAAGGTCTAGTTTTATTGAATTCACATCTTTAGAAAATCCAAAGGCTAATTCATTTTTATAAATTTCAAAATCACTTCTCTTCATCTGTTCACTAATTACCATAACTGATTTTGTAAGAATTCTCTTAAATCTATCTGTAAAATAAGAATATCTCTTTGAACTATTTAATATGGATGACTTATTGTTTTTAACCTGATTATCAACTAAAGAATTTATTATGTTTCTGCAATTCTCCTTGCTTAAATCACTCCATTTTAAATCTTTTTCTTTAATTTCATTGGTAAACTCATCTAATATTTCATGCATAAAGCTACCTAAATCAGGTGCTGTAAACTCATATATTTTTCTGTCTTTAGCTTTTAATCCATATTGTATATAGTAAGCAAATGGACACTGGGCATATCTCTCTAATCTTGAAACGCTTAGTGAAATTTTATTTTTATTATCTTCATAAAGCTTTTTAGCCTTTTCTTTTGAAATATTATTTTCTAAATTAGTGTATTCAAGCCCCTTCCTTACATACTCTATTCTTTCTTTCCACTTAGGTTCTCTTAAATACCAATCATAAACATATTTCCAATAGTCCTCTATCTCAGCACCATCATAATTTTTTCTAATTGCTATCATAAGCTCATTTAAAGTAGGAATTTTAGCAGAAATCTTATCATACTTATCATTTACTAATTTAAAGCCTTCACTTTCTTCCTTTACATTTGGAAGTATCTTTTTAAGTCTATGAACTATAATAGAAGGTCTTTGAGATTTACCTTCAAAATCTGCTAAAGGATAAGTAACAACTAAGTATTCCTCTGCTATGGTAAAGGCTGTATAAACTAAAAATTGCTCTTCAAAGATTTTTGTTCTAGTATCTGAAGCTAGTGAAATCCCTTTTTCAAGTAAAATTTCTCTATCATTATCTGATAATATTCCTTCTTCTTTGCTAGCTGAAGGGAGCACCCCATCATTTACTCCTATAATGTATAAAGCCTTTGTTCCTCTACTTTTTATTCTTGTTATATCCCCTATGTTTACTTGATCTAAGGCTACAGGAATTAAACCCATTTCATATTGAGATAATCCAATATTTAATACTTTCATAAATTCATCTAAATTCATAACTTCATTTCCTAGAACATCAACTGCTTGCTCTAAAACATCTATGAAAATATCTCTTACCTCAGAATATTCCTTTGCCTCAATTGCCATATCATTTTCCTTGAAATACTCAACATATTTATCTATGGTATCCATAATATCTAATTTAGAGTCTAAAAATTCATATAAAATTATGGCAAATTCCTTTAAGGTTTTCTTTCCTTTGCACTCTTTGTTAAACTCATCTAAAGGAGTTACTATAGTCTCTCTAATATCATTTAGCCTTTCTAATCTTTGCTTATTTTCCTCTGATATCTCTTCTTCTTTTAAAATGCTAGAACTATAGTTAACCCATTCTTCCATCCACTTTTTACCCTTTATTCCATAGGCCAATACATAGTTTTCTAGTTCATCAATAAGCTCTGCCCCTTCAATCCCTCTAAACTCTTTAATAAGTCCAGTTTTAAGATATTTAAACATACTTTCATAAGTCCAATTTTTGCTTATTATATCTACTGCTGAGTTTATAAAAACAATAAGTGGATTACTAGCTATATCTATCTTTTTATCTATATAATAAGGAATCTCATACTCTGCAAAAATCGCCGATATAACCTTCTCGTAATTATCTACATCCCTGCATATTACTGAAATATCTTTAAATCTGTATTGCTTCTCTCTAACAAGTCTTAATATATCCTTAGCTACAAACTCAATTTCATCATAGTTATTATTTGCTCTATAAAGCCTTAAACTATTATTTTCCCCTCTATACTGTTTAAAAGGATATGCATAGAGTTGCCTTTCTATATGCGCTAATTCTCTATTTTCTTTGAATCTATATGGAATATCCTCATTTAAATTAATATATCCATTAAAAGCAATTCCTTCTTCTTGTATTAAATTCATTAGCCTTTTTTCTGTATTTTTTGTAGCTACAAAAAGATCGCTTTCCCCTTTAGGTGAATTTACCTCATCTATGGATAAAGTTATGTTAACACTTTTAGCTTTTTTTAATAATTTTCCTATAACACTTAACTGATTTGGAGTAAAGGAACTAAACTCATCTATCCAAATTTCAGCTCCATCATATAAAGAACATCCATCTAACTTTTCATTTAATAGTAAAAGTTGATCCTCTTCATCAACATATCCCTCATGAAGTCTTGAGTTAAATTCATTAAAAACATCCTTTAATTCTTCCATCTTCATTTTTAGATTTTCATCTTCTATTTCATTAATAGTTAAATCCAAAACTTCATTATTGACATTATACTTTTTAAACTCAGTTATTGTTTTTGATGCTATGTCTATAAAGCCCTTTTGTCTAGAGGCATTTTTAAACACAGTCATATTATCCCCTAAATCTTCTAGTACCTTAAAAATAAGCATGCTTTTACCAGCATCCCCCATAATAGTTCTAGTTGCTCCTCCACACTCATTAAAAACATTGTGAGCAAGTCTTTTAAAACTAAGAACCTCAGCATTTAAAACATACCTTTCCCCTATGGCATTTAATACTTTATTCTCAGTCTGAAAAGTAAACTGTTCTGGGACAAGTAAAATTAATTTATTGGTAGGTGAATTATTTATTTTCTTTTTTATTTGATTTATACAAAAAGTACTTTTACCAGTACCAGCTCTTCCATATATAATTTTTAAGCCCATATTTACACCTCGAAATTTATTTATATATTTCCAAATTATTACCTCTTATAATAACATTTTATACTTAATTATGCCTTTTAAATAGCAATATGACAAAAAAAATATATAAGGTATTTTATTATAGAAATAGATTACAATACATTATATAATAATGGTGAAATCATAAATAATCATAAAGATGGTTATTAACCAATAAGGGGTGTTTTAAATGAAAATAGGTGATACTTTCAAAAAATTTATGGATACTACAGCTGAAATTGAAACTAAGCTTGGCAATCCAATGGCATGTTTCCTTGAAGAGCAAGAGAGAGAAGAAAAAGAGAAAAAAGCACACCATAAAGAAGTAAAAGCTAAGGGAAAAAATGATAATTAAAATATAATTTATTAACATAAAAATTGAAATTATCAACAGAAAATACAAAACTCTAATGTTTTTTTGTGTATAACATTAGAGTTTTTTCTTTAATAATTTTCTATTCTAATAGGCCCACCTATAATATCTCTTCCAACAAAAAGTGATCCCTTTTCATCAGCCTTTATTGTCCATTTTATAAGTGAAATCTCGCCCCTCTCAATTTCTATAGCTGTAATAGTTCTAGGTAATACACAGCACCCTATATTAAAGTATGTTGATTCATTCCTGCTCTTAGGAAATAGCGTTTTATGAGTATGTCCTAAAATAACTCTAGTTTTATTTTCCTCTGCCCACTTACTTATTTTCTCATCAAATAAATTTCTTTTATTATTACTCTTTGCAGGACTTGTAGGATCTTTGAATCCCATAAAAGCCTCTAAAATAGCCCAGACATATCTCACTAAAAATTTTGATAAAAATGCTAATTCATTATTTAAAAAGTCTATTTGATGACCATGAATTACAAAAAAATCTTTTTTACTTTCTTCATGCACTAGTACTAAAGATTCATATATATTTAAAGTACTATAAAAATCTGAAGCAGAGTGATTAAACCTATTTCTCCTCTTGTTTTTCCTTAAAAATTTTATCTTACTCTTATCTTTATCATGATTTCCATATATCATATAAAGTCTTTTTTTTTCTTTAAATTTTTCTAATACTTCATAAATCTCATAATTCATATCATATATCTCTTGTATATTTTTAAACTTCCATAATTCATCGCCATCTCCAACCTCTATATAAGTAAATTTATTTTTATAATAATACCTTATAGCCGACAGGTAAATGTTGATATTAGGAGCTAAACTATCTTTATATGTGCCATCTCCTCTATGACAATCACTAAATAAGACTATTTTAGAATTACTATTAAAAATAATTTCCTTAGAATTATTTTTAATATCATTTAGTTTTTCAACTTTCATTCATAACTCCATAAAATACTGCTTCATATATATTTATATTTTTCTTGGATTAATATATGCTCTGTGATAAATAATTTAAACTTTATTGAAAATAAATCTAATTCAAATCACTTTTCTTAGGAATATTCTTAGGAATAATACTATGTTAATTAGTCAAATTTCATAAAAACTCTTTATCCTAATTACTTATAATAACTTAATTTCAATTTTATGGTATAGTATTTTTAATTAAGAAGGGAGAAATCTATATGGATATATTTTTTTATTTTATATTTTTTACTTTTATTCTTTATATATTACTTAAGGAATTTTTTAAAAAGGTTTTTAAAGAAGCTTTTATTGAACTTCTAAATGAAGATAATGAAAAGCTTAAACTATTTATTAAGGAATGTCTTAGAGAACATGACTTTTCTAAAAGAAATAAAAATTAAGTAAAATAAAAAAGCATCTAGTAAACCTAGATGCTTTTGGCGGAGAATCCGGGATTTGAACCCGGGCGCCGGTTGCCCGACCTACTCCCTTAGCAGGGGAGCCTCTTCAGCCACTTGAGTAATTCTCCACTTGTGGCGGAGAGAATGGGATTCGAACCCATGGTACGCTCACACGCACGCCGGTTTTCAAGACCGGTGCCTTAAACCAACTCGACCATCTCTCCATGTTTGACACATTTATTATTATATCATTTTCATTTTATATGTCAACTACTTTTTATAAAAAAGATACTATTTTTTATTCCATTATAGTATCTTTTTTCTTAATAATTATTTTAATGGTATCTTCATAAATAATACCCAAGTAAATACTGTTAAAAGAAATCCTATTATATTTAATATTAATGGTAATTTACCTTCATTGTGCTTTTTAAAAGCTATGTAACCAGCAATAATACCAGGAATTGAAAAAGGTAATCCTACAATAAAAAAGTATAGTGCTGCGAAAATACTACTCCATCCTAAATATAACGATAGTGTATATGCTGTTGATCTTTTTGGTTTTTTAGCTCTAACTGGCCCTGATGATCCTTTCAAAATATCTCCTCCCAATAAAATTCATATAATTAAATTATACATTTTTAACTACAAACAAAATTATATTATCTATAAATTTTATATTAATATATTTTTTATTTAATAAATTATAAAAATATTTTGCTTAAATCTTTTTTCTAATACTTATTAATTACATAAAGAAGTTTATCTAAAATACTCTATAAAGTAAATGTCTCTTCAAATTATTTTTATTTTACATTAAACATAAATAAAAGCACCTAGTAAAACTAGATGCTTTGGCGGAGAATCCGGGATTTGAACCCGGGCGCCGGTTGCCCGACCTACTCCCTTAGCAGGGGAGCCTCTTCAGCCACTTGAGTAATTCTCCATAATATTCCATTTTTATTTTTTATAAAAAAAATGGCGGAGAGAATGGGATTCGAACCCATGGTACGCTCACACGCACGCCGGTTTTCAAGACCGGTGCCTTAAACCAACTCGACCATCTCTCCGCGGTACGATAATTATTATATCAACGGTTTAAGTTTATGTCAATACTTTTTTTATAAAAAAACAAAAATAAAAGGGGCTGTATCAAAATATAATAAAACTTACAAACAGTATGAAGAGAATATCTAGATGAGCTTTAGAATTTAAATTATTACGGAGAAGATATTACGTTAAGAAGCTGAAACTGTTCGAAGCGAAGCAAGTTTTGAAGCTTTAGTAATATCTTCGGAGTAATAATTATAAATTCTTAGCGAAATCTAGTAATTCTCGGAATATGTTTGTAAGTTTTAAAAAAGTTATTTTGATACACGCCCTTTTATCTAAAATTTAAAACTTATTTATTATCTATCCTTATAGCAATATTTACAACCACATCCCGGTCTTCCTGGCTTTTCTGGTTTTTCTGGTTTTTCAGGTCTTTCAGGTCTTTCATTATTTTTGCACTTTTTATAACATTCAACTGTAGCAAATAAATGTTTGAAAGCTTCAAAAATTGTCTTATCTAATTCTTCATCTAATTCCATTGCTTCACATAATAAAGATTTTTGTTTTTTTCTTAAACATTCTAATCTTTCTTCTAATTCATCAATTTCTCTTTGAATATATTTTACACCTTCAAGTTTTTCTTCAACTGCTTCATTAAGCTCAGCAGATTCTCTAGTTAACTCTTCAGCTATTTTCTCTAACTTTCTGCACTTATTGCAGTTATCCTCATATTTATCCAAGTTACATTCACAATTATATTTATAGTTATATTTACAATTATCCATAATAATTACACCTCACTTTTATTTCACCTAATTTATACTATGTTAATAATATGTTTTTTGACACAAAAAATAAAAAAAACGATATTAAAAATACCGTTTTTTTAACTCTATACTAAACTTATTTATTTTAATATATAACTATAAATCTAATTAAATATTTCTCCTATAAAGAAATTATATTACTTTAATAAATCACATCTCATATATTCTTTTAAAGCTTCTGGTATAACTACTGATCCATCTTCTTGTTGATAGTTTTCTAATATAGCAGCTACAGTTCTTCCAATAGCAACCCCTGATCCATTTAATGTATGAACAAATTGTGGTTTTTCCTTTGGAGAATTTTTATATTTAATGTTAGCTCTTCTAGCTTGGAAATCTTCAAAGTTTGAACAACTTGAAATTTCAACATATCTATTGTAGCTTGGCATCCAAACTTCTATATCATATTTTAATGCAGCAGTGAATCCTAAATCACCTTTACATATTCTAACTATTCTATATGGTAATCCTAAACCTTGTAATACAGATTCAGCATCTTGAACTAATTTATCTAATTCTTCATAGCTTTGCTCTGGTTTACAGAACTTAACTAACTCAACTTTATTAAATTGGTGTTGTCTTATAAGCCCTCTTGTATCTCTTCCTGCTGAACCAGCTTCTGCTCTGAAACAAGCACTATATGCAGCATGTTTTATTGGAAGTTTATCTCCCTCTAAAGTTTCATTTCTGTACATATTAGTTACAGGAACCTCAGCTGTTGGTATTAAGAAATATCCATTGTTTTCTACTTTGAAAGCATCTTCTTCGAATTTTGGAAGTTGACCAGTACCTGTCATACTATCTCTATTTACCATGTATGGTGGTAATACTTCAGTGTATCCATTTTCAAATGTGTGTTTATCTAAGAAGTAGTTTATTATAGATCTCTCTAATCTAGCACCCATTCCTTTGTAAACTGTAAATCTTGATCCAGCAACCTTTCCACCTCTTTCGAAGTCTAAAAGATCTAAATCTGTTCCTAAATCCCAGTGTGCTTTTGGTTCAAAGTTGAATTTAGTAGGCTCTCCCCATCTTTTTATTTCAACATTGTCCTCATCAGTTTCCCCTTCTGGAACAGCTGGGTTTGGTATATTAGGAATTCTTAGCATGATGTAGTTAATTTTATCGTTTAACTCAGCAACTTTAGCATCATCAGCCTTTATTTTATCTCCTATTTCTCTCATTTCAGCCATTACTTCTGTAACGTCTTCTCCAGCTTTTTTTCTCTTTGGAATTTCAGCTGATACTTCATTTCTTTGTTTCTTTAAAGCCTCAACATCAACTAAAATTTTTCTTCTTTCTTCATCTAAAGCTATAACTTCGTCTATAACATTTACATCAAAGTCTTCTCCTCTATTAGATAAAGCTTTTTTCACTTCTTCAGTATTACTTCTTAACTTTTTTAAATCTAACATTGCCATTCTCCTTTCAAGAACCTTATTTATATTTAAAATTTTATTAACTAAAAAAATATATAAAAAAGGAGCCTCCATTCCCTACAAAAAGGGACGAAAAGACTCCGCGTTGCCACCCTAATTGATAAAATCAAAAAAAGATTTTATCCTCTTAAAAACTTTAACGGTTAATTCCGTACTGCTCATCACAGTCCCTCACAGGTGGATTCATGAAAATATTGTACTAGTTCACACCAAAACCACTAGCTCTCTGAAAGCAATATATAACATTACTAGCCTGATCAACGGTTTATTATTAATTTAAACATAATATATAAAAAATATACTTTAATATTTGCTTTTTGTCAATTCTTAACTATCTTTTGGTAGATTTTTTGTGCATATAATGTCTACGCCAGTATTCATTATATTTTTACATACCACATTTCCACTTTTAGTTGGCACTCCAACGTATAATCTACTTAAAACATTTGAAAAATCAATCCACTTAGATATCTCAACTGGTTTATTACTTTTTACAGGAACTACATTATATTTTTTAGATCCTCTAACTCTTACCACACTAGTAAATATATCTTTATGCATTAAACCACCCCTTTAGACTCTATCAAATTCCTTAATTCTAGATGCTAAAACCTTAGAATTCTTTGAATCCTCAACTATTTCTGTTGGCTTTTTTTCAAGCTCTCTTGCTAATATATTTATTATTTTACTTATACAGTAAGCTCCATGACAAGTTCCAAAGGTAGCACCTGTTCTTCTTTTTACACCCTCAACAGTTCTTGCCCCTAGTGGACGTCTTATGCAGTCTACAATTTCACCTTCACTAATACCATTACAAAGGCATACTATCTTTCCATACCTCTTATCTAAAGATATAAGTTCATTTCTCTCATCATTAGATAATTCTCTAAAACGATAGAATTCCCTTCTTTTATCTACAAAGTTTTTATTTAAACTGCAATTTAATTTATCTATTATCTCATCACATATTATCTTAGATACAGCTGGGGCTATAGTAACCTCTCCATAGTGATTACCCATAACCTTTATATATCCTTTATTTTTTCTACTATCATCTATAATCAATCTATCCTGATTATGATTATCATAGAAAATATCCTTAACATGTTTTCTACTAATGCTATTTATCATTTCTTTAGCTATTTTTAATGACTTCATAAATCCTAATGAATTATTTGAGTTTATACCTATTAAAGTATCCCCATTAACAGTATTCTTTTGAATTATAAACTCCTCTTCATTTTTTAATTTAACAACTATATTTGATGTTTTCTCTTTTATTTCATCATTTAATAATAGGTAATATGTTTTTAAAGCATTTTTTTGTTCATAATCCTTATCTTGATCTATAGTATAATGTTCACCTGGAGTTGTATTTATAACAAATCTACAAGTAAATTTATTCTTATTCGTAGTTACTTTAAAGCCTTTAGCTATGCTTTGAATATCTAAAACTATTTCCTCTAATCTAAAGCTTACTCCATTATCATAAGCTATTTCAGCAAATCCTATAGCTAAATCATATGGACTTGTAACAGCTATATTTTCTGAATACATAGCTTTCTTTATTTCACCTTTATAATTAGGTTCTATTTCTCTTGCTCTTTTTTCATCAATTAAATAAATATTATTTATTCCTCTTGATTTAGCTCTCTTATAGTTCTCTTCAATTATTTTAACTGTTTCATCATTATCAGCTATAGTTAAATGTCCTACCCTCTTAAATGGAACATTTAATTTTTTAGTTATTTCAGGTAACATCATGTTTCCCATATTCTCTAAGTAACTCATTAAATTGTCCTTGCATTCAGAACCGTCATATACAATTGCTGTATTAACAAAGGAAACATCATCTGCAATATCAAAATCCTTCTCTATAAGAGCTATATTTAAGTTATACTTTGATAACTCATATGCAACAGAGCATCCTATGATTCCTCCACCTAATATCAACACATCATAATCCATATGTTTCACCCCTAGCTCTTAGATATATTCCACTAAAAATTATATCATAAAATATATATACTATTGTAACCATTCCTAAAATTATAGCAATATAAAAAAAAGAGTATT
>ERZ773156.1063-NODE-1063-length-19159-cov-4.62599_pt1 | contig 19159 bp, 16 predicted proteins | sample MGYA00511895_ERZ773156 | MGnify/ENA primary metagenome ERZ773156 (study PRJEB29015, sample SAMEA2737850) | human gut metagenome | biome: human gut; feature: human-associated habitat; material: faeces | place: China | collected 2012 ...
GCATATTCTAAACCACCGCAAATAATCATATCCTGCCAAACAGCATCTGTTCCGCCGCAGGCGAAGAGCTGTTTGACAGGATATTTTTCACCTGTTTTTGCGTCTCTTAGTTTATCACAGAAGGAGGTACTTATGCTATTTAAGAAAAAAACATCAGCCCCAGACGGGCAAACAGAACGTTTTGACTCGGAAGGCAATCCGATCCGCAGACGGGCGCATCTTGGCAAAAGGGCTGGGACCGCAGTCATCATTGCGGCTGCCGCAGTCATTGCCAGCAACTGCTACTACGTGCTGGATGAGGAAAATTATGCCGTTGTCACTACTTTGGGAAGTCCCCAGGCAGAATCCCAGGCGGGACTTCATTTTAAGATTCCATTTATTCAGAACGTCCGCATGGTATCCAAGGGTATTAAAGGTATGTCCATCGGTTATAACCAGGATACCGGAGAGGCTGTGGATTCGGAATCTGTGATGATCACCAAAGATTTTAACTTTGTTGATACAGATTTCTACCTGGAATACATGGTCAATGATCCGGTGAAATATCTGTACGCATCTTCCGACCCGGTAGCTACCTTAAAGATGCTGGCCCAGTCCTACATCCGTGACACAGTAGGCATCTATAATGTAGACGATGTGATCACCACTGGAAAAGCCGTGATCCAGTCAGAGATCAAGGAAAAGCTGACCAACCGCATGATCGAAGAAGATATCGGGCTTTCCGTAACCAATATCACCATCCAGGACGCATTTCCACCGACCGATGAGGTCATGAACGCCTTCAAAAATGTGGAAAATGCCAAGCAGGGCAAGGAAACAGCCATCAATAACGCCAACAAGGACCGAAACGAGAAGATCCCACAGGCTGAGGCTGAGTGTGACCAGATCATCAAGACTGCTGAAGCCGAGAAAGAGGCCCGCATCAACGAGGCCCAGGGACAGGTCTCCCGTTTTGAGCAGATGTATGCGGAATACAGCAAATACCCACTGATCACCAAACAGCGCATGTTCTATGAGACCATGGAAGACCTGCTTCCGACCATGAAGGTCTATATCGTAGATGAAAATGGAACCCAGAAGCTGCTGCCATTAGACAGTTTCACCGCAGCCCAGGCTTCTTCACAGCCAACAAGTTCCCAGTCTGGTACTTCCCTGAACACTGCACAAGATTCAGATCCGGCTGACACGGCGACTGGAAAGGAGGCACAGTAATCATGAAACGGGCATCAAAATTTATCACGTTGCTGCTTATTTTTGCTATCATGTTTGTAGTTGGAGGTTCTCTGGTCATTACCTATCCGGATGAATACACCATCATCCGTCAGTTTGGAGAAATCGTGCGGGTCACCGACACCGCCGGTGTTTCTCTAAAGCTTCCAGTGATCCAGACCAGCTCCACCTTGCCAAAGTCCTTACAGCTTTATGATATTCCGGAATCGGATGTCATCACCAAAGATAAGAAAAGCATGATCGCAGACGCATTTGTCCTGTGGAAGATTTCTGACCCGATCCTGTTCACCCGCCATTTAAACGGCCAGGTAGCTCAGGCCCAGTCCAGAATCTCCGCTTCCGTGTTCTCCTCCATGAAATCCGTCATTTCCAATATGGATCAGACCGAGATCATCGAGAACCGGAATGGCAAGCTGGCCCAGGATATCCGCGCTAACATCGGAAACTCTTTAGATGAATATGGCATTCAGGTACTGGCCGTAGAAACCAAGTCTCTGGATATGCCAGATGACAACAAGCAGGCCGTTTATGACCGTATGATCTCCGAGCGCAACAACATCGCCGCCTCCTACACTGCCCAGGGTAACTCCTCTGCACAGAAGATCAAGAACGACACCACCAAAGAGGTTTCCGTCATGAAATCCCAGGCGAAAGCAGAAGCGGAAAAGATCAAGGCGGAAGGCGAGGCGCAGTATATGCAGATCTTATCCGAGGCTTATAATGACACCAGCAAAGCCGATTTCTATAACTTTGTAAGATCCCTAGACGCCGCAAAGGCATCTCTGGGAAATGGAAATAATACGCTGTTGTTAGACAAATCTTCTCCAATCACCCAGATCTTCTACGGTTATTGATGTAATTGCAAAGCCAAAAATATCGTGTATAAAAAAACTCGTACTTCACGAATTTATTTCGTCCAAGTACGAGTTTTTATTAACATATATGACTTTTCTCTGCGACCGCCAGGTACGCAGGAGTCAGGTGAACATGAATCCTAAGCCGGGCCTTCCGCCAACAGTGTCAAAAGTCCACTATCAAGCCTATGACTCAGCCATCTCCAGATCCACCTTATCATGATCCAGCAGATTTGTCATACTCTTCAAACTGATCAATAACGTCGAAGTATTATGCATCAGCGCTGAGGTAGCCGGAGCCAGCACACCGCTGACGCCAAGCAGGATCAGACCCAGGTTAAATCCGATCACAAACCGGTAATTCCAATGAACTCTCTTCATCAGCCGGTTACTGATCTCCTTCAAGGTCACCAGCTGATACAGCGCATCCTCAGAAATCGTAATGTCCGCGATCTCCCTTGCGATCTGTGCTCCCTCGCTGATGGCGATTCCTACGTTGGCTGCTGAAAGTGCCGGAGAATCGTTGATGCCATCACCGATCATGATGACTTTTCTTCCCTCAGTCTTTTCCTTTTCCACGAAGTTCGCTTTATCTTCTGGCAGAACCTCAGAATAATACTCGTCCACACCAACCTTCGCTGCAATGGCCTTCGCTGTACGGTCGCTGTCTCCAGTCATCATGACGATCTTGGAAATACCAAGCTTCCTCAGTTCTTTGATCACCTGTGTGGACTCTGGACGAAGTGGATCTTCGATACAGATAACCGCTGCCAGACGTCCTCCAATCGCCAGATACAAATGGGAATACTCTGGTGGAAGACTGTCAAATTTGTCCATCTCGCTCTCCGGAATCACACATTTCTCATCCTCAAATACAAAATGGTTACTTCCGATGATGACTCTCTCATCACCAATATAAGAGGCGATTCCGTGTGCTACAATATAATCAACCTTGGAATGCGTCTCCTCATGAACCAACCCGCGGCTGATGGACTCCTGTACCACCGCATTCGCCATGGAATGTGGGAAATGCTCTTCCAGACAGGCAGCGATCCGCAGCATCTCGTTCTGGTCACGGCCCTCGAAAGTCACCACATCAGCTACCGTTGGCTGTGCCTTGGTCAAGGTCCCCGTCTTATCAAAAACAATGGTGTCTGCATCTGCAATGGCCTCTAAGAACTTGCCGCCCTTAACCGTCATCTGATAGCTGCTGGCCTCTCTCATAGCCGCCAGTACAGATAATGGCATGGCCAGTTTCAGGGCGCAGGAGAAATCTACCATCAGAATGGATAATGCTTTGGTGGTATTTCTGGTGATCAGCCAGGTTAACGCTGTACCTCCAAGGCTCCACGGAACTAACGCATCTGCTAAACCGGATGCCTTACCTTCTACTGAAGACTTTAATTTCTCAGATTCCTCGATCATGGTCACGATCCGTTCAAATCTGGTAGAACCAGCTGCTTTCTTGATCCGGATGGTGATAGAGCCTTCCTCGATCGCTGTTCCCGCATACGCGTAAGAGCCGATCTCCTTCTTCACCGGAACAGACTCTCCAGTCATGGAAGCCTGGTTGACCATAGCCTCACCGGCTTCCACGATACCGTCTAACGGGATCACATTACCGGTATGGACCACTACCAGATCGCCCTCGCGGATGTCCGATACCGGAACCAATACTTCGGTATCATCGATCTTCTGCCATACCTTTTCAATGTTTAAGGACATGCTTCTTGCCAGGTCGCCTACTGATTTCTTATGGGTCCACTCTTCCAGCAGCTCGCCAATACCCAGAAGGAACATGACGGAGCCTGCCGTATCGAAGTCATTGCGGATAATGGAAACCGCAATCGCTGTGGCATCCAGCACTTCAACCTCGATCTTACACTTCATCAGACAGCGGATACCCTTCCATACATAACGGATGGCTTTGATGGTGGTATAAACTGCACGCACCGGAGCCGGAAGAAACAGTTTGGTACACAGACGTCCCAGACACCGGTTTACCAGTTTGTCCTGATATTCCTGATTCAGTTCCCGTCCGCTGTCCATCGGAACGATTTCATTTAATGTCTCATCTTCGTAAGTAAAATCCAAAATCGCGCGGATCAGTTCTTTCCGTTCACCGCGGAAATGGATCACTGCGTCTGCAGTCCGTTCATAAACCTTTGCCTCTTCCACCATCGGCTGATTTGAAAGAAACCAGGCCAAAAGATCGGCCTGGCGCATGGTCATGTGATTCTGGCAAAGATGAATACGGATTCTGCCTTTTATCTCATGCCTGATTGTAAATTTCATGTTACTCTTCCACCTGTTCCTCAACAGTCTCTTCTACTTCTGGATCAGCAGCCTTTGCAGCCTCCTCAGCACGAACACGGTTGATCTCTTTTGCTTCTGCTAAGATATCACCAGCATTCTCCTGGATATTGGTAGCGGTAGTCATAACGCTCTCTTTTGCTCTTAAACCGGCTGCTAAGCAGTTGATGTAAAGCTTCTTCGCATCCTTGCTTGCTAATACCTTCACACCTGCGGTTCCGAACAGAACACCTCCTGCAAAAAGTCCGATATGTTTCATTTTGCTGATATCTAACATATTTTTTTCCTCCTATAAACATTGGTATTTTTATTACACACAGACTATCAAACCGTACCCCGGTTAGTCAATAAAAATACTTCTTATTGAGAAAAATTGAAATATTTTGATTGTTTTCTGTCAATTTGTTGGGATCAGCAAATCTATCACTTAATTTCCTCTTTTCATATCTGAATCATATTTTTTCTTCATGGTAAATCCACGGCCCCGCACCTCGTTAACCTGATTCACCACGATAAAGGCATGAGGGTCGATTTCCTGGATCAGACGGTTTAGCTGTACCAGCTCCCGGTGACTGACAACGGACATGACCACATAGCCATCCTGTTTTAAATAACCGGTAACCGATTTCAATAAGGTCACACCGCGGTCTAATTGGGTGGCAATCGCATGATTGATCTCCTCATAGTGGCTGCTGACGATCTTTACCTGCATTTTCGCCTGTCCCATCTGAAGAACTTTATTCAACACAGTGGTATAAGTCAGGACTAATAAGATTCCGTAAAGCACCGATTCCCGGTCGGAAAAGACCATCTGCAAAAGCAATATCCCCGTATCCATCACATTCATGGACCCGGAAACAGAAATTCCAAACTTCTTATTCAGTACCAGCGGAGGAATGTCCATACCGCCAGTAGACGCACCTGCTCGCAGAACGATTCCGATACCTCCGCCGATCATCAGTCCTGCAAAAAGCACTGCCAGAATCTTATCATCTGTCATTTTTCCAATCATCGGCATGTTCTGGAATACTGACAAAATAAATGGATAGTAGAACGTGCTAACAATGGTCGTCAGGGCAAATTTTTTACCCAGCACGATCGCGCCAAGTACAAACATCGTTACATTAAAAGCCGACACAAACACCTGGATCGGCAGGCCGAACTGATGATAGAAAAACAGCGCCAGACCGGTCGTTCCTCCTGTGATCAGTCCATTTGGTAAAATAAACAGGGTAACTGCCAGGGCATAGATGGTATTACCCGCTAAAATATACAATAGATTTTTCATTTCCTCTTTCATTACTATTAATCTCCTCTTTTTTTATTTATCTCTGCACCAAAATAAAGCGCACAAAAAAGACCGATGCATGATTCATCGGTCTGAATAACTGCATCGGTCTTTCATATTCCATTATCGTAACGCTCCTAACAATGATGTGCCTATAGTTCCCTCCGGCATCTCTACCTGGAAATTATCTGCAATGGTCGCACCGATCACGGCGAAACACTTCTGATCTTCTAATCCGCCACAGCCAACCATGGATGGGGAATATGCCAGAAATGGCACCATCTCCTTCGTGTGGTCAGTTCCTGTATGAGTCGGGTCATTGCCGTGATCTGCCGTGATGATCAGAAGATCATCCTCTCTCAGTTTCGGAAGAAGCTGTCCGAGCTTCTCGTCAAAACGCTCCAGCTCCTGACCATAACCGATCGGATTCCTGCGATGGCCCCAGAGTGCATCAAAATCCACCAGATTGGTAAAACATAATCCGGTAAAATCACGGTCTGCAATCTCAATGGTCTGCTCCATACCGTGAACACTGCTCTTGGACTTGTTACCCTCTGTAATTCCTTCGCCGTCAAAAATATCCTGGATCTTACCAACACTGATCACATCATATCCTGCGTCCTTTAATGCATCTAACACCGTTCTTCCATACGGCTTCAATGCATAATCATGACGGTTGGAGGTTCTCTTAAACTCGCCCTTTTTCAGTCCCACATATGGTCTTGCGATCACACGGCCTACCTTCCACTCGTCCTTCATGGTCAGCTCTCTGGCAATCTCACAGCAGCGGTATAACTCCGGCACTCCCATGGTCTCCTCATTTCCACAGATCTGCAATACCGAATCTGCAGAAGTATATACGATCAATGCGCCAGTCGCGATCTGCTCTTCCCCCAGTTCCTCCAGAATCTCCGTACCACTGGCTGCTTTATTGCCGATGATCTTTCTTCCGGTTCTGGCACTTAACTCATCCAGCAATTCCTTAGGAAATCCAGTATCGGTAAATGTCTGAAATGGCTTCGTAATCTGAAGTCCCATCATCTCCCAGTGGCCGGTCATGGTATCCTTTCCCACACTGGCTTCCGATAAGCGGGCATAATACCCCATCGGACATGCAGTTTTTTCTACATGGATCATCGGATGAAGATCGGCCAGTCCAAGCTTTGCCAGGTTCGGGATACGAAACTCTTTCATACGCTCATCAATATGTCCTAAGGTATCTGTTCCGGCATCACCATACTCTGCCGCATTGGCCATGGCGCCAATACCAAGAGAATCGATCACAATCGTAAAAATTCTTTTATATTTTTTCATAGATACTCTCCTTTACACTGAAAAAGAGGGAAACTTCGTCCCCTCTTTTTATTATATAGCTTTTTCTAAAATTTGTCGATTTATTCTTTTCTTATTTTTCTGATTCTTTTCCCGATTCTTTTCCTGATTCTACTCTGCTTCTTCCGCCATCTCTTCCACAACCGGCTCCAGCTCTTTTTCCAATTCCTTTATCGGATTCCATTTCTCCGTGAAATAGAAATACAGGGACATGATCGTGGCAATCGTCCAACCGATCGGCCAGGACAGCCATACACCCACTGTGCCAAACATCGCTGACAGGACAAAGGACAGGACTACCCGGAGAATCAGATCCGTAAAGGTTGCGATCATAAAGTAAGTCATGGCCCCGGCGCCACGAAGAACGCCATCCGCCATTAATTTCATGGATACTACAAAATAGAACGGAGCTACGATTCTCAAGAACTGAACACCGGTGCTCATAGCCAGAGTACCACCTTCATCCATGAACAGTGAGATCATCTGCGTTCCCAGGAAGAAAAACAGTACAAAAAATGGTACTGCCACCATAAGCGCCATCTTGACTCCGGCTTTGTATCCTTTCTTGACACGGTCGATGGCTCCGGCGCCCACGTTCTGGGCAGTAAAGCTGGACAGACCATTTCCCAGGGTTGTAAAGGAAGTAATGGTAAAGGTATTTAATTTTACTGCTGCAGAGTATCCGGCAATGACAGAAGAGCCATAGCTGTTGATGATACCCTGGATGAAAATATTACCGATGGAGATAAAGCTCTGCTGTAAAATACTTGGTACTGCGATTAAAGATACTTTCTTTAACATTTCCCCAGAGAAAAACCTCACCTCACCCCTGGTTTTTACACCTTTTAAACGGCCTAACAATGTGATAAATGCCAATACGCATGCAATGCCCTGTGCGATAAAGGTAGCCCATGCAACACCGGCTACGCCCCACGGGAAGATCGCTACGAAAATATAATCAAGAATCACATTTCCTACCGAAGAACCAATTAAAAAATACAGCGGTGTCTTGGAGTCTCCTAAGGACTGAAAGATTCCGGTACAGATATTATATAGGAAGAGGAAGAAAAAGCCTCCGATATAAATACTTAAGTACAGAGAACCGTCTGCGAAAATATTATCCGGTGTCTGGATCATGTGCATCAGTCCCTTGGTTCCTATCAGTCCCAGGACCGTCAACAAAATTGACAACACAGCAGAAGAAGTAAGCGTCGTATAAACCGCTGTTTTCATTTTCTCATACTCTTTTGCACCAAACAACTGTGAAATCACAACGGAACATCCGATGTTGCTGCCTACCGCAATGGCCATGAAAATCATGGTGATCGGGTATGAAGCTCCTACTGCCGCCAACGCATCCTCTCCTGCAAATTTGCCGGCGATCACACTGTCTGCTATGTTATACATCTGCTGGAAAATGACACTGACAAACATCGGAATAGAAAATTTCCATAATACTTCTTCTGGTTTTCCAACTGTTAGATCTTTAACCATTTTTCTCTCTCCCCTGTTTCTTTTTTATTTCGTAACTATTCAGTATCTTCATAGTTACCTTATCTCTTTTTCTTGTGTTTTGCACTGGCTGATATTATACTACAGATAGATTGATAAATATAATGATATATTTTGCCATCATCCCTAAAATTTTTCTATGGATAAGGAGATAACTACATGAACTTTGAGACTTACCGGATTTTCTATTATACTGCCAGATATAAAAATATCACCAGTGCTGCCAAAGCCCTGTTTCTGACTCAGCCCACCATCAGCCACGCTATCGCCGGTCTGGAAAAGGAACTGGGGTGTCAGCTTTTCATCCGCTCCAAAAAGGGAGTTCAGATGACACCGGAGGCAGAGCTTTTATATCGTCATTTATCGAAAGCATTCCAGCATGTGGAAGACGGAGAACAGTCCTTGCGCGATCACCTGTCCCTGTCCGAAGGGCAGATCCGCATCGGCGCCAGCGAGACCACCCTGCACTATTTTCTTCTTCCTTATTTAGAACAGTTTCGTGCCGCTTATCCCCATATCCGGCTGAAAATCTCCAATACCACCACTCCGGCGGCACTTCACGCATTAAGGGAGCACGCCATTGATTTTGCAGTGATCATCGCACCGGTAGCGGATGATTCCATTGAAATCCATGAATTACTGGAAATCAGGGATATTTTCATCGCCGGTCCCCAATTTTCCCAGTTAAAAGACACACCGCTTCATCTGTCCGATCTAAACACTTACCCTATCGTTTCCATGGAACCAGGTACCGGAACCAGGGAACATCTGGAGCACATATTTGCCAGCTTTGGCTGTCACCTCACACCAGATATCGAACTGGCCACTACGGACCTGATCACCCCCATGGTGGCTCACAACCTCGGAATCGGGTTTGTACCTTATTCTTTCGCGGAAAGCAGCCTGAGCAATGGCTCTGTCTTTCAGCTGAATATCGTCGATCCGATTCCAAGACGGTCTATCTGCATTGCTGTAAACAAAGAATTTCCATTATCTGTGGCAGCCGGGAAAATGGTGGGGCTGCTGGGAGTAACATAATTTTACTTGAAAAATCACTTTTCAAAAACTATACTGTAACTAAAAGATATTATTTGGATTTTTATCAGAAAGGAAGGATTTCCATGACACAATCTCATCGCACCAGGCTGGAAAACTCTTGTATTCTACTGTTGTTTCTTTTTTCACTTGGCATGTTCCTTTTCAGCTTTCTGCATCATTCTCCGGCAGAAGCAGCTCTTTTAATTGGTACTGAAATGGACTGGATGGTTCAAAGAGCCCTTTCCCTGGTATTGATCTGTCTCTGCCACCAGCTGAAAAAGCGGAAACGGGCCGCGCTTGATACGGCACTTGTACTATTTCTTCTCAATATCGTCCGCAGCTTCCCACAGCTTACCAGCCCCAGACATCTGATAAGCGGCCTGGTAAGTCTGCTGTTATTCCTGTTGTTCTTTCATTTCCGCTCTGATTTTTGCTGCCCGGCATCCAAAGCAGACCAGAAAAGAGGATTCTCCATCCTCCTTCTCAGTTTTCTTGGCGTGATCGCCAATGCTGCCATCAGCTATCATTATCTGAGCCCGCTCCTCGGCACTGGAAGTCATACCATTCTGAACAGCCTGACGGAAAGCCTGTCCATTCTTTTCGGAAACGGAAGCACACTATCTGTCCCTCACAACGCCCAAATCCTGGAACTGACGCTTTTCTGGTTTAGCTGGTGCTGTATTCTTGCTGCCTTTCTCTATACCGTGCGTCCATGGATTGCAGCCTCTTCCAGACATGAAAGTGATCTGCAGCACGCCAGGACTCTTCTAAACTTATACAGCCAGAATAACTGCTCTTATCTGGCCCTGGAGGACGATAAACAACTGTACTTTGGCCATCAGGTAGATGGGGTCATCCCTTACGGCGTTGTAGGAGATACCATCATTGTCAACGGTGATCCCGTCTGTGCAGATGATGATTTTCCTGTTCTTTTGCAAGAATTCCGGGAATTTTGTGAAAAAAGTGCCCACAAATTGTTCTTTTTAAGTGTCACCGATCATTTTCTGGAAGAATACAGGCGGCAGGGCTTTGGTTCTGTAAAATGTGGCGAAGAAGCCCGTTTTTCTCTTGCTGAATACGAGATCAGCGGCAAAAAGGGAGCAAAAATGCGCATGAATATCAACCATGCAAAAAAAGCCGGTGTTACCATCCATGAATATTGTCCTCTGACCAACCGTGATCCGGACATCGAAGCATCTTTTGACCGCATCACTCATGAATGGCTGGGACAGAAAAAAAGTTCTCTGTTGTCTTTCACCATGGGAACCGTCGGATTCGATCATCCCATGGACAAACGATATTTTTATGCAGAAAATGCTGAAGGCAAAATTGTTGCTTTTATTGCCTTTGTTCCATTTCTCGGCAAGGATGGCTATATGGCAGATGTCACACGCCATGGAAATGATGCCCCAGGTGGTGTCATGGAAACCATCATTTATGAAGCGTTCCAGACTTTCCGTGAAGAAGGCGTCCATTATGGCAGTCTCGGCGTGGCTCCGCTTGCCGGACTGGATGATGAAAAAGCAGGACTAGTGGAGCAATTTCTCCGCTTTATCTACAACCATCTGAATGACTGCTATGGTTTTAAAGACCTATACCGTGCCAAGGAAAAGTACAGTCCGACAGAATGGCTTCCTGCATATTACGTCTATCTGCCCAAACATCCAACTCCAGATATGTTTTACGCAGTCGTGAAAATCCAGAATCCGGATTCCATTAAGGAAGGCATCGGATCCATTTATCATGGTTTGAAAGAACATTTTTCTTTCCCAGGGAAATCAACATCATGAGTAACCGAAAAAATGATTGGAATCACAAAAACATATGGAACCATGGTTATGTGACCACTCCACAGGCCCATTTATATTATGAAATCTCCGGACACGGCACGCCCATCCTGTTTCTACATGGAAACAGCCAGTCCCACCACATTTTTCATTCCTATGCCCGCAAACTTCAAGGTTCTTATCAGGTGATTCTGATGGACAGCCGCGGACATGGGTTTTCCCACTTAAAAGATTCCTGGGCCAACCGCCTGTTTACCATTCATGATATGGCCCTGGATGTCGCTGCCCTTCTGGACAAGCTTCATATCTCCAAAATCATTCTCTTTGGCTTCAGTGACGGCGCCAACATTGCCCTGGAATTTTCCAGTCTCTACCCCGAACGGACTCTGGCCGTGATCTCTGCCAGCGGAAACGCACTGCCTCATGGCTTGCGTCTTCCCGTCCGCCTGGCAGCCAGATTTACCGGACAGATTTTCAGAACAATAAAGAAATTGGTCCCAGGAGGACCACTTCGTCAATCTCTTACAAACTGGCAACAGTTAAACTCCCTGCTGACAGACTCCCCATCCCTCTCCGCTGACCGTCTCCATCAGATCACAGCCCCTGTCCTTCTGATTGCCGGAACCCGGGATCTGATCAAAACCTCTCACACCAACTGGATGGCATCGCAGATTCCTGATTGCCAGCTCTATCTGGTAGAGGGCGGAACCCATCAGGTAATTTTTTTACAGGAATCCGAATGTTGGAAGGTGATTTTGAATTTTTTGAAAAATATCCCCCTTCTTCCCATGCACAACACGAATAATAGCTGAATCTTATCGATGATGGAACACGGACTTTTCTTTTCCTTTAAATATCTTTGCAATTTTCAGTTATTTCGAGTATACTTGATTTATATTTAAATGTTTCACATCAACCTGTGTCATTACCATATTTTTATGAAAAGAAGGTGCATTTATGGAATTTAAAGAAAAAAAGAGATGTTTATTTCTGGGGCTTCCACTGACTTTTACCACCTACACCATTACCGAAGAGCTTGTTACCATCGATCAGGGATTCTTAAGCCGCAAAGAAGATGACTGCTACATGTATAAAATCCAGGATGTGACCCTGACTACCAGTTTTCTCGAACGTATCGTCGGACTTGGGACCATCATCTGTAACACCGGCGACGTTACCCATCCAAAACTGGAGCTGACGCATATTAAAAATGCGCGGGCAATTAAAGATTTTATCCTTCAGCAGTCTGAAGACCAGCGCCTAAAACGCCGGACGCTGAACACCCAGAATATCGGAGCAATGCCAGATCACGATTGCGAGATGCATGATGATTGTGAGATGCCGCACATGTATTAATATGATCACTCCCCTGGAATTAGGCTGAAAGGGATTAAATTCCAGGGGAGGTTTCTAAACTCCTGCAATGGGAGTGACTTGCAAATTTTTCAAATATTCCTCAACATTCTGATACCATATTCCTTCGACCATCTGATTCTCGCCCCGATAAAGCACCGTTTTTTTCGTAATCGAACCATATCGATGTTCAGTCTGCGCACATTTTTCTTGATCAATCAAGTGACGATACTGATATTTAACCATCTCCGTGCTATGCTTAATCTCAAAAATCTGACATGCGGCATCATTGGGATCAAATACTACCATATCAAACTCTCCAATTGGGAACTGAAGCACAAACACCTGCTTTCCTGGATTCGCCATTTTTGTTTCCAGTAAAACGATATCTTCCAGCATCCGCCCTTTTATTTCATTTAAAATCCGTTCCTGTATCGCGTTTCGTTCTGGCAAAGATAAAGAATTAAATATTTCATCCAACAATAAGCTACGAATTAAAGCATCTGCCTGAGCATAACGGAGTCCTGGCTGCGCTATGACAGTCCTTTGAGTCTTAATTCCAACATTCGGCAAATGCATCACATCAATCTTCTGTGTGAGGTCAAGCAAATTCAAATATTCCTCTATCTCCGCTGCATGAACGTCATCAAGTTCTACTTGCTGTTCCTTTTTATTTCGAATTTCTAGTAATTTTCTCAAGTTATTTGTTACCTCAGCCACATCCACACGATCAAGGATATCTGTTGGATTTTTCCGATCCCTACGCAAATTAGATGCTGAAGTTCCAAGATCATGGGATTTAAAATCCTGCGTTAAAACTTCCAGTGTAAAGCGATGATTGATATCTTCCACAACACGATTGATCGCACTGGTCAACTCATTTTTGTCATATAAATCCCGCAAATGCTGAAAATGATTCTCATACTGATAGCATCGCAAAGAATGCTGAATATTTCTGGCAATGGCTGTGTCCACATATTGATCCGTACTTTCCAAAGTCGCAAATGTAGAAGTCTCATTATAATGAACTCCGCCAAGGCTCATGGTTCCACCATACCGAATGTATTCATCAATACCATGGATTCCCAAAACCTCTTCAAATTCCCGATATGGTATCCATGTCGTATGAAGTAAAATGCATCTGTCATAAAGCTGCTCGTCTTCTGTAAATAAAAAGCCCAGGGAATCTGTTCCAGACAGTACAATTTTCATACCACAAGCAGCAAACACATCAGAAAACAACGCTGCGCCCTCAATAAAATCTTCCATCAAGGTCACTTCATCAAGAAATACATACCGAATCCCCTGTGCCTCTAATAGTTTCAAATCATGGTTTACATCTGCTAAAGTGTCTTTTAATGTAATCTGGATAAAAACAGTTTTTTCTAGTTCGTTGTCATCCATTTCAGCAAAAATCTGCCGAATCATCGTGGTTTTCCCGGTACGGCGTAATCCATAAAGGATGAACACCTTATCCTGTGCTTCACCGTAAACAAAATTGTAAAGTTGTTGATAGCACTCTCTTTTTCGCATTTTTTGAACACTTGCCGAAAATACACGTAAAGATTTGCCAGTTCGTACATTCGTTACAAATGCAGGAGATGTCACTATTTCTTTCTCAGGCTGTGATTTTGAAAGCTGCACTTTTAATATTTTCAACTCCTGTTCTAATAACCTTCTTTGTTCAATCTGTTGTCGAACTGTTTCCACTTCTGTCATTGGAATGTATTTTTCTTTTCTTTTTTTGTCCTCTGTCCAGCGACGATAAAAGTAGTCCTTACCATTTATTTTTTTCTTTGTAATAGAACCAGGTGGAAAAGCTGCAATTTGTTGTTTTAAATCTTCAATACGGCTTTGAAGTTCATTTTGGAACATAGTGTCACCTCCTGTTAGTGTCTGTTGTTATATAAAATTATACCCGTTATACCTCAGCATTTCAAGGGTATAACGGGTATAATGGGATATATTATTTCTTCTCTAATGATATTTACAAACGATCTCGCACCTTCTCCACCACCATCACATCTGCCGGCAACCAGTCCACAGAATCCAGTTCTTCCATAGCCAGCCATTTTGCAGCTTCGTGTTCACGCAAAATCAAATTTCCAGAAACAACCTCAGCCCAAAAGCAATCCATGGAAAGATGAAATGTTGGATAATCATATTCTACAGTTGTAATAAGCTGTCCCACTTTAATTTCTGTATCTAATTCCTCTCTGATTTCCCTTTTTAATGCTTCCTGTGGGGTTTCTCCAGCTTCGATTTTTCCTCCTGGAAATTCCCATCCATCTTTGAACTCTCCATAGCCTCTCTGGGTTGCAAAAATCATCCATTTTCCATTTTCTTTTTTCACTTTGATTACTGCCGCTACCACTTTGACTGTCTTCATTTTCTGACTCCTCAATTTCTCATTCATTCGCTTGCCTATCGCACAGCTTATGCACCATCCTATCAAGCATTTACCAGATATTCATATAAATCTTCTCTCACCGGCTCATCCAATATCCATTCAATCTCCACTGCCGTTTTATCTGTATTTGGCATTGTAAATTCCTTAAATCGTCCACTGGCCTTCATGTAACCCAAATAATAAAATTCCTTGGAAATTTTATCATCTTTATTTTTTCTCACAAAAAGATGCACCTGAATTCCACGTTCTTCTGCATGAAGAAAATTCTGAACATCTTCCGATGATACACTCCTTCCAGACTTTGAAATTGCAATCAAACTGCTGCTGCTGGTAAAATGGTCTTCGTACTTCGTTGTATCACTAATATTCTCCGCTTTATCGTAATTGATAAATACCGGAAATGTCTTCGTTTTTTTGTCATACTTATAACCGCCGATGTTTAATGGAACTTCATTAATTTCCCAATTCAGAAGACGACAGACATCTTCATAAGTATATTTTTGATACAAAACAAAACTTGTCTCTTTATATGTATCTGCATAGTCTCTTTTATTTCTGCTGATACCAAAATCCACCAATTCATCGATCATCTCATAAAAATATCGATTTTGAAGCATTTTAGCAAAGCTTTTGGAAATACAGTAGTCAGCGGACTTATCCTTCTCTTTTTCGATAAAAATACAGTCTGCATATGTTTTCTTGCTTGCACCTGCTGGAAATTCATTGGTCAATACATTGGTGATATTTTTTTTCTGATTTTCAGTTAATTGAATTCCATAATTAACCTATAATTCCTGACGTAGACCATTAAAAACATGAAATCTCTGAACATACATCAATATTCTCTTTAAAAGCTGCAATTCCTGAATCCGTTTACCATTAGCAAGTTTTTTCGAAATAAACTCAACCATTTTTTCTTCTTCCGCTGACAGACGGATCTTATACTCTTTTTCATACTTAACCAAAAATTTGTAATAAGATCCCAGGCTGTTATTATCGAAAATACGAAGCACATCCATTTCTCCATAATCATCAAAATCACGTAATTTCGGAATGCGTCCCAATTTATTTCTCAGGTTTGTATAGTTTTCCCTGATCAATCTGATATCACTAAAATTCGCATGGTCGACTGCTGCAAAAATTCGTTTTCGGCTGATCTCATCAAAATGAATCGTGCTGGCACCAGGAATCACGCGACCGCCTTCCATTAAATATCTGCGGATATTGTCCTTGTTATAGCTGCGATCACCAGAAAGAGCAATTGGAATCATAAAATTGTTCTTATAATTTCCAATAAAGTCCAAAACTACCACATATTCTTTTTCTTTCGACTTTCTCAGTCCACGGCCGAGCTGCTGAATAAAAACGATCGGTGATTGAGTAGGGCGCAACATAATTACCTGATTTACCTCAACGATATCCGTTCCTTCTGAAAAAATATCTACTGTCAAAATATAATCCAGATAATCATCCTCTGGAGATTGTGACTCCATGGTCAAACGTTCAATCGCTGCCATGCGGACTTCTTCAGGATCTGCTCCACTCAATGCCACAGTCCGAAGTCCCATGGCATTAAATTTTCTGGATAATTCTTTCGCTTCTTCGATTCTACTACAAAAAATTAACCCTTTTACCCGATCACCGGAATGTCCAAAATAAGTTGCCTGTTCCATCACATATTTTGCACGTTCATCGCTGGTCAGATAACGAAACTGCTCCAACTTTTCTTCTTTTGAGGTCCCGTCATCAGCAATCGTTGCAAGATCCGTAATTCCAAAATAATGGAATGGGCATAATAAATCTTCTTCCATCGCCTGCTGCAAACGGATCTCATAAGCAATATTATGATCAAATATTTCATAAATATTGCGCCCATCAATATGATCATCCCGCTTATCTGGTGTCGCCGTCATACCAAGCGTAAATTGCGGAGTAAAATAATCCATTACCCTCTTATAGCTTTCAGCACTGGTATGATGTGCCTCATCAGCGTATGTCAAGATAGGTCTAAAGATTTCTTCTGCCATAATTTAAATGGCAGAGTTTTAGTTCTTATAAATCAGACAACCCTCACCTAAAGACTGATTCCATATAGCATCAATCGTTTCTATTACATCCATTGGAGACTGCACTATCTGTATAATATGATGACTCTTTCCTAACGAATTCACAGATATTCCCAATGACCAAGCTCTTGATTTATTCAAACCATACTTCAAAATCAAGTATCTATCATGAAACGGAATCCCTGTCATTCCAGCAACAGTCCTATATTCTAACTTTAAATCTTTTTGCTTGTTTAGCGCCTTCTTAAGAATTCCGTTATACTTCGACACTGTTGCTTCAAATAAGCTTTCGTTTTCTGTAGCCTCTGTCCTTGTTTCTCGATTTCCATTAATGGATGCAATGTGAGTTAAACACTTTATACAAATCCCATGTTTTCCACAATATGCCACTGTTCTTAATATGTCATCCGCTGACAAATATGGATCCACTAGCCACACTTCTTCTAAATCCCAAAACAAATCTCTATCATTGCAAATGTCAATTACTGTTTGTATGGCTTCTTTCTCCTGTCCAGCAACAAAACTTCTAAAGAAATGATGCTTATACTCATATTCTGTCATCCATTTATGTTGGCGTTTTTCCATTTCATATATTTCTTTTTCTATAGAGACCTCTCCGATACCTGCGATATTTGTTAGCTTAATTTCTATATCTTCACCACCAACCACAATTGGACGTATTAATGATGACTGTATCCCATATTGTGGTGGAGTAATCATCGAATAGTAGTTACTACCAAATGAATAATCTCTTAAAGCTGCGTAATATATTATTCCAGATTTTTTATCCGATAGAATTATTCTATTGTTATATCTGTTTGGATCTATACAGTATTCCTTTATCTCATTCTGCCCAGAGAACACCATCTCCTCAACTCTGGTTTCTATGATAGTATTATCATTTTCAAGTATAATCTGTAGCAAACACTCTACTGGTTCAGTACAACTATTTTTTAGAGTAAATTGACCAGCTATCCCCCGTTCTGGGCTTAATCTAACTGGTTTATGCTTGATAATGTCCATTGGAATTTTGCAAACTATATTTCCTATCCTGTCAGAAAGACTTTCAATATCAAATTCTATTTTTGCCTTGCTAATTATTTCCTGTATTTTTCTTCTATCATCCAATGATATCGATGCTGATAGAATTGTTTTTGCACTGAACAATTCACACACATAATACCCTCCCATAAAATTAGAACCATATAGGGCTTGTTCTATAGGCACCAAAGTACTATCAGATGTCTTATTTCCTGTTGGATCTGTTTCTGGTATAAACTGCGGATCTATAGGAAAGACATCGTCCAATAATGCCACATCATCTCCCCATTCCCATTTCTGTTTCTCAACGGCATTTTGTAAAACATTAAGAGCATCAGCCTTCGAAATAGTTTCTTTTGTTATAATAATTTTATATTCCGAATTAATACTTTGTGGTGATGCTGTTAAGTATTCTCTTGCCCTCTGCTCAGTAGGTGTTGATGAAAACAAAAGATGTGTAAAGTAATTCCAACACAATTTTTCTTTCTTACCTAATAATATAATTTGAATAATTTCAACAAAGTTACACCGATTCAAGGTGTCATTATTAATAAGTGTATTAAAATCCACACCAAACACTCCCCTGTTCATTTTTTAAGCTTTTCTCTTCACATACGTCAATTCTATATCATACCCCAGTGCCCCCATCATCTGTACGAAGGTATTATTCACCACACCATTAGGCTTCTTGATCACACGATTCACATATGACTTTGTGGTCTGAATATCCTCAGCAATCTGTGCCTGGGTTGTTCCGTTCTCTATACATTTTACTTTTACATCAACTTCAATATTGTTCTTAACCATACCAAATCCTCAAATATCAAGTTTCACAAAATAGATAACTTATTGTACCATAAAACTCCATTTTTCTCAATCAAAAAATAAAAAAGTGTCTTCGACACTTCAACTCCCCTGCCCCTCAATCTTGAGGG
>ERZ773156.1067-NODE-1067-length-19098-cov-3.54093_pt1 | contig 19098 bp, 13 predicted proteins | sample MGYA00511895_ERZ773156 | MGnify/ENA primary metagenome ERZ773156 (study PRJEB29015, sample SAMEA2737850) | human gut metagenome | biome: human gut; feature: human-associated habitat; material: faeces | place: China | collected 2012 ...
AGTTGCCGTACTTTTATCATCTGAGAATTTCAATTCATCGTGAAGGACTTTCTCTTCAATTTTATCTTTATTTATTTTGCTCGTATTTTCTTCTTGATTATATGCCCATTCAATATAATCTACTCCTGCGGTTTCATCCTTTGCAGTCAGAGTAACTTTTAAATCAGCCTGATAGGTATAATATCCAAAGGTAATCGCATTTAAAACTTTCTTCCAGGTTTTTACTTCATTGCTATACTTAACACTAATCTCTGGTTTCGTTTTATCTACAACAAATTTTTCGTCCCAGTTCTTTGTTAATTCATGCCCTGCAAGGTCTGTATAATCAAAGGTAACATGGTATCTTGCATCTACATTAAATGGAACTTTTACCTCCCAGGTGTCCGTTGTTCCTTCTACAAGGCTCCAATTATCCCAGCTATTTAAATTTTGATATTCTTTGACAACTTCACCTTTTATATTTTTTGCTTCAACTTTAAAATCCACTTCACTTGGACGGAAGTTTCTATCTGTCACCTGAACTGTAGCAGTTCTATCTGCCTGATAATAATCTTCATCAGCATTTGTGATAACGTCATTATTATCATAAGTGACTTTCAATTCTGGTGCTGTTGTATCTACTGTAATGATATTAGAAATATAACCATCTTTATATTTCATCTCATTTCCAGAACGGTCCTGATAACCTGCAATTCCTACTTGATAATCTCCGTCTGCTTTTAACTGTATTGTGCAAGTCGCTTTATCATTTTTCTCATCAACAGTCCAATCTGAAATGCTATAGCTGTCTTTTTCTTCCTGTGCTTTTTCTATTGCACCATTCCAGATTTCTTTTCCATCACGTTTGATTACAAGTGGTACATCTTCTTTAAAGAAGTTTGCTTCTTTTACTTCAATGGTTACTTCTACTGTTCCATCATAGATAAATCTAGTATTTTCATCTATCTGGTCTACATTGTTTCTTGTAATCTTTTCATCTGTATCTTTTTCTACTGTTGCTTTTAATTCCGCACCATTCACTGCCTGATAAGAAATATTAACTTCCGGCTGGGTGTCGTCTACAACAACTGTGTTCTTACTATCTTCTATTTGTGTTGATACATTTCCTGCATTATCAATGGCTTTAAATGATACATTTCCACGGAATTGTGGTTTAATTTTAAAGGTATAGCTTACTGTGCCATCTTCATTTTTCTTCCAGTTTTTATCAGAAGAATCAAATTTTACTTCTGTTTCAGCCTGACCTTTACTGGATAAACTAATGGTATTTGATTGATACTGATATTTGAAGCTGGCAATTCCTGATACATCATCTTTTGCTGTGAGAATTACTTCTGCTTCTTTCTTTCCAAACAAAAAGCCTTTAAACTTATCAATCAAAGATTCTTTTTTATATTCTATCTTTAAATTCGTTGGATTTTCTTTATCAATCTTCAGTTCGGAAAGTTTAACTGCATCTGTGATTGCTCCAGTTGCCTCTTCTCTGAGATAAATATTTGTATCTGTTGTACCCTCTGTGTCATGAGTAACAGACGTAGTCCAATTATTTTCCTTCAGTTTATTGCTATAACTGATTTGATATCCATCTTTCGCTGTAATTTTAATATTTCCAATATACCAGTCATTTTTTGCATCTGCTTTCTCTCCGGAAAGAGTATAAAGATTTTCTGACGTTTTCAAATAAGACACTTGTAACTGATAGGAAGTCTCACACTTCTGATACTTTTCATCTTCTGCTTTCACTGCCTTAACTGTGATTGTACCAATCTTTCCATCTACAAATGTAACTTTACCTGTTTTTTTGTCAATCTTTGCATTTAAAGGATTTTCTCCATCAATGCTGTAAGCAATAGAGCCGGTTCCAACTCCCTTTCCACCTGCTGCTTCTGGAATTTCAACTTCTTTTGCAGACTGAGCATAATCTGTTTTTCCATAGTATAAAGAAATATTTTTTTCAGCAAACTCAATCTTCTGAGTTGCTTTATTAATTGTTAATTTGTAAGTTGCAGCTGCCTCTTCATAACAATCATCACCTGCTTTTATTGCCTGTACTTCTATAATTCCTGTAGAGAGAATTGCAAGTTCTCCAGATTCTGCATTAATCGTTGCAACGGTTCCTGTCTGTACTTCTTTTTCTTCTAAGTTCTTTTCAGAAACAATTTTATAAGAAACTGTTCCAGTTCCACTGCCACCATCTAATTCATTTCCGTATTTATTTCCATTCTGATTCCAGATAATTTCTGTTTTTGCATGCACAAAATGCAGATTATTCTGTTGTGCCTTTGAAACTTCTAAAGTATAAACTGCTGTTGCGGATTCATAATCTTCATCTTCAATTTTTGTTGCCTGTACTTTTACAGTTCCGGCTTTGTTGATTGTTAATTCACCGGAATTTAAGTCAATGTCTGCTACCTCGTTACCTTGAATAATCTGATAGGTAACTTTACCATTTCCTTCTCCACCAGATGCAGTATTTACAAACTTATTTTCATTTGGATTATAGGTAAATTCCGATGGATTTGTGATTTCAAATTTAAATGCTCCATCCGTCTGATTTTTTTTCAGCGTTGTAATACTATAAGCTGCGGACTGTGACTCATAACAGTCATCACCTGCTTTTGTACCTTCTACTACAATTTTACCCGCTTTATTAAAAGTTAATTTTCCAGTTACTTTATCAATTGTGGCAAAATCCTGTCCTTCTATAATTTTATAAGTAACAGTACCTCTACTTTCTCCACCTTCAAGAATATTCGTGTATCCCTTATTTTTTAAATCTACCAGATAACAATCTTTTGGTGATTGCTCTTTAAATTTTACTCCTGTCTGGTTTGCTTTTAAAATCGTCAAAGTATAAGAAATCTTGGTTTCATCATACTCTTCATCACCAGCTCTGGTTGCCTCAACCTTAACAGTTCCGGCTTTTTTGATTGTTACTTCTCCTGTTTTTTCATCAATCTCAGCTACATCTGCGTCTTTTCCATCCGTGTTTTTTTCTTCGGTAATGGCATATTTTACGCTGATTTCTGTACCAATCGCTGAGATTGCAGGATTGCTGAATTTATTATCATTTGTTCCATAAATAATGGTTTCTGGATTTTCTGTCTCAAATATAAAATTCGGGTCATACACCGGACTCTTTGTCAACTTCGCATTGCACTTACTATTCTGTCCGGTAATTGTAAATTTCGTTGTTGCAGACTCAAATCCATCCATTGAAAATACCATTTCATATTCTGTATTAAAGAAAAGCAAAATGGTATAATCTCCGTTTTCATTTGTATAAGTAGATTCTTCTCCGGCAGTAACTAATGCACCCTCAAGAGGTGTATTATCAGACTGATTGGTCACTCGTCCTGTCAGACTTACTTTTGTCTCACTCAATACGAAATCACGTTCTGTCAGAACATTCTCTGCATTCACTACCTGAACTTCTTCATCTTTATAGACCTCATAACCATAAGCAGAAATTTCTGTAATGCGGTAATATACCTCTGAATCTTGTTTTTGTAAAGTACTGATAGGTAAGATTTTTGCAGTTCCCTCTGCATCTGTCATTACACTCAAATTCAATACATTTTCTTTTACAGATTCTCCTGTGGCATCTGTATAGATTTCATAAGATATTTTTGCTCCTTTTATCGGCTGTTGCTTACTGTCTGTAACTTTAACAGTATAAGCTTCTTCCTCCTGCACAGCTTTTGTCTGTGAAGTTTTCTTATTAGAAGATTTCGGTGTCGAAGCATAGGCAACCTGACACGGACTTAAAATCATTTCAAGTATTACAACAATACTCAATATGACAGCCCAAATTTCATTTTTCTTTTTACCTGTCATCTTTTTTTCCCTCCTTCGCAACTATCTGTACTCTTGGAATCTTTTTGTGATTGATTCCGAGAATCCATTTACCTATTCAATTTTTACATCTGAATGAATCAGACAAATTTCAAATTCTATTGAAAAATCATTTGTTCCTAACACTTCTGTTTCATTTGCCAGCACTTCTGTCTCGTTTGCCAATACCTCTGTTGCTCCTGTTTCATTCTGTGTAAGCGGCATTGTCTCCTCTGTTCCTGACTGATATGAAGAAACTCCTGAATTATCAACAACTCCAATTTTTTCTGTTACAACACCAGTATTAACAGGTCCTCTGTTCATCATCAGATTTCCTGACGGTGTGATACGGTCTGTAATCATTCCTCTTTCCCTGTTTACTGCACTGGTCTTATGACGTTTATCTCCAGATTGGGTATTTTGTTTTCTAATATCTTCAATCGCTTTTCTTGCTGTTCGTCCTGATAAATCTCCAATGACTCTTGGAATTTTCAAAACAAAAAATAAGATAACCGAAACAACTAACAATCCAATACTCAGTCCGCCAGCTATCTGGAAAATCATACGATACATTTCATACGTCATTTATTTTCCACCCCTTTCTGTGCTGAATTGATTTTGTTTACCGTTGCTTCGATGGAATCCTGCAATTCCTTTATATCATCTGCAATTACCGATTTACTTACCGTTCCTGCTTCTTTTGAAATTTCATTTAACAAGGAAGTCAAATCATTTGCCGATGTAATTTCCAAAAATGGAACAACTTGTCCGTTTATCATCTTATTAATCTCTGTCCATACCTGAAGCTTTGCATCGACATCATCAAATACGTCTGCATTTTCTTTTAACTTCTGGATTTCTGTCCACAACAATTGATAGGACTCATACATTTTATCGGTCTGTTTTACTTTTGCACCGCTATACTGGTCTATCATTTCCAGACAATTCGATATATCACAGTAAACCTGAGAAATCGGATAAGACTTTGTCGATTCCTTAAACCATTTTGATGCACTTGCATAACGATCACGGTCTACATTAATGTCATAATAAAACAAAAATGAATTTCCTATTTCATAACAGACTTCTTCATAACCTTCCGGATTTGCAGTCTTTAATTCCTTAAGCACATCTTTTTGCTCTGAAAATCCCTGCTTATCCTTTTCTTCAAAACCAATTTGAAGTTTCAAAAGCTGTTCTGCTTCTTCTTTGGATAAGACAAAGTCATTAATCATCATAGAGTTCATCTGAAGATAAGCATCTGCCCTACCTGGGTCGGTTAAAATTGCTTTATAATAATCTTCATAACTTTCTGCAGATTTTAAAATCTGGTCGTAATTCTCACTCTTTTTATGGTTTGCCCCCAGATATCCCCATAAAGAAGTTCCTGCGCATACCACAGTCAAAATAGAACTTGTCAAAAATGCTGCCAGTTTTCGTTTTTGTTTCTTTCTATATTTTTCATCAATTTCATTGTAATGTTCTAATGCATACATTAACTCCGCACAAGACTGATAACGATCCTGCGGATTTCTCTGCGTACACTTCTTTATGATTTTTTCAAGACCCGCTGAAAGCATCGGATTGATGTCTCTGATTGGTCGGATTTCATAAGGTGGTTCACAAGGATTTTTCCCTGTAACCAGATGATAAAGTGTCGCTCCAAGACAATAAATATCTGTCCTTGCATCGGTCTGCCCCATTCCTCCAAACTGCTCTGGCGCTGCATAACCGACTGTACCAAGACAAGTAGTATCTGCAAGGTTCTTCTCTTTAAACTCTCTCGCCGTACCAAAGTCAATCAATGTTACATTTCCATCCGGCTCTAACATTACATTTGCCGGTTTCATATCTCTGTAAATAATTGGTGGATTCTGAGAATGAAGATAACCAAGCACGTCACATAACTGTTTCGCCCACTCGATTACCAAATCCTGTGGCTGTGCTCCAAATTCTTCTAATGCACGGCTCAATGGATTTCCCTCTATGTAATCCATTACGATAAGAAACGTATCTTCATCTTCAATTACATCAATGATTCTTGGAAGACTCGGATGGCGAAGTTTTTTCAACATATCAGTCTCTACAATCAGACCCTGCTTGACCACTTCAAAATTTTGTACTCCGTCTTTTCTTACCTCTTTAATTGCCCATTGCTTATTGGCCTTTTCATTCATTGCCAGATAAACAACGCTCATTCCGCCTCTGCCTATTTCATTTAATATCTTATATTTTCCATCAACCAGACTTCCAATCTGCAACATAACAGTTCCCCCTAAAACGTCCGGATTAAACCGGCTGTAATATTATCCCGTTCTCCGCGGCGTTTATTTTCTTCTATTGCTTCTGTTATTTTTTGAAACATGATATTTGAATCTGTCATAACCTGCGGTGAAAATGCACCAAAGATTTCTTCACTGCTTAGTTCATGTCGAAAACCGTCGGAACACAACAGATAAATGGAATCTTTTTTTGTCTCTCCAAATACCAGCTCTGGATAGACTGCATCTGAAGCCCCAACACACTGCAGTAAAACATTTCTTCTGGTGTCTACTTTGGCTTCTTCCCGCGTCATATTTCCTCTTGCCACTTCACGCTCCACAACTGTCTGGTCCGTTGTCAGCTGATTTATAGATTCTTTGATTTCATAAATTCTGGAATCGCCAACATTCAAAATATAATATCTGCGTTCTGTAATTAAGATAGCAGCAACGGTTGTTCCCATCTTCACTCCCTGTCTGCCACCATAAGCCTTAATACTCTGATTCATGTTTTCAATGATTTTTTCCCATTGTTCACGAATCACATTGTCCTGAATCTCCTGCCTGCAAAGAGCCGGAAGTTTCTCTTTTACCCAGCGGTCAAATGCGTGAATTAACGCTGCGCTTGCCACTTCTCCATTTGCCAGACCACCCATTCCATCACAAAGAATCGCAAATACCATTTTCCCCTGTACCGTGTTTAATACTTTAATATCAAGACTATCCTGATTTGTTGTTTTCACCGTACCTACGTCTGTATTTGCAGAAACTAAAAAATTCAAGGTAACACCCTCTTCCCTTTATCTGTTTCTGGACAGGTGACTATTATACTTTTTATAACCACACTGCCCTCGCAATCTTCTATTTCTTAAAGCATCCGAAATTCAAATTCTTCATTGGCAAGTCTTAAATTCATTCCATGCGCAAGTTCCATTTCCACATTGCTCTGAATCATGACTCCATTAATATAGGTATGATTCGTTGAATTAGTATCAACGATAAAATACTTTCCCTCTCGATTGATAATATTGGCATGACTTCGACTGATTGCTGAATTATCTCCAATAAAATAATCTACATAACTCTTTTCTTTTCCAATCCGAAATGCCGGTTTGTTAATTGGAATTCTCTCATTATTTCTTCTACGAATTAAATACGGCTGCTGCATCTGCTGAACTTCATTTTGATTTAATACGGTTGTCTCACCCGCTCCATTTTGATTCAATACTGTCGTATCTCCATACTTTCCAACCTGTGGCGGTAACAGTTGAGCCTCTTCCGTTTGTTGAACCTGCTGCATTTGCATTTGTTGCATCTGCTGTGTCTGCTGCATTTGCATCTGTTGCATTTGCTGCATTTGCATCTGTTGCATTTGCTGCATCTGCTGTAATCTCTGTGCTTCAAGCTGTTGGCGCCTCTGTATTTCCTGTGCCTGTTGCATCTGCAATTGCTGTAATCGCTGAGCTTCCTGTGCCTGCTGCTGGCGTCTCTGCGCCTCCTGCATCTGCTGTTGACGTCTTTGTTCCTCCTGCATTTGTTGCATTGCCTGAGCCTGCTGCATTTGCTGCTGATTATTATTATGTATCTGCTGACTATTTCCCTGATTTACAGGTGCGCCTGGAACTACAAAAGATTCCTCTTCCTTTTCACCTTTGCCCTTTTTCTTAGACGCCTGTTTCTCCGCTTTCTTTGCTGCTTTCTGTTCCTTATAAATTGCTGCATTTTTTTTGCTGTAATGCTGAAGCAGATACCAGGTACTCATTGGTTTCTCATTTGATTTATTCTCTGTTGGTTCTTCCTTAACCGGTGCTGGTCCTTTTCTTGGAATCACCACATTTTCTTTACCTGGAATGTCCATTGTTGATGGCATTGCTCCCTTACCTGAAATATTCAGATTAGAAGGCGGCACTACCTTTCCAGGAATATTCATCCCAGACGGTTGATTTCCATTCGGCAGATTCTTTGGTGGCTGAACATTTTCCTGAACAGCTACGTGAATCGGCTCTTTTCCAAGTGACACTGGCTTCACAGGATTGATTCCGCCACCTGAAAAATTCATCCCACCAGATGGAACTGGATTTGGAACCGGAGTCGGTTGAGGTGTCGGCATCACCGGTGACACATTAACTGGAGGTACATTAACTGATGATACTGGAGGAACTTGTGGCTGTACTGGCGGTGTATTCACCCCAACAAAACCATCCAGTTTTTCAAGTTCCTTTTTAAATGCATCAATTGAAAACACCGGATTGCTGTTAAAAAAGCTTAAAAATTCCGCTACATAGCTAGTGTTTTCTGTCGGGTCAAACTGCGTGGTAAATACTGTTTCCTTAAAAAATTTACCAATGTCAGACCCCTCTTCATTCTCTCTTACAACTGGAATACAGATTAGTCCAATCTCATAAGTTGCAACATTGATAAAAATGTGTTCTTTGTCCAACAGAATGGATTTTGAATCCAGCATATAATCCTCAATCTCAGACATTGCATCTATGATTGCAGAAAATACACTCAATAATCTTTTTTTATTTACTGCCCCCGCAAAGAACTGTTTTAAAGAAACCTTTGCGGTTACGTTATACTTAATCTGCCGTATATCATCCATCTGGTGATATACGGTATCTGCAATGCCCTTGATATGATTGTTTGTAATCATACCAAGGCTCATCGTGTCAATCTCTTCCTCTTCTTCGAGCGTGTATACAAGATATGTATTCGTTCCTTGATTTTCAAACTCAAACTTGCCCATTTTTGTCTCCCTATGCGTAATTATTTCTCAGCAGTTTTAAAAGTTTCCACTGACTTTCTATCTGTACAAAACAATTTCCCTGCTCGTTAAAATCACGAACGTCTGAAAATTCTGCTTCAATTACCAATTTTCCAGATTTATCAATAAAACCCCATTTTCCATCTTTTTTTACTGCTGCATACCCATTTGAAAAAGAATGTGCCTCTGCATATTGAGGCTCAATTATGACTTTTCCATCCTTATCGATAAAGCCCCATTTTCCATCCTTTTTCACTGCTGCATATCCGTCTGCTTCAAGGAATAAGCGGGCATCCTCGTAATCCTGCTTTCCAACTTTCTTTCCAGCATTATTTACCATAAAATATTTATCATCTTTTTGTACAAATGCTCTCTCGTTTCGATAAGCAATTCCTTTATCATCTATTACAACAAATTCAAATGTATCTTTCGTTAGCGCTTTTCCCTTTGAATCTACCAGTTTCCAAGAATCCTTTTCTTTTACTGCTCCTACTTCACCATTAATTGCTGACGCATAACTATAATCACCAGAAATTTTCTTAAAGTCCTCATCATAATATGCATAAACTTCATTATCTGCTGCCGGTAATATTCCATTGATAGACACCCCAAGCGCCGTACATTTCTTTAAATTCTGCAGTGCTATTTTTTTATTTCCGGTTTCCGAAATATAATAAAATTCTCCCTTTTCATTTTTTATCGGTGCAACACCCTCTGTTGAAAACGGACCAGCCCAAGAAAACTGTGCAGAGATTTCGGTCTCTCCTCTTAAATTTGCATAGCCCCATAAATCTTCAGATTTTACTGCACACAATCCGCCACTATATACAGAAACATCTGTATACTCGTCATAACCAAAGGTATACATATATTCAATTTTGCTCATTAATGACTTAAATTTCTTATTTTCGACTTTACGAGCTTCTGCCTGTTTTCTTAAGGAAAAACATTCCTTATATTGTTCTGAATCAATATACTGTTTCAATAAAAACTCATAAACTTTCGGTTCATCTGGATATTTATCAATCAGCTTTTCTCCCCATTCAACTGCTTCACTATCCCAGCCATTATCCGCATAAACGTTTCCAACCTCTATGCATAACTCAGGCGTATCTTTTAATTCTAATGCCTTGCCATAATAGTCTACTGCCTCTTCTATGACTTCAAGCTTTACATCTTTCCGTGCTTTCTTTAAATACTTTTCATACTCTGCATCTGTATTTGCAGCTTCTGAAATTGTTGAGTATACCCCGATTCCCATAAGTGCAACTAAAGCAATCGGAACCAGATTCTTATATTTTTTCACAGTTTGCTCCTCCTAGATACCTGATAATATCACGATAATCCATACTCCCCCTGCAATTGAAGGTGCAAAAGGTAAGACATCCTTTTTTCCTTTCCTCTTTGTAATTAAACAAAAACAAGCCTGGACGAAAATGATTACCATTGAATACATCATAGCTCTCATTCCGCCCAATGCTCCCAGAAATAATGGCAGAATAGAAAATAATTTCACATCTCCCATCCCAAGTCCTTTTCTTGATACAATTCTAACCAACAAACAAAATGCTAATAAAATTCCGCATCCTATCAACTCTGATAGAAACTGTGCCACTGCATCCATTGGACTTATACATAATTCAGGAATCAATATGATTCCTCTCATTACTAATGCCAGTATCAAATAGACATTTGGAATCAAATGCTCTTTCAAGTCAATGTAAGCAACCGGCCATAATATTGCCAAAATACAAATACGCTTCCACATTGCCAAAACCGGCAACTGCGCAGGCATTAATATTAAATATAAGCCGGCAGCCAGTAGCACCACCGGCATAAGTTTAAAATACCATTCTGCTTTTTTCGATTCTATTTTCGGAACAGTTTTCCATTTTTTCAAAGTATAATAAATTACCACACTTACTAATATCACTATCAAAAGTGTGCTGTAACGCACAATTTCTTTCAACTTTTCTTCTCTCCTATTCCGAAATCATTCTTATTTTCTTTTTGGAGCATTCCATATCTTTGTCTTTGCACATTGTTCAAATTGAAATTCCCAATTTACTCCAAAAAACTTAAGCAGATGGACCTTATAAGACACAACAATCTTAATGTCGTCTTTTCCCTGTGGGCAAAATTCTGATTTTTTAAAATCCAGTCCTCTTACTCCTGCACTAATTCCAAGCGCCTTTAAATACGAATCTGCATCCTGCCCCGACACTGCCATTCTATCTTTTGCAATCTCTCTGCATACAAGATTAAGAGCTTCGCTCTTTCCTGCATTCCACGCTTGTTCAATAAACAAATTCTTCAAGCTTTGCCAGAATTCTTTATCTCCTATATTATCCCGAATTGTTCCAATCTTTTCATAAGTGGTGGTTGTATCTGAAAATATCTGGTCTAAATCGCCTCGTGCTTTATCACCACCAGACGATACGCCCTGCTCCCAACTGTTTAAACCAGTCATTGAATAAAGATAAGAATAACTGGAAATGTCTTTTGCTATTCCATTTACCATTGTGCCAATTTTTGCCTGTGCCAGACAGATATTTGTAATAGCCAGAATGAGAGTAATCAAAAACATGAATGTAGTGAGTGAAATTGTTGCATCTATTACAATTGCGCCCTCTTCGTTTTTCTGTTTCATGTTCATCCTCCAGATTTTCTTCTGTTATTCTGCTACGACCTCAACATTGTATTCATTTTCTGCAATTGCTTCTTTTACAACTGTTTCTGTCGTTGAACCTGCTGGAACATGAATCGTCAATGGGTCTGCACATAAAGTAAAGTTATCCGATTCGACACTTTCAACCGTACTTGGCAGATAAATATCTGCTAATTTCTCACAATATGCAATTGATACACTGGAAAGAGTTTTCAATCCTTCTGGAAATTTCAAAGTTTTTAACTCATTGCATCCATAGATTGCCTTGACACCAACTGATTCTACTGCTCCATTAATCTCAAGCTCTTTTAAAGAAGTTGCAAAACGAAATGCATCTGGCAATATTGTGGTTATTGATTCAGGAAGAATCACTTTCTCTACGTCCTCATTTCCTTCAAAAAGGCTGTCTCCAATTTCGCTTACCTTTTTTCCATCAATCTCTTCTGGAATCTTTATTGTCTTATGCGATTCATCTGCTTCAAAAAACCAAATAGACAACGTTCCATCACTTAATTCTTCATAATTAAATTCAATTCCAGATGAAGTATCTGCTTCTTCTGCTTCTTCTGTCTCATCTGAGTCATCCACAGAATCTTCTGCTTTACCCTCACTGCTTACTTCATTAGAAGAATTATCTGCGTTCTTCTCACTTCCGCCACACGCAGAAAGAGAAATCATAGATGCTGCTAAAATCACCATTAAAAATTTTTTCTTCATAGTCTCTCCTTTTTAATAACCTCTGTATGCCTTATATGTGATTCGTCCAATTATTCCATCTGTCAGTTTTCCTTCTGTATATCCAGAAGTAATCGGTAAATCCAACATAAGCGGAGCAATCTTTAAGCTTGCTTCCGCTGAATAATACACATTTGCTTTCTTCATAAGAAATCCGGTATCTGGCGTAATATTCTTCGACATATTTGCCTGTATGACATCGGCAGTTCTTGCATATAGCATGTACTCATCCTGTGTTGTTATTTTGATAAAGAAAATCAATTTTAAGTAATCGCTATAGGAAAATGCTGCCAGAGAAAGCGGATGGGTATCGGCTGCTCTTGTATATCCTGTATATACCACTTCTACTTCATCTTTTGCTTTCATCAATTTAACCGGTATTCCATGCTTCAAATATCGGATATCCCTTGCTGATTCTGCCGCTGTCAAACCTAAAATAACAACCAGTTTAAATAACGGTGCAGGGACAATTCCGTAGGAAGCTGTAGCTACTGCATCTGCTATTCCGCTCAAACCAGCATCTTTCCAATTGTACTGAAACTCCGGTGCTAAGTTCAATGCATAGCGAATTCCAAAAATTGTTCCATAAGCGGATACTTTATTATCAAGATTACTTCCACCATACAAAATGTATTCAACTTCATTTCCATAAGAGTAATTATTCGTTGAATTTATCATCTTATTTGTCAGCGTTTTATTGACTGTTACTTTTACATCCTCGCTTTTCCACTGGGAATCTACACCGGAATACTTTCCTGAATAGTTTTGCAGATTTACATCTCCGCCACACAACTTATACTTTGCCTCATTTTCAAACGTATCATAACTGAACATATTCATTACATAATCCATGAAATATAAATCATCACGCAAATCAACCGCAGCCCTGTTTAACGTGCCACTGAAATCTTTAAATAACGTCGACATCTTTGCTGAAATCTGTGAAACATTTGTACTTACAATACCCTCTTCTTTATCCGAAGCATACTGGGCAGCCGGTCGGTCAGACAAATCTTTGATTTCTTCCTGTGAATTTGAATTTGGTGTTGTTACATCTGCAATCTCACCATCATACTTATGCGCTGCTTCGTCTTTTTTATTTTTCTGTTCTTCAATCTTAGTTTCGTCATAATCTTTAAATTTCTGTTTTAACCAGTTATAAAAATCAGGTGTATTTACTTTTTCTATCGCCGGATTATTTTTATCCGTGATACTTGTTTTTGTAAGAGTGTCTGATTTCTGAAATTTAAAACTACTTTCTGCATAGCTCTCCAGCTCTGTTTTATTTTTTGTTATTTTACTTGGATTCACGGCAGAACTGCTTTTCATTTTTTCATAACTATCAATATTCAAAAGTGATACACCATTGTATTTATATTCGCCGATTCCTTTTTTTATTGACCCAAGCAGGCTGTTTATATTATTTAAACGATCATGTAACTCTTGAACTTTTTCTGGTTTTGCATTTTGAAGTACATCATCTCGCTCGTCAGAATCCATGCTTTCAATTTCTGCAATCTGCGCCCTGTCTTGTTCCGCAAGCTGGGTATCATAGCTGTTTGCTGCATTTTTCCAAATCTCATAACTTTGCTGGAATTGCTCAGATAATGTTTTTACAGCTTCCAGCTCAGTTACTGCACCACTTAATGCATTCATAGCTCTTTCACAATCGGAATTATACTTCTTAAACGTTGTATTCAATTCTCTGATTTTATTATCTGTCTCTAAAATACTGATATTATCCTTATTTGCAGAAGATATTTCTTCCAGAATTTCAGTAATATAATTGTATTGAGAATTTGGATTTGTTATATACTCCCTTTTTAATTCATCGTATTGTGCTTTCAAACTTTCATATAATTCTGAACGAGTTCCACTTCCCACCAATTCTATATTTCGATAACTCTTTAAATTATAAGTTTCTGCCTTTTCTTCATCTGTCAGCTGGTCCATTACCACTTTCAGTTTTGCCATATTTTGACACATACTCTGCGCTTTTTGCACATAAGTTGAATAGATATTATTTTGTTTAAGAATAGAATCACAACTGACCCAATACTGAATATTATAAAATTCATTTTTGTTATAACCCAAATCAGGTACTGCCTCAAACCGATTTGCAACATCAACAAAATCTTCCATCGTATCTGCTGCATTGTTTATATATCCATTCACTTGTGCTTTATTAACTTCTTCTGGCTTTGGTGTCCAATTTTCATATAAATCTACTTTTTTATATTCTGAAATTCCCTGTGTATTATATAAATCTTTCACCATTTTCTTATGAAGTTCACGATATTCACTTTCTGCATTCATCAGTGCATTTTTTATCTCTTCTACACTAGTATCCGTTAGTCCTACTGCAACATAAGCCTGAATTGCATCATTAGCAGCTTTTGCCTTTTTCAAAAGTTCACTTTCAGAGTCATAAAACTTTTCTTTCTTATCTACCAAATCTGCATTTTTTCTCGCATTCTCCAAATCTCTGGATGCATTTTTAAACTTATCAATCAACTCAGAGACTCCATCAATTGGAGCACGATATTTCATAAATTCTACAATTTCTTTTTTTACTACTGCCGGATTTTCCAGTGTTCCATTCTCTACTGTCTTAATCGTGAACTTAGTCTGGTCTTGTTCCTCAATTTGAAGTAAATCAGAAATATCTTGTGTTTCATCTGTTAAGATATTGGAAACTCTATCCGCCCATTCTCTTCCAGTATCTGCATCCACTCCCTGAGAAGTAATACAGGCTTGAAAGTATTCATCTGCATGTGTTAAAAACTCATCTACACTCTGACTTGAAGCCATAAGTCCATAATAATCATTTAATACCGAATCATATTGTGTTAATGCTGTATTCAAGGTAAGGTCACCTGCAGAACTAACTACAGATGAAGCCAGTTTTGCACGACAGGCATCCACAAAAAGACAGCTAATCACTATCATCGGAACCAGAATAATTGTCAAAAATACCGTGACAGCTCCATCTTTTTTTCTAAATATCTGCAACAATTTCTTTCCCTCTTATCTTCCAAGAAATTTCTCAACATTTGCCTTAAGTTTCTGCAACTTTTCCGTCAATCCAGTTGAATCTGCATAATCAACCGCCATATCCACATTTTGAATAAATTCTGGTGTATCCGTGACAGGCACTACACAGTGCGATTGGAGACTCAGTACTGTAGGTCTTGATGCCCCTAAAAAGCGAATCGGAAACTGAATCTTATATTGTACATCCGCAGTTACTGTCGAATAAAATATGTGATTCTTGTAGCTAAGACTGACCGAATGATTTTTAATTCCCATACCTGCAAAAAAACCTGTGCCAAGATGATTCAGCTTTGTCCTCATATCATTTTCAATCGAGGATACTTCAGAAGTATCCCCGAATAAACTGTGATACGGTTTGACATCACGAATCGTCCGTGGCACAGATCCTGTTTCCTCGACCTCAGACAACATCGGGTCTGCAACACGAGCAGCAGCCTCAATTGCACCAAGACTTGCAATGGAATCTACCTGAGAACGCATATAAAACATATTTCCCATGTATATCAGAAACAAAAGGACAAAAAACATAATTGGAAACACAATTGTCGCTTCAACAACCAATGCTCCTCTTTCCTCTTTTCCCATTTTGATCTCCATTTTTATAAGTTTTTAATTTCTTAAATTAATTATTACTATAACGGAGCGTTAACTGCACCATCAGCATTTCCCCCAATTTTATTGAATAACGTATCAATTAAATTTTTAATTTTACTCTTAAATAACACTGCTGCCAATACTGCAACTCCAATTAGCACAACCATACTTACAATATTTACATCACCCTGTTCATCATAAAAGAAATTTGTTACCATTTGTTTTGTTTTTAAATACATCATATCCAGTTTTCTCATTTTCTTTCTCTCCTTTTTTCTATTATCCAAATGGCTTATGCCATCAGACTCCCAAATTTGAAAAAATAGGTACAACTACCATAATAATAATTCCAATAAACATCATAAAAATTGGAATCATCAGTTTACTTGCTGCCTTTTCTCCCTGCCTTCTTACATTTTGCTTTCTCAGATTCCAGATTTCTGCGCTCTGGTTTTGAAGCATGGAAGACAGTTCGCTGTTTCCTTTTTGAATTCCCTGTATCAGAGTTGCTGAGAATTTTTTTATCTCTGGCATCATGCAGCGGATTCCGAATCTTCTGATTGCTTCCGCTTCAGAAATTCCATTTTCCATTTCCATTACTGCAATCCGCATTTCCTGATAAAAAACGCCTTCTCCTACTTTAGAGGTCAGCTCCCAGGCTTCTCTTAAAATCATTCCGGCATTTGTAAGCAATGCCAGCTTCGATACCACTTCGGAAAAATCTCCGATTAACTGTGATGAACGGGACTCTATTTTCTTTGGTGCAAGTGTCATAACGTAATAAACAGAAACACCACTGAACATAAACATAATCATTAGTACTGCCACATCACCTGAAAATGCGTAAATTACAAATGCCAGTACAAATAACAACATTCCATAAGTAACTGCTCTTGCATAAGTAAGTCGAAGATAATATTCTACATATTTCTTCTCGTATAATACTTCCATATCCTGACGTAGTTTTCTGTCTCGTCTGGATTTATATTGATACTTTGATTTTTCCATTATGAAATATCCCATGGAATATAATTCTTTTAATGGAAATTCTTTTTCATCAAGCGTATCAAACATACCATCATAACTTCTGGATGCCATAAAAATAATCAGCCATATAACAAGGAATACACAGCCAATTCCCAGAATAACCAGGTCCTGCATAGATAAAAACATTTTTCATTTCCTCTCATATCTTGATATCCAAAACCATTTTTCCTACATAGTAGGCAATAATAAACATGATAATTGCAACTGTTGTTGCTATTATTCCAGACGGTGTTGCAAAATTCGCTGCAAATTCAGGACTCATGGATTTGATAACTCCAATCAATGCAATCGGCATAACAATCATCATATTTTGTTCTGTCTTATTAGAAGTTACGACTGTCTCAATCTCTTCCCGAATTTCCATCTTATCATTTAATATCGTATATGTATTTTGGATAACGTCTTTAATGTTTCCACCTTTTCGATAGGAAACCTGAAAAACTTCTGCAAAACTTTTAATGTCATCAATGTCACTTCGCTCACCGAAATCATAAAGCATATCTTCAATCGGTATATTATTCTGGACACCGGCAATCATTACTTTTAACTCTTTTAATATGTATGCATCTTCTTCATACTGCATCTGCAAATCTTCTCTTACTGCATATAAAGAATCCATCATATTATTTCCAGCTCCAAGCGATGTTGTAAGTCCATCCAGCATGTCACGAAACTGACTTGTAAGCATCTTTTTGCGTTTTGCAATAATCTGATTCACTCTTGCCGGAAGATAAATTTTTACTGCAACTAACCCAACAATTGTTGAAATCACAATGTCTAAGATGTAAGTTATCATTGTCGGCTGTGAATATTCATCTTTCGCAAGTCCCCCATAAAACAAATATCCAACCAATGCCCCTACTATGAAAGCTAAAAGAAAATATCCTAATTTTTCTTTCGCTGACATATAATATACTTTATAATTTATGGTCTGGACATTTGTTGCAGAGGTGTAAAATTGTGGTTCGGGTTCTTTCTTTCCCTTTTTTTCAAAAATCTTCATCTCACACTCCTTTTATATTTCCACAGGAAGTCCTGCCATTCTTAACTTGTGGTCATTTATCAATTTATTTTCAGTTCTTTTCAGATGACCTGATACTTTTTCCAATCTTGAATTTTTATCTTCTTCAAAAACATACAACGGATTTAATAAAATCCTGCCATCTTCAACTCCTAGAACCTCCGTAATCTCCATCGTCTTACGTGACTTATCCCTCAGCCTCGACAAATGAATAATAATATCCACCGCTGACGCTATCTGCTGTCTGATTGCCGCCAGTGGAAGCCCTGCTGCCCCCTGCAGTACCATTGTCTCAAGTCGGCTCAGCATATCTTCGGTTGAGTTTGCATGTCCGGTTGAGAGTGAACCATCATGTCCGGTATTCATTGCCTGAAGCATATCAAGTGCTTCTCCGCCTCGAACCTCACCTACAATGATTCGTTCTGGTCTCATACGAAGAGAGGATTTAATCAAATCACGAATTGTAATCTGACCCGCTCCTGCTGCATTTGCATTTCTTGTTTCAAGACTTACAAGGTTATCAATCCCTGTTATCTGAAGTTCCGCTGAATCCTCGATAGTAATAACTCGTTCATCTTTCGGAATATAATTGGAAAGGGCATTCAGGAACGTTGTTTTTCCTGAACCTGTTCCTCCCGAAATAAAGATGTTATATTTTGCCTTTACCAGAAGCTCCAGTTTTTCTGCAATCTCTTTTGTCAGAGAACCGTATTGAATCAGTTTCTCAATCGTCATTGGCGTCTTGGAAAACTTTCGGATAGTAAGTGTTGGTCCACATAAAGCAATGGGTGGAAGTACCACATTTACACGAGAGCCATCCGGCAGTCTGGTATCACAAATCGGATTTGCCTGATTGACTTCACGTCCTGCCATTCCAACAATTCGTTGAATGACATCTTCAAGCCGTCTCTGACTTTCAAACTTCTTATTCATCCGAAACAGCCGACCATTTTGTTCAATAAAAATATGATCCGGTCCATTTATCATAACCTCAGTAATGGTATCGTCTGCCATAATACTGTCCAACAGACCAAAGCCTCTGATAGAGCTATAAATCTGTTGTACAATCGAAACTTTCTGTTTAATCGGGCAATATTGATTTCCAATATTTTGAGTG
>ERZ773156.1073-NODE-1073-length-19002-cov-4.8053_pt1 | contig 19002 bp, 17 predicted proteins | sample MGYA00511895_ERZ773156 | MGnify/ENA primary metagenome ERZ773156 (study PRJEB29015, sample SAMEA2737850) | human gut metagenome | biome: human gut; feature: human-associated habitat; material: faeces | place: China | collected 2012 ...
ATTAGTTCTTAAATCATAATTAAGGACTAGTTCAATTTGATATTGCAATTTAGATCTCAAAATTTTTTATAAGATTTATTTTTATGCACCCTAAAAGTAGTTATGCTTAAAGATTTAAATGAAAAAATAAAAGAATGTCGAGAAAATATGGCCTTAAAGGAAATTCTTGAAAAGAGAAATTTATCACTTGAAAATGAATTTAATAGTAAGGAGAAGGAATTAGGAGAGCTTGAAAAGAGTTTAAATAAGGAGCTTAAGGATGTTCAAAAGTTAAAGAGTTTATCTTTTTCTAATTTAATATCTAATATATTAAGAAATAAGGATGAGAAGTTAGAAAAAGAAGAAAGAGAATATTTAGAGACAAAACTTAAATATGATAATTTTAAGTTTAAGGTGGAAAAGTTAAGATATGATGTAAAAGAAAACAACAATAGATTAGGGCAGTTAATTAATATTGAAGGTAAGTATAAAGATCTTATAAGTGAAAAGAGAGAGTTAGTTAAAAAGTTTAATCTAAATATAAGAGATGAAATAATTGAAATAGAAAATGAAATAAAGGAATTACTAAGCAATAAGACAGAAATTTCAGAAGCCTTAAGAGAAGCTAATAATTGCTTAATGATTAGTGAAGAAACTTTAAAATCCTTAAGGAGTGCTAAGAATTGGGGAATATATGATATTGTTGGAGGAGGAATGATTTCTTCAGCAATCAAACATAATAGAATAGATGATGCTAAAACTTATATGGAGAGGCTTAGTTATTCAGTAGATAGATTAAATAAGGAATTAGGGAATGTAGATACCTCTATATTTAATGAAGGTTTAAATATAAGTGGATTTTCTTATACCTTTGATATTTTCTTTGACAATATATTTAGTGATTTTTCAGTTCAAGGAGAAATCAATGATTCTTTATATAAGATTGAGGACTTTCGTAATAATGTTTTAAATTTAATAAGAAAATTAGAGGAAAAAGAAAATAGTATCGGTTTAAAGGTAAATCTACTAAATGAGAGATTAGAAAGGTTAATAGAAGAAAATTAATTATTATAGATATTTTAAAAGAGATATTTGTGTGGCTTAGTCACATAAGTATCTCTTTTAAGTTTTAATTTATAATTTTAGGGGTTATAGCTTTTTTATTAATGGTTATTTTAGCAATTACTAATGTACATATGAATGCTAAGAAGTCTGAAATAGGAAATGCCAACCATATGCCCCATATACCAAGATTAAATAATGATGGTAATATTATCGAAAGAGGAATAAAGAAAATAAATTGTCTAAGTAAAGATAAAATTAATGATTCCTTTCCTTTGCCTGTTGATTGATAGAAGCCAATAGATGTTAGATATATACCAAGAAATGGATACATAATTATATTGCTTTTTAATACTTTACTTCCTTCATTTATTAGATTTATATCTGTTGTAAATAATTTCATGAACATATCAGTTTTTATTAATATTATTAGTGTTAGAGTTGTAGCAATAAAGGTTGATATTATTAAAGTTAATTTAAAGGTATTAATAACTCTAGTTATATTATTGGCTCCAGTACTAAATCCAATAATAGGTTGCATACCTTGTACTAGTCCAGATAATGGCATTTGTATGAATAAGGTAAGTTTATATATTATTCCGTATATAGATAAGGCAAAGTTGCCGCCATATTTAACTAAAGAATGATTTAGTAGAAGTGCAACTAAACTAATAGATACTTGAGTTATAAAGGCGGATGTTCCTATAGAAATAATTTTTTTTAATATTGAGAAATCAAATTTTAAATACTTAAGTTTTAATTTTAAAGATGACTTATTTAAAATATAATAAGTTAAATATGAAAAGCTTAATGATTTTGAAATTGATGTTGCTAAACCAGCTCCAGTTATGCCCATGTTTAATTTGCATATGAATAGATAATCTAAAAATATATTTGAGATCATACCAATAGACATACAACACATAGCATCCTTTGCACTTCCTTCGGCTCTTATTATATTATTAGCTGCTACACAAATTGGGAAAAATAAAACACCAGGAAGTATTGATCTAGCATAATCTATTGCATAAGGTAAAACCTCATTACTAGCACCAAGAAATCTTACAAGTTCCTCAAGAAATATAAATCCAAATATAAATGTAAATATGGAAAATAAGTAAACTAATAGAATTAAATTACCAAAAGCCTTATTAGCTCCTTCTAAATCATTATTACCAATTTTTCTTGAAAAAATTGAGGCTGTACCAACACCAATTAATGATGCCAAGGACATCATAATCATTTGTAAAGGAAGATATACTGAGACACCTGCTATTCCTAATGCTCCAATTTCACGACCTACAAAAATTGTATCAACAATATTGTATATAGCATTGATAAGCATAGCTACGGTTGCCGGAATACTTAATTTCATTAGAGCAGTGAAAATTTTTTCTTTACCTAAAATATAGTCATGATTCATATAATACTCCTAAGTTAGCTTTAATATACAATTATTATATTTAATTTAATTGTAAAATGAGATTAGTATACTTGAATAAAATAAATCAATAAATGAGATAAATTTATTTAAAAATTTCATTACTTTTAATTGTTAAAAGAAAGTTCATAAGAAAACATGTATAATGTATATATGGTAATAATTAACTTAAGGTTTATATAATTAATCGTAAAATTAGGAGGAGAATTTATGAGGAAAATAATTCATATCAATGATCAATGGTTTTATGCAAATGATTACAAAGGTGAGTATTTAAAAAATGAGTTTGATTTTAGTAATTTTGAAAGGGTAGATTTACCTCATACAAATATAGAGTTACCATATAATTATTTTGATGAGAAATCATATCAATTTGTTTCTACTTATGTTAAAACTTTAAAATTTGATAATAGTGTTAAAGGGAAAAAGGTATTTTTAGATTTTGAAGGAGTTATGATAGCCGCAGAAGTATATTTAAATGGAATTCATGTTGGTGGACATAAGGGTGGTTACACTAATTTTTCAATAGATATTACTGAGGCTTTAAAAATTAATGAAGATAATATATTAAAAGTTGTTGTTGACTCAACAGAAAGACCGGATATACCTCCTCATGGATATGTTGTTGATTATTTAACCTATGGAGGAATATATAGAGAAGTTTCCTTAAGAGTAGTTGAACCTATATTTATAAATAATTTATATGCAAGGGCATATGATTGTTTAAAGGAAGAAAAAAGATTAGAACTTTATATAGAAATAAATAATTTTGAAAAATATAGAGATGATTTAGAAATTGTTGTAGACTTTGGTGATGATACTTTTGAAGAAACTTTAAGTACAAAGTTACCAATTGAAGAAGGAACAAGTATTAAAAATATAGAAATAGACCAATTAAATATGGTTAAGTTATGGGATATAGAAAATCCTAAGCTTTATGAAATAAAAGTTAAGTTATTAAAAGGTTCAGAAGTTATAGATGAATATAAAGATAATTTTGGATTTAGAGAGGCTGAATTTAGATCAGATGGTTTCTATTTAAATGGAAGAAGAGTTAAACTTGTTGGATTAAATCGTCATCAGGCTTATCCATATGTAGGATATGCTATGCCTCAAAGAGTTCAAGAAAAGGATGCTGAGATTTTAAAATATGAATTAGGACTCAACATAGTTAGAACATCTCACTATCCGCAATCAGTACACTTCTTAAGAAAATGTGATGAGATTGGACTATTAGTTTTTGAAGAGATACCTGGTTGGCAACATATAGGTGATGAAGCTTGGCAAGCAGAATCTATTAAAAATGTAGAGGAAATGATAAAAAAAGATTACAATAGACCTTCCATAGTTTTATGGGGCGTTAGAATAAATGAGTCTCAAGATAGTCATGATTTTTATGTGAAAACTAATGCTATGGCAAAGAGTTTAGATCCTATTAGACAAACTGGTGGGGTTAGATACTTAGAAAATAGTGATTTCCTAGAAGATGTTTATACCATGAATGATTTTATACACAGTGGGGGAGAAAAAGTATTAAGAACTCAAAGTGAAGTAACAGGACAAGTAGATAAAGTTCCTTATTTAGTAACTGAGTATAATGGGCATATGTATCCAACAAAAAGCTTTGATCAAGAATGTAAAAAAGTTGAACATGCTTATAGACATTTGAGAGTTATTAATGAATCCTTTGGCTTAGATGAAATAAGTGGAGCCATAGGATGGTGTGCTTTTGATTATAATACACATAGTTCCTTTGGTTCAGGAGATAAAATTTGTTACCATGGAGTTTCTGATATGTTCAGAAATCCTAAGTATGCAGCTTATTCCTATGCTAGCCAAAAGAAAGTAGAAGATGGTGTGGTTTTAGCGCCTATTACTTTAGGGGCTAAAGGAGAAAGGGATGGAGGAGCAATACTTCCATTTACAGTGCTTACAAACTGTGATTATATAAAAATATTTAAAGATGGAATATATATAGATACTTATTATCCTAATAAAGAAAAGTTCCCTAATTTACCACATCCACCAATAGAGGTTTCACATATTTTATCTATGGATTCAGAAATACCTCTTACTGAAGAAGCAAAAAAAGAAATTAAAGACTTTGTATTAAATAAATTAAAAGATTCTAATTTAACTAATTTAGCTGAAGAAGATTTTAAATATATTGAAGAGTTTAGTGAAAGAGTAAATATACCTGTATTTAAAATAATGTCTTTAGTTTATAAATTAGCTGGAGGTTGGGGAGATAAGGAAAACTCCTTAATAATAAAAGGCTTTATAGATAATAAGGAGGTTGCTTCAAAAGAAATAGGTGAACTTAGAAGCATGAATAAGTTAGAAGTTACACCAGATGATTTAGAACTTTCATTAGATAAAACAAGTTATGATGCTACTAGAATTGTGGTTAAACTTTTAGATAACTTAGGAGAGGTTCTTTTCTTAAATAATGATTTTATTGAAGTAGAAATAGATGGACCTTTAAGTATAATGGGACCAAGTAAGTTTGGAATTTCTGGTGGAGCAGTCGCTTTCTGGGTAAGAACTCAAGAAAAAACTGGGCTTTGCAAAATAAAGGTTAAGAGCATGTACTTTGAAGAAGAAATTTCTATAGAAGTTAAGTAGAGTTAACTTATTAGTATTTTTATAGGAAGAATTAAGTAATTTTAAATTAAAGAAATAGATTATATTTTAAAGTGAAGTTTTGCTTTAGATTAATTTAGGATTAAAGATATATTTGAAATTTAGAATTTAGTTAAGGAATTTAAAATAAAAAGAGGGAGTTATATCAAAACTTAGATATAAGAATTATAAATATATTTGGAGAGTTAGTGAATTATACTAAGAATTTATAATTTTTATTTATAAGTTTAAATTGATATAACTCCTTTTTATGTAACTTTTGAAAGGACGACAACTGTCGAAATTATAATTTTTAAGAGTAAGAGGGTCCATTAATATTATTAGCTAAATTAAGAATAAATATCCTTGAAATTTATATAGAAATTAATAGGAAAAAATAGGGGGGAGGTGAATAATTTATTATTGTAGAGTTATTTTTACTGTATAACCAGTAATAATATTGGGGAATTTTAGGAGAAAAACTGGAGATCGATTAAATATTCATATATAATTTATTTAAAGTCTATAGACAAGACTTTATAATTTATTCATTCCTAAGTTAGAAAAAAGTGTTGATATTAAAGGTTACAAGAAGATGTAAAAGCCAAGATGACTTATACATATAGAGGTAGTTAAGATAGAACACTTTTTTTATTTAATAGCTAAATGATTTTTTAGTTGTATTCTTACTTAAATATAATAAATTATTTAAGTAGTAATAGCCTCTACAAAGAAATACTAAAAGGATTTTAGTTATACTTATTAGGAAAAACAAAGGATAACTAGGAGGGAAAAACATGAGTAAAATTTTAATTTCTATATTATTATCTTTAGGATTATGTTCTGGAGGTGCTGGGGTGAGATATTTTAATAGTAATAATATATCTCATAAAAATGTACAAGCTAACCAAAGTGTTTCAAATGAAAGTGAAGAAAAGGTAGAAGCACAACAAGGAGAGGAATCCAAGGAAGAAACTAATATTTTAAGCAGTAATCCTTTTACTAAAGTTTTTGAGAATATAAGTAAGAATTTTTCTAAGGATAAAGTAGCAGATACTACTAAAAAAGAAGAGAGTGTTAAAAATACTCCACAAGATGAAGAGGCAAAGGTAGAATCTAATTATGAAAATGGAAAGTTAGAGATTATTCAATCAAATAATGAAAATAAAGAAGTTGCACAAAGTAACAATGAAGAGGCAAATCCTTCAAAGGATAAACAAGAAGAAAAACCAGTTGAAAATAATAAAGTAGAGAAAGAAACTAATAAGGATTCTGTGCAAAAACAAGAAAATAAACCTGTAGAAAATCAAGTTGAGAAACCAGTAGAACAATCAAATAATAGTAGTTCTTATATAGCTCAAATCGAACAAATGATATTCAATAAGGTTAATGAAGAAAGAGCTAAGGCAGGGGTTGCACCTTTAAGTTATAGTAATACTATGCAAAAATATGCTCGTATTAAATCAGAGGATATGGGAGTGAGAAAATATTTTTCACATGAAGATCCAAATGGACAATTAATAACAGCTAAAATGAAAGCTGATGGAGTTTCATATAATGCATGGGGAGAGAATATAGCTTATTTAAGTGGATATTCAGGAGATTCAAACATAGCTAACCAATTTATGACTAATTGGATGAACTCATCAGGACATAGAGCTAATATACTTTCTCCTAACTTTACTTCTATTGGGGTAGGAGTTTATAAAATAGGTAATACATATTACGCTACACAAGAGTTTATGAAATAGAATAAGAATTTTAAAAGGCGTGTATCAAAAGTCATTTTGATATACGTCTTTTTTATAAAGATTTTTAGCTTAATAAATTAATTTTTTATAAAAAGTAATATGAATTTTTATGGGATTTTTGGTATATTGTGTATAATGTAAGTGGGTTTTATTTTTTAGTAATAATATTTCTTACAGTTAACCTATATAGAATAGCTGTGGTATTAAAAAGTAAATTAGAGAAGGTAAAGGAGAGGGGGAAAAATATAGTTTAATAAATTAGAGCTAAAGATGAGAAATAAGAGGGTTTAATTGGAATTAGGGGATGGAAATTTATGAGGGGTAATAAGAAAAAGGGTACTCTTTTAAGTAATCTCAAGTATATTATGGTATATGCTTGGAGTCAGGACAAGGTTTTGTTTGCGCAATGTGGTGTTTATACTATTTTGGCATCTATTTCACCTTTTCTAGGAATTTTTTTACCAAAATTTTTGATTGATGAACTTTTAGGACAGAGAAGAATAGAAATAATCTTAATGACTTTAATTGGATTTTTTCTTTTATCTTCAGTTGTGAACTATTCTATAGCTTGGCTTAGATGTGCATATAGTCCTAGGGTTACAAAGATTAGAACTGATTATATAACAATGATAAGTGATAAAATAATGAAAATGGATTTTAAAAATACTGAGGATCCTGAGGTTTTAAATAAAATAAAAAGTGTTATGAATGCAGTTATGAGTAATAATACAGGGGTTGAAGGAGTATATCATACACTTTTAGGACTCTTTGGAAGGTTAACTGCCTTTGTAGGATATATATCTATAGTATTATTTTTAAGTCCATGGATTTTATTATTCTTAATAATAAATGTTTTAATAAGCTATGCTTTAACTATGAGGGTTAAAAAGTATGAGTATAGTCAAAAAGAAAAGGCGGCTGATAAGGATAGAAGAACTTTCTATGTATTTGATACAATGTATGATTTTGCTTATGGTAAAGATATAAGAATATATGACTTAAAAAATATACTTATTGATAAATTTAAAAAATTTAGGGGAGAGAGAATAGATATATCTAATGATGTCCAAGAAAAACAATTAAAGGTTAAGATTGTTGATGTAATACTTCTTGTAATAAGAGAATTTGTGGTTTATGGATATTTAATATATAATGTGCTTTTTAGAGGAATGGGCATAGGAGATTTCACAATGTATTTTTCAACAATAAATGGTTTTGGAGATTGGATGAAAGGTATATTAGATGATTTAGCCCATATTAAGGCTCAAAATATGTATTTAGATGATATGAGAGAGTTTTTAGAAATTAAGAGTGAAGATAAAGAAAAAACTAGGGATATACCTATTGATAGTTCTTATGAAATAGAATTTAAAAATGTATCATTTAAATATCCAAAAACAGATAAATATATTTATAAAAATCTTTCTTTAAAAATTAAAAAGGGGCAAAGACTTGCTATTGTTGGAATTAATGGAGCAGGTAAAACAACCTTTGTTAAACTTTTATGTAGACTTTATGAGCCAACAAGCGGAGAGATTTTAATAAATGGGGTAAATATAAAAGACTTTTCTAAGGAAGAATATTATAAAATCTTATCAGTAGTGTTCCAAGATATTAAAACCTTTGCATTTACTGTGGCAGAAAATGTTTCTCTAGAGAATTTAGAAGATGTTGATAGAGAAAAAGTTTTACACTGCATAGAAAAGGCTGGAGTAGGAGATAAAATAAATTCTCTTCAAAAGGGAATAGATACCTCTCTTTTAAAAATTTTAGATGGAGAAGGGGTTGAATTATCAGGAGGAGAAAATCAAAAGTTAGCCCTAGCTAGAGCCTTATATAAAAATGGAAAAATAGTAATCTTAGATGAACCAACCTCAGCTTTAGATGCTGTAGCAGAATATAATATTTATAAGGGATTTGATGAACTAATTGGAGATAAAACAGCAATTTATATATCTCATAGACTTGCAAGTACAAAGTTCTGTGATGTTATAGCCTTCTTTGAAAATGGTGAGATTGTTGAGTATGGAACTCATGAAGAATTATTAAAGAAAAATGGCAAGTATAGTGATATGTTTAATATACAAGCACAATATTATAAAGAAGAAAGTGGGGCTTTAGCATAATGGAGAATAAAGAAAAGTACACAAGTGATTTATATATAATAAAGCATTTCTTAAAATTAGCTCATGGAATATCAAAGACCTATATACCAACCTTATTCTTTTCATCTATATTTGCAGCAGCAGTTCCTTTCTTAAATATAATAATGCCAAAGTATATTATAGATGAACTTTTAGGAGCGAGAAGAATAAAGGTTCTTATTTTATTAGTTTTATTAACTGTACTAGGTAATGGAGTATTAAACTTAATAAATAGAATTTTAGAGAAAAAATGTAATATTAAAAATGAAAAGGTAGTGGCAGGATTTGATTTGCTTATAGGAAAAAAAGTTATGGACTTGGATTTTGAAAATATTGAAGATCCAGAGATTTTAAACTTAAAGGAAAGAGCCTTATTTCCCATAAGAAATCAGGGAGCTATTTGGCAACTTACCTACAATATATCTAAGGAATTAACTGAGATACTTAAAATAATTGGATTAATAGGAGTTATTTTAACTCTTGATTGGATTATTATAGCCCTAATAATTTTAATTGTTCTTTTAAGTTCATTTATGTATAAGAAATCTCAAAGATTACAGCATAAATTTTTTGATTCCTTAATTCCACTAAATAGAGAGTTTCGGTATTATATTAATACAATAAATGATTTTTCAGCAGGTAAAGATATAAGACTTTATAATGTAGCCCCTTTATTTGTAAATAAATTAGATGAGTTTAATATAAATAGTACCAATGTATTTATTAAAATGTTTAGCAAATTAGGTGTGTATGAGGGATTAAATGAAATAGTATTACAATTACAAATGGTTATAGTTTATGGATATATAACTTATAAAGTTTTAATAAATAGTATAGGAATTGGTGACTTTACAATGTACACAAATGCTGCCATAAATTTTAGCAAATCCATATCTAATCTTTTTGGAAGTTATGTAACTATAAGACAAATGTGTAGATATCTTCAGGCTTTTATGAAATTTGAAAATATAGAATCTAAACACACTAAAGAAGGTAAGAAGATTGAAAACTTAGAAAAGGTGAATATTGAATTTAAAAATGTATCCTTTAAATATCCAAGAAGTAAAGAATTCACCTTAAAAAATGTTTCAATAAAAATAAATGAGGGTGAAAAACTATCAGTAGTTGGATTAAATGGTGCTGGAAAAACCACTTTTATAAAGCTTTTAGCAAGGCTTTATGATCCAACAGAGGGTGAAATTCTATTAAATGGAGTTAATATAAATGAATATGATTATGATGAATATATGAAACTTCTATCAGTAGTATTTCAAGATTTTAAACTAATGTCCTTTTCAATTAAGGAAAATATAGCTTTAAATGATTTTAATAAGGTTAAGGATGAGGAAATAGAAGAGGTTCTAATAAAGAGTGGCTTTGGAAAAGACTTAGAAAAGTTACCAAAGGGAATAAATACTCCTGTATATAAAAACTTTGATGAAGGTGGAATAGAGTTTTCTGGGGGACAAGCACAGAAATTAGCCATAGCTAGGGCAGTTTATAAGGATGCACCAATAGTAATTCTTGATGAGCCAACAGCAGCTTTAGATCCAAAAGCTGAGTATGAAATATATAGTAAGTTTAATGAACTTATAGGAAAAAAGACAACAATATATATTTCTCACAGATTATCTAGTTGTAGATTTTGTGACAACATAGCAGTATTTCAAAAAGGAAAACTTATTCAATATGGAACTCATGATGAACTTGTAAAAGATAAAGGTAATGAGTATGAAACTATGTATAGTGCTCAAGCACAATATTATGTTTAATTAATATTTATATTTAGAAAATAAAAAGATAGGGTTTAATCACTTTTTTAGGTATATAGAAGAAAAAAGCTTCTATATAAATACTTAGGAAAGTGATTTTTTATATTAAAATAGATTCTTTCTTAAACTTTGCTTAATTTTTAGGTTTTAAATTGACTTAATAAGACTAATTATGATATTTTAAGGAAAAGTTAACAGAAATTGAATGGGGGATGGACTAATGGACAAAAAACTAAGCAATAAAGCTATTAAGTCATGGATTTTAGGGAGAACAATAGGATTAATTGTATTAGTTATTATTTATTTAGGAATTATATTTGTTTTACCTAAGATGGATATTCAATGGGCAGATTATATTTTGAATAATCACATGAAAATAGTGAATATTTTAAGCTTTATAATTATAGGGATAACAGTTTTAAGTGCTTATATTGAGCCTTTTTTTGAATACAAACAGTGGAGTTACAGAATAGATGAGGAAGAGATATTCTTCACTGAGGGAGTTTTTTTCAAAAGAAGTGTAACTATTCCTATAGTTAGAATTCAGAATATAAACTTAAGTGAAGGGCCAGTAAATAGAAAGTTTAATTTGGCAGATGTAAAGATAGGAACTGCTGAGGGAAGCTATAAGATTCCTAATCTTGATAAAGAGGAAGTTGAAAAGATTAGAGAGTTTTTAAGGATTAAGATTAATGAAAACGTTAGAGAGGAGCTTTAGGCATAATTATGAATGAAAAATTAGCTAATAAAGAAATAAGTCAATGTAATTATGAAAAAGAGAGCCTTAATAACAGGGAAATAAAAAATAGTGTAAGAAGTCTACTTTATAATATAGTTAAGGGAATGATAAGTGATTTTGTATTAGGTCTTATATTTGTAGTATTTTTAAAACAATGGGTTTACATCTTAATAATAGTTTTAGTACTTTTAGGAATTGCAATTTCAATTCTTAGTTGGAAGAAAGAGTATATGCTTTTAAAAGGAGATGAAGCTCATTATTATAAGGGGATTTTTTCTAAAAATACTACAATAATTCCAAAGAAGAGTTTTAAATCTATGGATATTTCTCAAAATTTAATAGAGAGGATTTTAGGATATAAGATTGTAAAAATTGAAAGTTCCTCTAGAGAGGTTGGAGAAGAAGATATTAAAATGAGCTTAAGTAATGAAGATATAGCTTTGCTTAAGAGCTTTGCCTTTGGAGCTAACAAAGAGCTTAATAATGAAGTAAGTGAAGGCTTTGACTTAGAGGAGAATATACTTAAAAAAGTTTTTTAGATTCTGAATTTGAAAAGTTAAAAGAGGATTATGAGAGTAATTTAAATAATAGGAAAAATATAAATGAGAGTGAAAAGGTACATATAAATAATAGTGAAGAAGTAAATATTAAAGAAAAGAAAATAAGCAATAAAGATTTAATTTTATATGGATTTACAAGCTTTAATCTATTTATAGCTATTATTTTTATATTTAATGCTTGGGGTAAGATTGAAAAATTTATAAATTCAGAGTATGTGGATAGTGTTATAAATGGGTATATTGCAAATGAGGCTTCTAAAATAGGGATTATATTTGCAATAGTTGGATTAATCGTAGCTTTAATTATATTAAAAGCTATAGCTACAGTATATTATTTTATAAAATATTATAATTTTACCCTTTTAAAAGAAGGAGAAAATATAAAAATAAAATATGGATTCTTTAGCACAAAGGAATTTTCTTTTAAGGAAAATAGTATAAAGCTTATAAAATTAAAATCAAATCCTTTAAGACAACTTTTAAAAAGATATGAAATAAATGTAGTTATAAAAGGCTATTCTGGAGAGGGAAAAGAGCAGATAATAATGTATCCCATAGGAAATGACAAAGAAGTTCAAAATATAATAAGAGAATTTATACCTCAGTGGAGCATAGAAGGTGATGGAGAAGGAATAAGACATGGAAAGATATTTATGATTCTAAAACCAGTTTTAATAGTATTTATTATATCTTTAGTAGCCTATTTAATTAAAAGTAAAATGGGTATTGCTTATTAATATAATTAGTCTTATAACAATTCCTTCATCAATTTTAAAAGGAAGAAATATAAATCTTAAGATTGAGGAAAATAAAGTTCGTGCAGTAACAGGAGGATTCTTTAGAACAATACATATTCTTAAGGGGAAGGACATACAAGCTGTAGGCTTTAATACAAATCCCATACAAGAAAAAAATAATATAGGCAAAATTGTAATTGATTATTATAGTGAAAATTCAGAGGAAATAAAATTGCCTTATATGAATAAGAATTATGTGGAAGTACTATTAAATAGTTCTAAGGGAATTATGCATAAAAGATAAGAATAAATGAAGTTAAAAATAAGGAAACACCACCATAAGTAATGCTTCATAATTAAGTAAGACAAGTTCATTTATATTCAACAAATAAGGAAACAACAGTTTATATAATGTGTCAGAGATAACAATTCCTAGTAATCTTTTTTCTGAAAATTCCATAAAAGGAGAAATAAAAAGGTTGTATAAGTTAATTTAACTTTGCAATCTTTTTTAGTTGTTTTTAAATTGGAGATTTAAAAACAACTATAAATATATTTTAAGAATTATCCCTAAGTTCAAAATATATAACATTGACAATTATCGATATATAATTATAATGAAATATAGTTATAAAAAGTTTTAGTATTAGGAAGTGAAGAAATATGGAGGATAAGTTTGAAAAAAAATCAAGGGTTTTTAAAGCTTTGGGAGATTCAAATAGATTAAAAATAATAGATTTGTTATCAAGTGGAGAAAAATGTGCTTGTGAAATATTGAAGTTTTTCGATATATCTCAATCTACCTTATCACATCACATGAAGATTTTAAGTGAATGTGGACTTGTTAAATGTAGAAAAGAAGGAACTTGGAATCATTATAGTTTAAATTTAAATAATGCAAATAAATCTATATTGTTTTTTATGGAAATAATAACATGCTTAGATTAGTATGAATTATTTAGGAAATATGATAAATGGTGCAAATTGGTTTAAGTTAATTAGAATTGAAATGTTTAAAAAGATATTAGTTTATTATGAAAAATAGTTTAGTAAAAGGGGAAGAATTATGAAAAAAGTAGCCTTTATATGTGTACACAATTCTTGTAGATCACAAATGGCAGAAGCCTTTGGAAAAATACTAGGATTAAATGTTTTTGAAAGTTATTCCGCAGGTACTGAGGAAAGAGATAAAATAAATCAAGATGCTGTTAGAATAATGAAAGAAATTGGAGTAGATATGGAATTAACTCAAAGACCAAAATTATTAAGAGAAATTCCAGAGGTGGATATAGTTATAACTATGGGATGTAATGTTTCCTGTCCAACATTACCTTGCAAGCATAGGGAAGATTGGGGGTTGGAGGATCCAAGTGGAAAGAGTAATGAAGAGTTTATATACACAAGAGATAAAATAAAAGAAAAGGTAGAAGATTTAGTAAGTCGTATAAAAAATGGGCAAATTTAAATAGGAGAAAGGGTAAATGAAGAAAATAGATTTAACCAAGGGTAATGTACTAAGTGTCCTTACCACCTTAGCTCTTCCTATTATGGGAAGTTCATTCCTTCAGTTTGCTTATGGGCTTATAGATATGTTTTGGGTTGGAGGTCTTGGAAGTAGTGCAGTGGCTAGCATTGGCTCTTCAAGCTTTTTTTTAGGACTAGGATATTCTATAAATGCCTTAGTAGTTACGGGAACTGGAATTAAGGTTTCTCATGAAGTAGGGAGAAAAAATGAAATAGAGACAGAGGATTATATAAGAAATGGTATTATAATGAATTTTCTTATAGGACTAATATATGCATTAGTATTAGTGGTTTTTGGAAAAGGATTCATAGGATTTTTAAATTTAAATGATCCCTTAGTTGAAAGAGATTCTTATATATATTTAGCTGTAAGTGCTCCAGTATTATTTTTTAGCTTTTTTAATTATCTTTTTACTAGAATATTAGCTAGCTTTGGTAATAATAAATTAGCTTTAAAAATAAGTGCTACAGGTATAATTTTAAATATGATATTAGATCCAATATTAATATATACCTTTAAACTTGGTGTTTTTGGAGCAGCAGTGGCAACCTTACTTGCCAATATACTTATGTTTTTTATGTATATATATTATGGAAAAGGAATATTTAAAATAGATTTAAAAAAGAAAATAAACTATGAAAAAGTAAGAGAAATAGCTAGATTAGGATTTCCTATGGCATCACAAAGGGTACTTTTTACCCTAGTGAATATTATATTAGCTAGAATTATAGCTAGCTTTGGAGCAGATGCTATAGCAGCTCAGAAAATAGGGCTTCAAATAGAATCTGTAAGCTTTATGGTAATTGGAGGATTAAATGGGGCTATAGCAGGATTTACAGGACAAAATTATGGAGCAAAGAAACTAAATAGAGTAAATGAAGGGTACAAGAAAGCCTTGCTTTTAGGAGCTATCTACTCAGTACTTGTTTCAGCCTTATTTATTTTTATTCCAGGATTATTAGTAGGATTATTTGTTAAGGATGAGGCTACAATAATAATTGGAAGCAGTTATTTAAGAGTACTTGGAATAGTTCAGATATTTAGTAGTTTTGAGATGATATCAAATGGAGTATTCTCAGGATTAGGACTTCCTAAAATACCATCAGCCATAAGTATAATCTTTACTATGTTAAGAATTCCTATGGCCTTAGTTTTAGTAAAGTTTTTAGGGATAAATGGAGTTTGGTGGAGCATTGCAATATCAAACATATTAAAAGGAAGCACATCTTGTATAATTTATAGATTAAAAATTTATAGAAACTATATTGTGTAATTAATAGTATTTTTCATTATGACTGTATTAGGTAACTTAAATTAAAAAGTGCTTTAATACAGTTTTTTTATATAATAAATTAAAGACAATAAAATCGTAATATATACTAAGAAAGCTTAATACATAGCTTTAAAATTTTATCTGTTAAGAATATTATAAAATTAATTATAATGGAAGGACTGGTTAGTATGAAGAGAATTCTTATAATTGAAGACACAGATACCATAAGAGAAGAACTTACAAAACTTCTTACTAGATATGGATATGAAGTTCTAGCTCCAACAGATTTTGAAAATATATTAGAGTATGTTAAAGAAAATAATTCAGATTTAATCCTATTAGATATAAACTTGCCTTATTTTGATGGATATATATTTGTAGAGAAATAAGAAAAGATTCTAATGTGCCTATAATAGTTACAAGTAGAGATAGTGATATGGATGAAATTATGAGCATGAATTTAGGAGCTGATGATTTTATAACGAAGCCTTATAATACTCAAGTTTTATTAGCTAGAATAGCATCACTACTTAAAAGAACCTATTCTTTATCAGAACAAGAAGTCTTAACACATGGTGATTTAAAGCTTAATTTATCTAATGGAACAATTTCTTGCAGAGGAAAAGAAGAAGAGTTAACTAAAAATGAACTTAAGATATTATCACATCTTTTAAAAAACAAAGGAAATGTTGTTTCAAGGGAAGATCTTATGGATTATATGTGGAACTCAGATATTTTTGTTGATGATAACACACTTTCAGTAAATGTAACTAGACTTAGAAAAAAATTAGAAGAGGTTGGAGTAAAAGGTGCTATAGAAACTAGAAGGGGATTAGGGTATATTATGCCATGAAATTAAGGGATTATTTTGAGGATAAAATATTCTTTTTAATTGTAAACTTTATAATTTTTGCTACTATAGCAGCTTTATTGTTCATAGGTAATGTTGGTTCAGGAATAATATTTTTAATAGGATGCTTTTGGTTTATTCCTCTTTTTACATATATAATTTTAGATTTTTACAAGAGTAAAAAATTCTATGATAACATAAGCATTACTTTAGATAAATTAGACAGAAAGTACCTATTGCCTGAGGTAATAGGAGAGTCAAATTTTTATCATGGTAAATTTTTATATGAGGTTTTAAAAGAAACTGACAAAGATATGCATGAGCATGTTAAAAAATATATACTGGAGCAAAAAGAATATAGAGAATATATAGAAACATGGGTTCATGAGATAAAAACTCCAATAGCTTCCACTAGGCTTATTTTAGAAAATAATGAAAGTGAGTCTAGTGAAAATATTAAAAAGGAAATAAAGAAAATTGAAGAATATATAGATCAAGCTTTATATTATGCTAGAAGTACAGATGTTAGCAAAGATTATATTGTAAAAGAATTTTCTTTAGGGAAAAGTGTAAGAAATGTAATTAAGAAAAATTCTAGGGATTTCATAAATAAGAGAATAGCTATAGATTTAGAAGATTTAGATTACAAGGTTTATAGTGATGAAAAATGGGTTGAATTTATAATAAATCAAGTTATAGATAACGCAATAAAATATAGTGCTAAAAATAGTAGAGTCAAAATATTTGCAAAGAAATCTAAAAATAGCATAACTCTTAAAATAAAAGATAATGGTGTTGGAATACCTAATAAAGACTTAGGTAGAGCTTTTGAAAAAGGCTTTACTGGAGAAAATGGAAGAAAATTTACTAAATCTACAGGTATGTGGTTATACCTATGCAAAAATCTTTGTGATAAGTTAGGCTTAGGCTTAAAAATAACTTCAAAAGAAAATTAGGGAACAGAAGTTAACATGATTTTTCCAATAGGAGATGCCATAATAGCGAATTAGATACTTTATACCGCATTATTCAAAAATGAGTATGCGGTATTTTTATTTTAATATAATTAATAAGTTAAATATATAATTATATTAAAAAAATAAGTTGTTATAAGAAACTATTATAGCTTTTTTTTATTATCATAATATTATATAATGTTAAATAATGTTAATGAGGGTAGGGTGATATAATTGGGAATTTTAGATTTATTTAAAGCTAAAGAAAATAACGAGTTAAAAGAAGAAATTAAAGAATTAAAAAAGCTATTGAACCCTGAACAACAAGAAATTGCAAATTTAGTAAAAGAAATTGATAAATTAAAACTTGAAAAAGATAAAATTTCAAAGGAGGTAGATAAAGTATTTAGTAAAAAGCAAGAGTTATCAAATAAAATTAAACTAAAGAAAAAAGATTTAATACTTTTAGATGATGAAATATTAATGCAAGAGTTTGGACTGTATAAACCTATTTATGATTTTGAATCATCAGAAAAATATAAACAAGCTATAGATAATCTTAGAGTTATTCAAAAAGAAATGATAAAAAATAAAAGTGCAGTTATTTATTCAAATAACTGGACAGTAGATGGAAGTAAAGCCAAAGGTAGAAAAATGACTAATGATAACATAAAGCAAATTATCATGGCTTTTAATATTGAATGTGATAATTTAATTGCTAAGGTAAAATATAATAATATACAAAGTATTCAGAAGAGAATAGAAAAGACTTTTGAAAGACTAAACAAGTTAAATGAAAGTAATCAAGTACGACTTACTAGTAAATATTTAGAATGTAAATTATCAGAACTTAAACTAGTACACGAGTATCAAGTAAAAAAACAAGAAGAAAAAGAAGAACAAAAAAGAATAAGAGAAGAATTGCGTGAAGAAGCTAAATTGAAGAAGGAGCTAGAAGAAGCTAAGAAAAACACTTTAAAAGACATTACTCATTTTGAAAATGCATTATCTAAATTAAATGAACAACTTAAATCTAATAATTTATCTGATGAAGAAATTAAAAATTTACAACTTAAAAAAGAAGAACTAGAAAAAAATATAGATAATTTAAATTTGAGTTTAAAAGATATAGACTATAGACAAGAAAATCAAAGAGCTGGATATGTTTATATAATATCTAATATAGGTGCTTTTGGTAAAGATGTATATAAGATAGGTATGACTAGACGTTTAGAACCTATGGATAGAATTGATGAACTTGGTGATGCCTCAGTTCCATTTAACTTTGATGTACATGCTATGATTTTTGCAGATGATGCTCCAAAATTAGAAAATGCACTACATAAAGCATTTGAAAATAAGAAATTAAATATGGTGAATCAAAGAAGGGAATTTTTTAATGTTACTTTAGAGGAAATAGAAAAAGTGGTTAAAGAAAATTTTGATAAAACTGTAGAATTTAAAAAAGAACCAGAAGCAGAGCAGTTTAGACAAAGTTTAAAAATTAAAGATACTGTATTAACTTATTAAATTTTAATATATAAGATAAATATCAATAAAAATAAAAGACTAGATAAAACTCTGGTCTTTT
>ERZ773156.1088-NODE-1088-length-18703-cov-4.39575_pt1 | contig 18703 bp, 15 predicted proteins | sample MGYA00511895_ERZ773156 | MGnify/ENA primary metagenome ERZ773156 (study PRJEB29015, sample SAMEA2737850) | human gut metagenome | biome: human gut; feature: human-associated habitat; material: faeces | place: China | collected 2012 ...
AGATTGCAGAAATATTTGCATAAGAAAACCGATGGTTTTGACTACGATTAGTCTATACCATCGGTTCTTTTGTTACAAGTTTACCTCTGAACAGTAACACGTTGGATCACAAACTCACTTCTGCAGAGCGTTTGACTGGAGAGGGTTTGAACTTTCAAGAAGAGTATTTAAGTTTAGCAACACCGGAATGGGATTCCTTACTTTCCTTCGATGGACAGAGGAACTCATGAATAAAACTGAAATGAAAAAGGTTATTGTTGGCTGTGAGCCTACCGGCTGCTACTGGCTTACTTTTCAGAAGTTCTTGCAAGACCATGATGTTCAGCTTGTAACTGTTAATCCGTTTACAGTAAACAGAAGTATGGAACTGGATGATAACAGTCCTGAAAAGAGTGACTTAAAGGATCCAAAGACAATAGCGTTGCTTGTGAAAGATGGAAGATTTTCAACTTCTTATCTTCCAAGCGGTGTATATGCAGAAATCAGAGAGGCCTCTGTTTGCAGAGATCAGATCATGAAGCAGCATGTACGTCTGTCAAATCAGATACAGGGATGGCTTCAGAAGTTCTTTCCAGAGTATTTTGAGTGTTATGCCGATTGGGATTCAACCAGTGGACTGATGCTTCTTAGAGAAGCTCCACTTCCACAAGATATCCTTAAAATCGGTGCAGGTGGAATCAATCAGATATGGCGTGATGCAAAGGTGCGTGCGGCAGGAATAAAGAGGGCTCAGACCCTGGTAGAAGCTGCACAGAATAGTGTGGGATTGGAAGCAGGTGAAGCTGCAAGACTCGAGATATGGGTTCTTGTAAATGACTACATCCTTAAAGCAGAACAGCTAAAAAGATTAGATGAATATCTGGAAGAAAAAGTAAAAGAAGTACCAAATGTGGAGAAACTGCTCGCCATCAAAGGAGTAGGGATGAGTACTGTGATTGGCTTTATAGCAGAGGTTGGTGATATCGGACGTTTCACTGATCCGAAGCAGATACAGAAGCTTGCAGGGCTGGAAATAGTCAAGAAAAGTTCCGGTAAAAAGAAAGGTCAGCCAAGAATCAGTAAGAGGGGCAGACGAAAACTGCGAAGAACAATGTATGAGTCGGCACGTGCACTGATGACCTGGAATCCCGCATTTCAGGATGTGTTCCTTTATTACAGGAACAGGACAAAAAAACCGCTCGGAGGGATGCAGGCAAAGATAGCAGTTGCATGTAAAGCGATACGGATCTTCTATGTAGTATTGAAAACAGGCTGTGACTTTGATGAAGAAAAGTTCCGGAAGGACATCATCAGACCAGAAGCAGCATAAAAAAAGCACATGCTGTAACAGATAACGTCCGCCAAGGATTCAATTGGTGCTGGATTACAGGAGTGCTCTCTAGGCAATGACAAAGCAGAGCGAAGCCGCTAAGACATACTTTATAGGGCATGACCCTGGATAGGAGCAAAGGCGGCACCCCACTATGGGTAGGCTGGACGAAGGAATTTAGGACTCTTTCAAATAAGATGATCCTGTTAGACATGAGAGGTTAGCAGCCATAGGGAAGAATGGGACACAGATTCGCCTTCATAAAAAGGATGACGTTTTATTTCGTGTACCTTTCTGACTGGAAAACGAAGTACGTTGAACCAGAAATGATACAGTTTTCGCCCATTATTAAGAGCTTGTCATTGTTTGCAACTTAATTAACCATTGCACAGATAGCTAAAATAAAGGCTTTTTTGTGCAAAATATATAAGAAAGTATAGAGAGTTTGTATATGTGGGGAAATAATGATTGTGGTCAATTAGGAGATGGAACAAAAACGTATCGAGATATACCTGTAAAAATAATGGACAATGTTGTTTCTGTTAGTGTAGGAAGGTATGCAAGTGGTGCCATTACAAAAGATAGAAGTTTATATATGTGGGGGTATAATGCATGGGGACAATTAGGAAATGGAACAATTGTAGATGAAGTGATTCCAGTTAAAGTTTTAGATGATGTAGTTGCAGTGGGCACGAATGGTGCAACAAGTGCTGCAATTACTTCAAATGGCGATTTGTATATGTGGGGGGTAGACATATATGGCTATGAACCAACAAAGATAATGAGTAATGTAAGGGATATAAAGTTTGGAGATGATTGTTACGGAATAATTAAAGAAGATGGAAGTTTGTATATGTGGGGATGCAATGATTATGGTCAATTAGGGGATGGAACGACGGAAGGTAGATATGTGCCTGATGTGCCTGTAAAAATAATGGATAATGTTAGGAATGTTATTATGGGGGAATACAATATAAATGGTGCAATAACAAATAATGGAGAACTTTATCTATGGGGAACGGGACATTTAGAACCAGTCAGAATAATGGATAATGTTTTAGCAGCAAGTATATCGATGACCCTATATCTTAATAGTGGGGTATTAACAAAGGATGGAAGGTTGTATGAATGGGATGATAATGATATGATGGCATTTGGTGCGCCTACTGTAGAAATTACAATCCCCGGTGGCGTAGCCCTCCCCTCCGCCATATCCGCACAATCCGAAGAATCATCCTCAGATTCCGTACCAGTTTTAACAGCATCCCCGGATTCCACCCAACCGGTATCCGAATCTGAAGCAGCAGACCAGTCCGAAGAATTTGAAGAAGAGGCAGTTTCCGTATACAAAGCCGACGCCACTGAAACCAACACCGCCACCGGCACACAGACCGCATCCTTCAAAAACCTGACGCCAAACGACACCTACAATTTTTATGTAGCAAGATCCCTGACCGCAGATGACCTTCTCGCATTCGATAATATTTTAGATATCCGTCAGGCAGTGGCAGGGGAAGATGGCAGGATGAGTGTGACCTACCAGCCGAGAGAGACGGACGATAATGCAGTTATTTTTGTTGTCGGAAGTACACCAAAAGATCTTTCCGGTGCGCAGATCACGATTGGAAACACCACATATAACGGTACGGCAAAAAGTGTGACAGCAGCGGTTGAATGTGATGGTAAAACATTAGTCGAGGGACGTGATTATCTGGTAACCGGTGGATTTGAAATTACCGGGTTAGGTACTTACACATTAACGATCATAGGTACAGGTATTTATACCGGAACGGCATCTAAAACATATACGGTGACCTGTCAGCACAATTATACGGAGAGCATAACGAAACAGCCGACCTGCACTGAACCGGGAAGAAAGACTTTAACCTGCAGTATCTGTGGGGCAGTCAAGGATACTACATCGATTCCAAAGACAGCGCATACTTATAAAAACAAAAAGGTGACAAAGCGTGCAACAACCAGTAAAAATGGTACATTTACAGCAGTATGTTCGGTATGTGGGGCAGAACAGACGGAAGTGATTTATGCTGCAAAAACGATAAAACTTTCCAAAACATCTATGACGTATAATGGAAAGAAGCAGAAACCATCTGTAACTATTACGGATGCGGCAGGAAAGAGGCTGAAAAACGGTACTGATTATAAGGTGACTTATCCGAAAAAGACACAAAATGTTGGAAAATATACAGTGACGGTGACATTAAAAGGCAATTATACCGGAACCGTAAAAAAGACATTTACGATTCTGCCAAAGAATACAGCCATTTCCAAACTGACAGCTTCAAAAAATACGGTCACAGTAAAATGGAAGAAGCAGACAAAACAGACCGCCGGTTATGAGATCCAGTATTCCACCAGCAGTAAATTCACAAAGAAAACCACAAAGACTGTAAAAGCTGCAAAGAACAGCATGACTTCCAAAAAGATTACAAAGCTGAAAGCAAAGAAAAAATATTATGTACGCATCCGGACGTATCAGACAGTCAAGGTTGGGAAAAAATCGACAAAGATTTATGCCAGCTGGTCGAAAGCAAAGACGGTTACAACGAAGAAAAGTTGACATTACTACCCGAAATTGATACTATAATTACAGAACAAGCGGTTGTAATAAAAAGTCCTCCGCCATAAGGCGGGGGACTTTTTTAGCACTATCAATATGCAATGTGAATAGTCATTGCATATTGATTTTAATGGAATTATAACAAAGGAAAAAGAGGTTATTTGTTCTCCTCATTCAAAATACTTAAGCAGAGTTGAAGAAAGGGAGGACATGTGAGGTGTTAAACGTGAAGCTGAAATGGATTGAATTCGAGAATTTAAGAACAGGACTAAAGATTGAACGTGTTGTATTTAATGATGATATCACATTGTTGGTTGGTCTGTCTGGTGTTGGTAAAACCCAGATATTAAATGCGATAGAATATTCTCTGAAATTGGCTGTAAATAAGAATTTACGTCTGGAACCATATAATACGACTTTATGTTTTCAAATTGGAGAGGAAGTATATGTATGGTCATATAGAATACAGCAGGATCATGCAGAGGATATTTTTGAGTCAAAAGAAATAAAGTATTTTTTTGCCTATGAAAAACTTCAGAATATAAAAGGTGATATACTGATGCAGCGTACACCTGATACGATTCAGGTGACAGGTTATGATAAGGTACCGACACCTAAAAAAGATGAAAGTTTATTAGTACAATATTCGGAAGATGCCTTTGTCAAACCAATAATTTCTGAAATGTTAAAATTATATCCAATAGAAATTGAAATGGATGTGAGAGGGGCAATTGCGCAGGAAAGTTTTAATATGTTTAAAGCAAAGATTAAAGAAAGCTTTAAGGAAAATGAAAAACAGCCTTTTGAAAAATTCAGCCATTTACCTGTTCCTCTAAAGATTTATATAACAAAAGAATATTATCCTCAAATGTACGCACAGATTTTTTCTGCGGTTAAGGAGCTGTTTATGGAGATTAACAGTATAGATATTGTTGAGGATCCTGATCGTGAAATATATATGGTGGCAATAGATGTATATGGAAAAAGATTATTGCAGCATGAAATATCCAATGGAATGTTAAAAACGATATACTATATTGTTGAGTTGATCACTATGTCAAAAAACTCTTTAGTATTAATAGATGAATTTGAGAATGGATTAGGGGTAAATTGTATAGATGTATTGGCAGAACTATTATTGGGGGAAAGAAGGGATTTACAGTTTGTTATTACCAGCCATCATCCTAAAATTATAAACCAGATTTCAAATAAGAAATGGAAGATCATTGAAAGAGACATTGCGACGGTAAAAAATTTTACAGCTGAAGAGTATGGAATCATGCATAGTCAGCATGATGCATATTTTAATTTGATAAACAGATGGGAATTTGAAGGTAAGATATAAATGAATTATTATTTTTTGCTTGAAGATGAAAAGTCCTTTATAAAGGTTTTGCCTGAATGGTTAAAATATATGGGGATACAAAACACCAGAGTGCAGGATATTACATATGTTCGGGAAAATAATTATGTGATGCAGAGCGGACAAGGTGTTACGCAGCTGATCACAAGAGTTTTATTCCAGACGATAGATACAATTCTGCTGAATCCGGGAAAAATAGATGAATTAATAGTGATTTTGGATTCGGAAGAATATAATGAACAAGAACGAAAAAAACAGGTTGAAAACATTATCAAGGAATATATTGACAAGAAGAATTGTGCTGTAGATTTTTTATATAAAGTTTTTGTCTGCAATCATTGTTTTGAAACATGGCTTTTAGGAAATGGTAATTTATATCCGGATATTAGACCGGAAGGAGATTTTCAGCCATATTACGACAAGTATAATATAAAAGTAAATGATCCTGAATTAATGGCTGTGCCGGACGATATAAAAGAAACGATAGCTGTTTATCATTTCCATTATTTACATGAAATGTGCAGATATAACAGAGTACGGTACAGTAAGAAAAAACCTATGGAGATGGCAAAAAAAGCATACTTTGATACGCTGGTATCAAGAATAGAAAATAGTGATCACTTACATTCATTTGCTCAGTTTTATGAGTACTTTGTAAATGAACAAAAATGACTATTCAACCGATAATAAAATGCCGTACGATCAACCGACCGTACGGCATTTTCCTATCTTTCATAAATCGTATAATGATGTTTCTTAAGCAGTGCAACCGCCAGCGCTAATGATTCCCCGTCATACATTTCAAGTCTCAAAACACCGCCTTCAAACTCACGGTTGTGAATGATCCCGATATTTTTGATACTTAAATTATTGCTCGCAAGGATCGTTGCGACGGTGGCGATCCCACCGGTCTCATCGATCAGGTCTAAGTACAGTTCGTAAACATTCTTCAAAGCACCTTTTGCCGTGATTGTGATGGAATCACGGTAATCTTTGGCTGCAGTAAAGGCATCTAACAGTGCAGGGGAATCTGCATCTGCAATGTTCGTGCGCATTACCTCTAATGTATGGATATAGCTGTCCAATAATTTTAAAATCTGTTCCTGATTGGATAAACAGATATTTTCCCACATGACAGGAGAAGAAGATGCGATACGCGTGATATCTTTAAAACCTCCGGCTGCGATGGTTTTCATGATCTCATTTTCATCGTCCGATTCCCGCACCAGGTTGACAAGGCTGTATGCGATCACATGCGGCAGATGACTGATCGCTGCGGTCGCATAATCGTGCTGCTCATAACCTAAAACCAGAGGAATTGCGCCGAGAGAGCGCACCAGCCCGGTCAGTTCTTCCACAGCAGGGGAAGGACTCTTTGTGGTCGGTGTGATAATATAGTAAGCATTTTCCAAAAGCGTCTCTGAAGCATTAGAAAGACCGGTCTTCTCAGAACCCGCCATCGGATGACCGCCGATAAAATTGGCTTCAAGACCGAGTCTTATCACTTCTCTGTGGATCTCCGTCTTGACACTGCCGACATCCGTGATGATGCAGTCCGGAGAAATTACATCTTTCAACTGCTGCAGATATTCAATATTTTTCTTGGTCGGCGTGCACAGAAAAATGTAATCGCAGTCTGCGAAATCCTTCAGTTCACATGGTGTATTGTTTATGATCAAATGTTCTTTATAAGCTTCGGCAACTGTTTCTGCATGGTGTGCAGTTGCAATCATTGTAAGTTCCGGATGAAGTGCATGCAGTTTTTTTACAATGGAACCGCCGATGAGTCCGAGTCCGATAAAGCCTATTTTCTGAAGTGACATATATGGAAATCCCCCTGTTAGATGTTAAAGTTCTGTTCTCATAATTCTTTACCTATCATAGACATAAATTGCAAGAAAGTCAACACGTTAAAGTATAAAAGTGCATATTGCATGAAAAAATAATCAAAGTATGGATGAAATGTGAACACTATGTAAACATTCCATGCAAATGGTTATAAATTATTTAAAATGCATACATAATATATAAACAAATTTCGGGTAATATAAAAATAGTTAGTAAATATGAATAAATAAGTTGTAATAAACGTGTAAATTTAGTAAAATATAACCATACAGCGAATGCCGTTTCAGAGGTATCGACTAAAAAATATGTATTGGAGGATTTGCTATGAACGTTTACACAACTGACAAGATTCGTAATGTGGTTCTGCTTGGACATGGTGGATGTGGTAAAACAAGTCTCGCCGAGGCGATGGCTTATCTTGCGGGGATGACAACACGCATGGGAAAAGTTACCGATGGTAACACAATCAGCGATTATGACAAAGAAGAAATCAAACGTCATTTTTCCATCAACACAACTGTGATACCGATTGTCTGGGGTGATACCAAGATCAATATCCTTGATACACCTGGTTATTTTGATTTTGTAGGGGAGGTAGAAGAAGCAGTCAGTGCTGCGGATGCAGCAATTATCGTAGTATCCGGTAAGGCTGGCATTGAAGTCGGCACAAAGAAGGCATGGGAGTTATGTGAGACATACAAACTGCCGCGTATGGTATTTGTTACAGATATGGATATCGATGAGGCAAGTTACCGGCAGGTCGTAGAAGATTTACAGCAGCTATACGGCAAGCGGATCGCACCTTTCCATCTTCCGATCCGTGAAAACGGACAGTTCGTCGGATATGTCAATGTATTACAGCAGCGGGCAAAACGCTGGAAAGATAACGGCGAAGTGGAAAAGGTAGAAGTGCCGGAGTATTCCAAAGAGAATCTTGGTATTTGCAGGGAAGCATTGATGGAGGCTGTTGCGGAGACGAGTGAAGAATTTATGGATCGTTATTTTGGAGGGGAAGAGTTCTCCGAGGATGAGATCCGCCAGGCACTCCGTGTCAATGTATCCGATGGAAGCATCGTTCCGGTGCTGATGGGTTCGAATGTTCTTGCACGTGGCATGTATACACTGATGGTCGACATTGTAAAATATCTTCCGAGTCCGGAAAAACGTTCCTGCACCGGAATCAATGCAAAGTCCAACGAGGTATACAATGCAGACTATGATTTTGCAAAACCAAAATCAGCTTATATTTTCAAAACGATTGCAGACCCGTTTATTGGGAAATATTCATTGATCAAAGTTAATTCGGGAGTTATCAAAACAGATGATCTTCTTTACAACCAGCATAAAGATACAGAGGAAAAAATCGGAAAGATCTATGTACTCTGTGGCAATAAGCCGGAGGAAGTAAAGGAACTGCATGCGGGAGATATCGGAGCGTTAGCGAAGCTGACTAAAGCAGCTACCACAGATTCCCTTTCTACCAAAGCGAACCCGATCCTGTATATAAGAACACAGATCTCCATACCATATACTTATAAACGTTATAAGGCAGTCAACAAAGGAGATGAAGATAAGATCTCGCAGGCATTGCAAAAGCTGATGCTCGAAGATCTTACATTAAAAACAGTCAATGACAGTGAAAATGGCCAGACATTACTTTACGGTATGGGAGACCAGCACCTTGATGTTGTGGCAAGCAAACTGTTAGAGAGATACAAAGTTCAGATTGAACTGAAAAAACCAAAAGTAGCATTCCGGGAGACCATTCGTAAGAAAGCGGATGTGGAATACAAGTACAAAAAACAGTCCGGCGGTCATGGACAATACGGTCACGTTAAGATGACCTTTGAACCTTCCGGGGATCTTGAAACACCATATGTATTTGAACAATGCGTTGTCGGCGGAGCAGTTCCAAAAAACTTCTTCCCGGCGGTGGAAAAAGGAATCCAGGAAGGAGTTGTGAAAGGACCGATGGCAGCTTATCCTGTGGTAGGAGTAAAGGCAGTATTATATGATGGATCCTATCATCCGGTAGACTCTTCTGAGATGGCATTTAAGGTTGCGGCTCTTCAGGCATTCAAAAAAGGCATTATGGAAGCATCACCGATTCTGTTAGAGCCGATCGCATCCTTAAAAGTTGTTGTACCTGACAAATACACAGGTGACATTATGGGAGACTTAAACAAACGCCGTGGACGTGTACTTGGAATGAATCCGACGGAACACGGTTATCAGGAGATCGTAGCTGATATTCCTTACATGGAATTATATGGATACAACACAGATTTACGATCCATGACCGGTGGAAGCGGAACATTTTCCTATGAGTTTGCAAGATATGAGCAGACACCTTCTGATATCCAGGAAAAGGAGATCGCAGAGAGGGCAGGCAAACTTGATAATACGGATAATTCATAAAACAGTTTCTGAAAGAAACAGTTCTTCCCGAAAGCAGGATAAAAACACAGACTGGATGTAACATTTTCCGGTGTGTGTAATTAAAAAGAAAACAGGGAGGAATGGATATGCGGTATGGCAGAAAAATTTGCAAAGAACTATTTGTAATTTTATATGTATTTATTTTTCTTGTAAGCGATCCGAAATTGGTTCGTGCCTGCAGCATGATCATCCTCCCTGATACTTCAAAGGAAACCATTACCAGTGATAATGTTACATTTGATTTTTTTGATACACAGGATCCGTCAGAGTATCACATTGTATATGAGGTAAATGGCGGTATTAACAGCAGCAATAATCAAAAAACAATCCAAAAAGAAGAACTTCCTTTTACACTGGACGTGCCGGTTAAAATGGGTTACAATTTTGCTGGCTGGTATGCAGACTGCAGCTATTCCAGAAAAGTTACGAAAATAGATGAAGACAGTCCGGCGAATATGGTTCTTTTTGCAAAATGGACAAAAAATATTGACAATCATTATAATGTGGAAATGTATTCTTATCAGACAGGCACGATTCGTGACAACAGTCAGAAAGAGTTAAAGGAATGTTCCTATACTTTTTTGGATGATCTTTCTATTCCGGGAATGCCTTCTACCAGGGAAAAAGACTATAAGGATAATCTGATCAGCAGTTCCAGCCAGTGTATGCAGGGACTTTGTTTCACACCGGATTATATTCTTATTACTGCATATTCGGAAGATCGCAAAAATCTTGGATCACTGATGGTGTTTGATCGTGAGAGCGGCGAATATCTGGTAACACTTGGCATGAAAAAAGAAAGTCATCTTGGCGGTATTGCTTTTGATGGCGAGAATGTCTGGATCTGCCATTCAAATTCCAATACCTTAGAGCGTATTTCCTATGAATATATTACAAAAATCGCACAGGATGCGCCGGAATATTGCATTGATGCATCGGCATTGTCAGACGAATACCGCCTGAAAAATACACCATCCTGCATTACCTGCTACGGTGGCAGACTCTGGGTTGCTACACATACCAGATTTTTTGATTCCGAGATGTATTCATACAGCTATGATAAAAAAGAAGATAAGCTGACGGCAGTCAGCAACTATAATCTTCCGAGTAAAGTGCAGGGAGTGGCATTCGATGATAACGGATCAATTTATTTAAGCACTTCCTATGGAAGAAATAATTCTTCTTATTTAAAAGTTTATTCTTCTCTTCTTTCATTGGACAAAAAACCAAATGAACCGAAGGTAAAAGTGGAGATGCCACCTTGTTCGGAAGAAGTTGCTATTGCAGATGGTACGGTGTTTGTTTTATTTGAATCGGCAAGTGCAAAATATTTTGAGGGTACAGATGGTATGGGAAAGAGTCCGGCGCCGATCGATAAATTATTAGAGGTAAGTGTAGCTTCCATCTGGTAGACTTGAGAAAATGTTAAGAAATCATAAATAAATATGCAGATACAAAAGGGGTGGAGTGTTCCATCCCTTTTATTAGTTAATTTTGCTTCCGGTCTTTCATGAGCCGGATAATTTTATCGGCCTTCTCAGATTCCTCTTTTGACATGTTTTGTTTTAGCAGGGTGACAAGCAGCTCTGTTTCGGGGTCTGTGAACTGGATATTATTTGTTTTTGCTGCATTCATGGTGCCAAGAAGAAACGGCATCATATCTTTAATGTTTGTTGGTTTTTCTTTTGATGCAAAATTCATTAAAAACTGCAGTTTTTCCGGGGACATATTTTTTAACCCCGGATTATTCCAGAAATCATTTTCCATCACTATTTATTCCTTTCAAAAATGTAATGCTTTGTTTTGGCAGTTTTCTTACAATATATTATGCAAAAATGGTCTCATAGGTTTCCATCATAGAGATCATATTTGTGATCATATCAAGTGTTTCAAGCTCTTTGTCTGTACAGAATTTCCGAAGGTCATTTAACATGGCAAGAGTAGAATTTTCATCCTCACTGACAGAGCACATGGACATGACTTTATCCTCCTGGTTGAATACCTGGATCGTATTCTGTAATTCCATATATTTGATCAGAATAGCAAATTGCTTTTTCTGGTCACCTTTCATATAGGGAATCGCAGTTTTTAACATTTGCAGTTCACGGGTCTGTGTCATATTATCAAAGGGCGTAAATGAATTTGGTTCCATAAAGATGCCTTTTTTCTTTTAGTTTATGAACCCGGAAAATAGATTATGCCAGATATCACATGGATGAGGGGACAGTTTTAGTGACGGTATCAGGCAGTCGGCATAAAATAAAACGGGAGGAGGAATCAAATATGCTGATTATTGATGGAAACAGTGTTTATGAGATAGATGAGGAATGTGTCAGAAAAAAGAAAGTGCCAAAGGAATGTGGAATCTACGAGAAGATGATGCAGCAGCAGAATCGGGAAAAAGACCGTGAGTATGCTGCACGGGATCAGAACACAAAGCGTCCGTAAATTCGGCTGACATACAAAAACGTCTCTTCCATAACAGGCAGAGACGTTTTTCTTTATAAATCTTATAGGGCGGCCGGAATATCCGACCGCCATTTCAGAACAGATGATCTGACTAGCAGAAACCACATCCATTGTTTCCGCCGCATCCGCCACAGCAGAAGAGAAGCAGGATGATCCAAAGACAATCATTGTTGCCTCCACATCCATTGTTTCCACCGCAGAAACCACCATTGCCGCCACAGCAGCATAATAAGATGATGATCCAGAGAATGGAATTGCATCCTCCCTCGTTACAGGAACATCCACCACCACAGTTTGTTGCAGCTAAATCACTCATATAAAACCTCCAGGTTTTTTCTTACACTGTATCTTATGTGAGCGCAGAATAAGTGTTACAGATTTGAATAAATTTTTTTGAATATATGATTATGTATACTTATAATTTCAGGTTATAGAAAATATAAAATTTTATGCCTTGACAAATAAGAGAAGAAATGTATAGAATATAGAAAAAGTATAATTGTATACAATTATGCATGAAAAAATATTCACTCTAAAAGTAAAAATATGCATTCATGGCATAGGTGTCAATGGCACAAGTGCCATGACAGAAAGAAGGATTTACGTTATGAGAGAAGTTGTAATGAATAAGAAAACGAATCTGCTGCAGCTTGAAGAGCATTTTTATCAGTTGGCAGATGTAAAGGAACCAAATGTATTCCACAATCTGTTTCCGTATGATGAGATCCCGAAGATCGCATTCAACGATCGAATTGTTCCACATAATATGCCGGAAAATATCTGGATCACAGATACGACATTTCGTGACGGTCAGCAGTCAAGGGCACCGTATACCACAGAGCAGATCGTGACGATCTACGATTATCTGCACCGCCTGGGCGGGCCAAAAGGTCTGATCCGCCAGAGTGAATTCTTTTTATATAGTAAAAAAGACAGAGATGCTGTTTACAAATGCCTGGAACGTGGTTATAAATTTCCGGAAGTTACCAGCTGGATCCGTGCAAGCAAACAGGATTTCCAGTTAGTAAAAGATATCGGTCTGCGTGAAACAGGTATTCTGGTAAGCTGCTCTGACTACCATATTTTCTATAAGATGAAAATGACAAGAAGAGAGGTTATGAATCTTTACTTAAGCGTCATCCGTGAGTGCTTAGAGACAGGTATCAGTCCACGTTGCCACTTGGAAGATATCACAAGATCTGATATTTACGGCTTTGTCATCCCGTTCTGTGTAGAACTTATGAAACTGATGGATGAATATAAGATCCCGATCAAGATCCGTGCCTGCGATACTATGGGTTATGGCGTTAACTTCCCGGGTGCCGTGATTCCGCGAAGCGTGCCGGGTATCATCTACGGTCTGACCACACATGCAGGTGTGCCTTCTGAACTGATCGAGTGGCATGGACACAACGATTTCTACAAGGCAGTTAACAACTCCACGACCGCATGGCTTTACGGTGCAAGCGGAGTCAACTGTTCCCTGTTTGGAATCGGAGAGCGTACCGGTAACACACCGCTTGAGGCAATGGTATTTGAATATGCACAGTTGAAGGGAACACTCGATGGCATGGACACTACCGTGATCACAGAACTGGCAGAGTATTTTGAGAAAGAATTAGGCTATGTACAGCCGAGCCGTACCCCGTTTGTCGGCAGCAACTTCAATGTCACAAGAGCCGGGATCCATGCGGACGGACTTCTCAAAAATGAGGAGATTTACAATATTTTTGATACTGGAAAATTTTTAAACAGACCACCATTAGTATCTGTTTCCAACACATCCGGTCTTGCCGGAATCGCTCTCTGGATCAACTCTTATTACCATCTTCCGAAAGATAAGAGCGTAGACAAAAACTCAGAGCTTGTGAAAAAAGTAAAAGTATGGGTAGATAAACAGTACGAGGATGGACGTGTTACGGTATTGACCGATAAAGAATTAGTGGAAGAAATTGAAAAATGCTGCAAGGAATTAAATGTAACAATAGGAGCATGAGGTGTCATATATGGGAGAGGATAATTATTCCTTAAGTTCCCGTGTGTTTCATACGATCCGTGAAAATATTTTGTCCGGAAAATATGCGACAGACGAGGAGTTAAAGGAAAAAAATATTGGTGAGGAGTTAGGTGTCAGCCGTACTCCGGTGCGTGAGGCACTCCGCCAGCTTGAACTTGAGGGACTGGTTACCATTATCCCGAATAAAGGTGCTTATGTCGTAGGTATTTCCAAAAAAGATATTCAGGATATCTACGAGATACGGTCGCGTCTGGAGGGACTGTGTGCAAAGTGGGCAGCGGATAAGATCACCAAAGAACAGTTAGATGAACTGGATGAAAATATATATCTGTCGGATTTTCATGCTGCAAAAGGAAATTCGGAACAGGTTGTGGAACTTGACAACCGTTTCCATGAAATTTTATACAATGCTTCCGACAGCAAAGAATTAAAACATGTGCTGCTTGATTTTCATCATTATGTACAACGCGTGCGAAAAATCACACTTGCAGATCCGAAGCGTTCCGTACAGTCAAATCAGGAACACAGACAGATCGTGGAGGCATTAAAGAAGCATGATGCCGGTCTGGCAGAGAAACTGGCGAATGAGCACATGATGAACACCATTCACAATATGGATAATTACGGATGGGACAATTTATTTCAATAGAAAAGGAGAACACAATGGAAAAAATCAAAATGACAACCCCACTGGTAGAGATGGACGGAGATGAGATGACAAGAATCCTCTGGAAAATGATCAAAGATGAGTTACTTCTTCCGTTTATTGATTTAAAGACAGAGTATTATGATCTTGGATTAGAGCATCGCAATGAAACAAATGACCAGGTAACCGTTGATTCTGCCAATGCCACAAAAAAATACGGTGTTGCTGTAAAATGTGCAACGATTACACCAAATGCAGCGCGTATGACTGAATACAACCTAAAAGAAATGTGGAAGAGTCCGAATGGTACGATCCGTGCCATGTTAGACGGTACGGTATTCCGTGCACCGATCGTTGTAAAAGGCATTGAGCCATGTGTCAAAAACTGGAAAAAGCCCATCACGATTGCACGTCATGCCTATGGTGATGTATACAAAGCATCCGAGATGAAGATTCCGGGAGCAGGTAAATGTGAGCTGGTTTATACTGCAGAGGACGGCACAGAAACAAGAGAACTGATTCATAACTTTACCGGAGCAGGTGTCGTTCAGGGACAGCACAACCTTTGCAATTCGATTGAAAGTTTTGCAAAGAGCTGCTTTAACTATGCACTTGATACAAAACAGGATCTGTGGTTTGCAACCAAAGACACGATCTCCAAAAAATACGATCACACATTTAAAGATATTTTCCAGGAGATCTTTGATGCAGAATACAAAGAAAAATTCGAAAAAGCAGGCATTACTTATTTCTATACTTTAATTGATGACGCGGTTGCCCGTGTGATGAAATCTGAAGGCGGTTATATCTGGGCATGTAAAAACTATGACGGAGATGTCATGAGTGATATGGTTTCAAGTGCATTTGGTTCGCTTGCCATGATGACTTCCGTGCTGGTTTCTCCGGATGGCTATTATGAGTATGAGGCTGCACACGGAACGGTACAGCGTCATTATTACAAACACTTAAAAGGTGAGGAAACATCCACGAACTCTGTTGCAACCATTTTTGCATGGACGGGAGCACTTAAGAAACGCGGAGAGCTTGATTCGAATGCTGCATTGTCCGATTTTGCAGAAAAACTCGAAAAGGCTTGTATTAAGACCATTGAAGATGGTAAAATGACAAAAGACCTTGCGCTGATTACTACGAATCCGAATCCGGTCGTATTAAACAGCGAAGATTTTATCAAGGCAATCAGAACGACGTTAGAGGAAAGTTTAAAATGATTTTGTCATGTCAGAGTATCTCAAAGTCTTTTGGAACAGATGAGATATTAAAAGATGTAAGTTTTCATATTGAAGCAAATGAAAAAGCAGCGATTGTCGGCATCAATGGTGCCGGCAAGTCTACGCTGCTTAAAATTATTATGGGCGAAGAAACGTCCGATGCCGGTGAAGTGATTCTTGCAAAGGATAAGACAATCGGCTACTTAGCACAGTATCAGGATGTATCCGGCCATAGAACCATCTATGATGAGGTTCTTTATGCAAGAACCGATATTCTGGAAATGGAACAGAAACTTCGTGATATGGAGTCTGAGATGAACAGCCGTACCGGTGAAGAATTAGAAAAGCTGATGGATATTTATCACCGCCAGAGCCATGAATTTGAACTGCAGGGCGGATATGCATACCGCAGTGAAGCGACCGGTATTTTAAAAGGACTTGGTTTTTCAGATGAAGATTTGAGCAAACAGATGAGCGAGTTATCCGGAGGACAGAAAACAAGAGTTTCCCTTGGCAAACTTTTAGTCACAAAGCCGGATGTACTGCTTTTAGATGAGCCGACGAACCATCTGGATATGGAGTCGATCCGCTGGCTTGAGAATTTTCTGCGGGCTTACAAAGGGGCTGTTGTGATCGTAGCACATGACCGTTATTTTCTGGATCGTGTTGTCACAAAAGTTGTAGAGATTTTCCAGCATAAAGCGTATGTATATCAGGGAAATTATTCGGATTTTGCAAAGAAAAAAGCAAAAGTTCGTGAAGATCTGTTAAAACAGTATTACAACCAGCAGCGTGAGATCAGACACCAGGAAGAAGTTATTACAAAATTAAAATCATTCAACCGCGAAAAATCTATCAAGCGTGCGGAAAGCCGTGAGAAAATGTTAGATAAGATTGAACGCATTGAAAAGCCGGTTGAGGATAATACGGATATTAAGATCGTGTTAGAGCCAAATGTGGTCAGCGGAAATGACGTCCTTACCGTGTCAAATCTTGCAAAATCCTATCCGCCGGTCACATTGTTTTCGGATATTTCATTTGAGATCAAACGTGGGGAACGGGTGGCGCTGATCGGTAACAATGGAACTGGTAAAACGACCATACTAAAGATCATCAATAATCTGATTCCGGCAGATGGCGGTACCGTGACACTTGGTTCGAATGTGCATATCGGATATTACGATCAGGAACATCAGCTTTTACATATGGAAAAGACGATTTTTGAGGAAATCTCAGATGCCTATCCGGGGCTGAATAATACGAAGATCCGCAATGTGTTAGCAGCATTTTTGTTTACAAATGATGATGTGTTTAAGCGCATTTCAGATTTGAGCGGTGGAGAGAGAGGACGTGTTTCCTTAGCAAAATTAATGCTTTCCGATGCGAATTTTCTGATCCTTGATGAGCCGACGAACCATTTGGATATTACATCCAAAGAAATTTTGGAATCTGCGTTAAACCAGTATACCGGAACCGTATTTTTCGTTTCCCATGACCGCTATTTTATCAATCAGACGGCGACGAGGATCCTTGAGCTGACAGGTGAGACGGTTGTAAATTATATTGGAAACTATGATTATTATCTGGAAAAACACGATATCATGACGCAACTGTATGTAAAACCACAGGAAATATCGGATATTCAGGCAGGAAAACAGGATGATGCGGTCAATAAACTTGACTGGCAGGCGCAGAAGGCAGAACAGGCAAGGATCCGTAAGATTGAAAACAGTCTGAAAAAAATAGAAGATGAGATTGCAGCATTAGAAGAAGAGATAAGCGCGATCGATAAAGAATGTGCGAAGCCGGAAAATGCAGTCAATTCCGCAAAGTTAAATGAACTTGCTGCACGACAGCAGGAGTGCAGGGAACGCCTTGAAATCTGCTATGAAACGTGGGAAGATCTGTCAATGCAGCTGGATGGAGCTAAAGATAGTTAAAAATTTCACACATTGACAGACACAGGGGAAATCACTATAATAAACGAGAGAACGTAAGAAAGGTGGAACCTTTTGTGCAGGAAAAAGAGATATCACAGGCAGTGATCCGAAGGATGCCGCGTTATTACCGTTACCTCGGAGAACTATTAGATGCCGGTGTGGAACGTATATCATCCAATGATCTGAGCAAACGGATGAATGTGACCGCATCCCAGATCAGACAGGATCTGAATAATTTTGGCGGGTTCGGTCAGCAGGGCTACGGCTATAATGTAAAATATTTATATGAAGAGATCGGTAAGATCTTAGGTTTGAATGAGAGACACAATATTATTGTAATGGGTGCCGGTAACCTTGGTCAGGCACTTACCAATTATGTAAAATTTGAGAAACTTGGCTTTGTTATCATAGGACTTTTTGATGTAAATCCGGCGCTTGACGGAGTGACTGTACGCGGGATCAAAATCCGTATGTTAGATGAATTAGAGAGTTTCTGTGAAGAAAATCAGGTAGATATCGCAGCGCTGACCATGCCGAAGGAAAAGGCAGATGCGATTGCAAACAGGCTGGTCGGACTTGGAATTCGCGCAATCTGGAATTTTGCCCATGTAGATCTTGAATTGATCGACAAAAATGTTGTCGTGGAGAATGTACATCTTTCCGACAGTCTGATGCAGTTGTCTTACAACATTGTCAGAAACAAAAAGCAGAAGAAAACGGCAACTGAAAAGGTGCTGTAAATGTAGAGAGCAAATAGCTGCCGCACAGATTTATGTGCGGCGTTTTTTGCCTTATAAAACAAGGAGAAAAATCCTCTGCTCCTGCAAAGGCAGTCGCATTTTGCTCCGCAAAACAAGGAGGA
>ERZ773156.1091-NODE-1091-length-18680-cov-3.5513_pt1 | contig 18680 bp, 8 predicted proteins | sample MGYA00511895_ERZ773156 | MGnify/ENA primary metagenome ERZ773156 (study PRJEB29015, sample SAMEA2737850) | human gut metagenome | biome: human gut; feature: human-associated habitat; material: faeces | place: China | collected 2012 ...
TAAGAAAATAGAAAAGTTCGTGTTTATACATATACACGAACACTAAATTGAGCTATATTTTTAAGAGCGATTTAATTTCTTTCTCTATCCTATGATTTTACAACAGTTTTCCATTAGTAAATAATAAATAGCTCCATTACTTTTTTCTTTTTATATTTAAAATCCTCTGATTATTAAAACAAAAGACCAATTAGCAATAAGCCGATTGGTCTTTTCCTCTATAATAAATTAAATTTCATTTACCGGTTTCTTCCAAGTTCCTAATATAAAGGCTGTTACAAGTGAACCGATAACTACTGATACAAGATACATTACTGGGTTTGTAACTACTGGGAAAACGAATATTCCACCATGTGGTGCTGGTAACAATACTCCAAAGAACATTGAAAGTCCTCCTGCAATTGCTGCTCCTATTATACTTGCTGGTATAACTCTTATCGGGTCAGAGGCTGCAAATGGAATTGCCCCTTCTGTAATAAATGATAATCCCATTATATAACAAGTTTTTCCAGCATCTCTTTCATCTTTTGTAAATTTATTTTTAAAGAATGTAGTTGCCAAAGCTATTCCTAAAGGTGGTACCATTCCTCCTGCCATTACTGCTGCATGAGGTGCATAGTTTCCAGCAGCTATCATAGCAATACCAAATGTAAATGCTGCTTTATTTACTGGACCTCCCATATCTACTGCCATCATTCCTGCTAATACAGCTCCAAGAAGAATAAGGTTTCCTGTACCTAAAGTTTCAAGAAAATTAGTAACCCCTGTATTTAGAGCTGCGATTGGGTCTATAATCACTCCATACATTAAGGCACCTGTAATAAATATACCAAACAATGGATATAGAAGAACTGGTTTGATACCTTCTAAACTTTCAGGAAGTTTACCGAATACCTTCTTCAACAATACAACACTGTAACCACCAAGGAATCCACCTATAAGTCCACCTAAGAATCCTCCTCCATTATTCAGAGAAATAAGTCCCCCTACCATTGCTGGAGCAAATCCCGGTCTGTCAGCTATACTCATTCCAATGAATCCAGCCATTACTGGAACCATAAGGAAAAATGCATTTCCTCCTCCAATATCACTTAATAATTTCGCTAAAGGATTAAATGATGGGTCACTTGGATCACTTGCATGTATACCAAACATAAATGAAAGTGCTATTAATATTCCTCCTCCTACAACGAATGGAAGCATATTTGAAACCCCTGACATTATATGTTTATAGAATCCTGTTCTTTCTTTTTTAGAAGATGATGATGTTTTTTCTCCTGATACTGAATATATTGGTGCTATTTGAGCTACAGCATTTTTTATAAGTTTTTCAGGATTTTTTATTCCTTCTTTTACAGGGACTATCTCAACATGTTTTCCTGCAAATCTATCCATTTCAACGTTTTTATCTGCTGCTACAATTATTCCCTTTGCATTTTTTATCTCTTCATCTGTCAGTTCATTTTTTACACCAGTTGAACCATTTGTTTCAACTTTTATATTAATTCCCATAGCAAGAGCTTTTTTGATAAGAGCATCAGCAGCCATATAAGTATGAGCTATTCCTGTAGGACAAGCTGTTACTGCCAATACTTCTGGCATTCCTGTATCTCTTTTATCATGCTCTTCCCCTTTTTCCGTATCTATTGATAATATTTCTATTACTTCTTTTGGTGAAGTAGCATTTAAAAGTCTTTCTCTTATATCATCATCTAATAATGTTGTTGTAAGTTTTGACAAAACTTCTATATGAGTATCAGAAGCATTTGCTGGAGCTGCAATCATAAAAAATAATTTTGAAGGTTCTCCATCTAACGAATCGTAGTCTACACCTGCTTTAGATAATCCAAAAGCAATACTTGGAACTTTTACTGCACTCGTTTTAGCGTGAGGAATAGCTATCCCTTCTTCCAGTCCAGTTGAACTTTGTGATTCTCTTTTTAATATTTCTTTCTTATACTCTTCCTTGTCATTAAGTTTCCCTGCTGCATTTAACATTTCTACCAGTTCATCAATAATTTGACCTTTATTAGTTCCTTTTAAATCAAGGTTGATACAATTTTCAGAAAGCATATTGTTTATCATAATTTGTCCCCCTTATTTAATTTTTTTAATTTTAATATCTTTTAATAAATTCTCCATAGTTTCCAGTGTTGTCAATCCTTCAGAAAATGCAGTAGCACTTCCTGATGCAATACCATATTTATATGAATCTTCTATTGAATTTCCACCTGTTATTCCATATATAATTCCTGCTACCATTGAATCCCCTGCTCCTACTGAACTTACAAGTTTTCCAACAGGTGCATTTCCGAGATATACTCCACTTTCAGTTATCAGCATAGAACCATCTTTTCCCATAGATACTATGACATTTTCACTTCCCATAGTTCTCAACTTTTCTCCAGCTTCCATTATTTCCTCAATTGTTTTAAGTTCTTTTTCAAAGAATTCAGAAAGTTCATTTTTATTTGGTTTAGTTAGATATACTCCTGCTTCAAGAGAAAATTTAAAAGGTTCATCTCTAGTATCAAGTATAACTTTTACACCTTTTGGAACTTTTTTGATAATATCCTTGTATATCTCATTTCCCATAGTTTTGGGAACACTTCCTGACAATACCAGTACATCTCCATCTTTTATCTTCTTTAAGCTGTCTAAAAGTTCTTTTTTATTTTCTTCAGTAATTACTGGTGATTTACCTGATATCTCACTCTCTTTTTCTTCTGTTTTCATTTTTATATTTATTCTTGTATTCTCTGCAAGTTCTACAAAGTTTCCTTCAACTCCATATGTCTTCAGGCTGTTTTTTATATAGTCCCCTGTAAACCCACCTACAAAGCCAAGTGCTGTATTTTCTCTTCCAAAATTTTTTAAAACTTTAGATACATTTATACCTTTTCCACCAGCTAGAGTATATCCATCTCTAAGTGAATTTAATTCTCCCTCTACAAATTTATCCATCACAATATAATAATCTATAGCAGGATTTAAAGTTACAGTATAAATCATTTTAATCCTCCTTTTTCCTTATGCTTTTTTCAAGTTCTATTGGTATTTTTCCATTTGTTATCAGCATTCCATCATCTAATGAAGCAAAATTTATAAAACTATTTGCTTTAAATTTTGATTCATCACAAAGGAAATATACTTCCTTGCCTCTCTTTATGGCCTCACTTTTTACAATAACTTCTTCAGGGTCAGGTGTAGAATATCCATCAAGTGTAATCCCATTCGCACCTATAAAAGAAATATCAAAATTGTAGCTTTTTAATGAAAGAGCTGCTGTTGCTCCTACTGTTGCCCCTGTCTTTATCTTAACTTTTCCTCCTATAAGATAAGTTTCTATCCCTAGTTTTGTAAGTTCTTCCATATGAGTAAATCCATTAGTAACTACTTTTATATCAGCTTTATCTTCTAGATACTTAATCATACATTCTGTTGTACTCCCAGCATCTAAAAAAATAATATCCCCATTTTTCACAAGAGCTGCTGCTGCTCTACCTATTTTATTTTTTTCTTCTGAAAATACCATTTTTTTATAAATAATATCTTCCTCTTTATTTTCTATCAGAACTGCTCCTCCATGAACTCTTCTGATTTTTCCTTTTTCTTCAAGAAAATTAAGATCTCTACGAACAGTTGCTTCTGATACATCCATTTCTTCTACCAACTCATTTAGCTTTATATTCTTTTTATTTTTAATTAGTTCTAAAATCAAGTTATATCTTTCAATATTAAGCATTCTATTCCCCCTTTCTCTTCTTAAACTTATGATATCACTCTTTTTATTAAAAATCAATCATTTTCTTTCAAGTTATTTCAAAACATTTCATAAAATATATATTTTTTCTTTTAAACTCTATCAAAGATATAATTTACGTTTTTTTATAAAATAAAAAATCATAAAGTTTTATTTCAAAACAACTTTTTTTATATTTTTTTCTTCTCTATTTTAAGATTATTCCAATTTTTCATTTATTTTCCTTCATTTTTTTATTTTTCTTTCAAATTCAATCATCAATATAGAATATTCTTCTTTCTTAATCAAACCTATTTCTTGAACTATAATCTATCTGAAAAAACAAAGAAAATTCTTTACAGAATTTAAAATAAAATATTACAAAACATTGATGAAAACAAAACTATAAATAAAAAAGCTGACGTATTAATCAGAAATACAATTTTAGAATTATTAGTAAAAATTTACTTTTTAATTTCTAAAATTTATTCTAACTTTTAGGTCAGCCTTTTATACTATAGTTCATTATATTTTTTTGAACAGCCCTTAGCTTTTTCCACTGGATATTTCTTTTCGTTGAGTTTCATTTTTTCCTCTATTGCATCTAACAAATTTATTCCCATCTTATCACACATAAGTAATAAATAAATTGCAACATCTGCCATTTCATATCTTATATCCTGATAGTTATTTTTTTCAGCTTCAGCACTACTTTTCCACTGAAAACATTCCAGCAGTTCAGCTGCTTCTATTGAAAGTGATATAGCTAAATCTTTAGGATTGTGAAACTGGCTCCACTCTCTGTCATCTCGAAATTTTTTTACATTTTCCTTTATCTTGTCAAATTTTTCCATTATATGCACCTCTTTATATTTAAAACAATATATTTTGTCAAACAAAATTAACTTTTTAAAATTATTTTATACTGCTCTGCAAAATTTAAAAGAATTTCTCTGTCATTATTAGCAGGATCTTCCAATACTTTGCCTAAAAGATATTTTAATGTTTCTCCTATATCCTTTCCTTTAGTAATTCCCAAAGCTATCATATCATTTCCATTTACCACAAGATCTTTTATAGATATAGGTTCATTATTATTACATATCTCATAATATGCTATTTTTAATTTATCCAAAGCTGTAAAATCAAATGGAGGTTTGTGGGCTATTCTGTCTGCTTCCATTAATTTAAAAAGTTTTGGCATATTTTCATAACCTATTTTTTCAATCAATTTTTTACAGTATTTTTTATTGCTGTTTTTTGAATTATTCAAATGATTAGCAATTAGTAAAGTAACATTTTTTACAATTTTATTTGCATATTTCATTCTTAAAAGTATTTTTTCAGCTAAAACAGCACTTTCCTGTTCATGTCCATAAAAATGCCCTATTCCATTTTTTAAAGTATAGGTTTGAGGTTTTCCTATATCATGAAGCAATGCTGCAAGTCTAAGTTCTATATCACCCTCAATAGAAGCTACAACCTTTTTTATATGTTCATCTAATGTGAGATTGTGATGAGGATTCCTTTGATTGAATTTTTTTGTTTTTGTCCATTCGGGAATGAGATATTCAAGTATTCCTGTTTTTTCGAGAAGCTCTATTGCTGAATGAGCATCATCAGCTGTTATTATTTTACTGAATTCATCTCTCATTCTTTCCATAGACAGTTTTTTTACAAGAGGTATATATGGAAGAATCTGTTTTATATCATTTTTATTATTTAAATTTTTTGTTACAAGAAATCTTATAAATCTCATAACTCTCAAAGGATCTTCTTTTATACGTTCTGGAGCCCCTCCTACAAAACGAAGATTTTTATTCATTATATCTTCTACTGCATGCTCTACATATCTGTAATTTTCTCCATCAAATGCTACAGCATTAATAGTAAAATCTCTTCTTTTTAAATCTTCCATTATATTATCTGTAAATTCTACTTCCTGTTCTCTCCTATCTTCTGGTACACCAATATCCTTTCTATATTTAGCTATCTCATAATGTATTCCTTTATATTTTATCTGAATTATCCCAAAAGCCTTTCCAATCTCTTTAGGGTGAAATTCCTTAAATATTTCCAACAACTTTTCATATGAAAGATTCGTTACAAAATCACAATCTTTTGGTTTTAATCCCAAGAGGGAATCTCTCACATATCCTCCTACTATATATCCTTCACCATATTTCTGAATAGTTTCAAGAATATACTTTTCATTCTCTCCCAGCTCTATTTTTTTTAATTTTTCCATATTTTATTCTCCCTTGAGCAGAAAATCTTTATATATTTCTATTACAAGTTTTTCTATTGCTTCCATATCTATGTTTTTAGGTATTGTTATCAGTTCAGGAGTATCTTCAAATCTTTTTAGTTTTATTTCCAATTCTTCCACCAATTCAATTACTTTTTCAAATTTCATTTCTCCCATTTTTATTTTCATTATAAGCTCTCTTTCCTGTAAAGGATATACCAGATTTCCAGTAGTTATCATCTCTATTGCCTCCAGTAAAAGTCTTACAAGATGTGAAGCATATTTAGTATCATATCCTGATTGTTTTATAAGCTCCTGTCTGTTGCTGCTCTCCTTTATTATTCTTTCTATTAATTCACAAGCATTTTTAAGGGTAAGATTGGAATTTATATTGTATTCTCCTATTCTATAAACATCTCCTTTTATATCTCTCTGAATGAAATTTTTTTCAAAATTTTCCTCTTTTTTCATCTCAGGAAGAAAGATTTTATCAGATTTATATTTATCTATCATATTTTTTATAAAATCTCTGGCTGAATAAAGTTTTTCAAGATTTTCTTTTTTTACATAAAGTTTATGTTTTTGCGAATTGGCAAATCCTGAAAATTTCTCAATAAGTTTTTGTGAAAGAAATAAGTACCTGTTATCTAACAATTTTCTCCCATATTCATTTATGTATATAATATTATCTTCATCTACAAATAGAAGTTCTATTATATTTGGATTGCTTCCTGCTGCTAAAGCAGCAAATCTTTTCAATTCATAAAAAGTTCTATCAACTGCTTTAAAACTGTTCTTTCCATTTTCAAGTTTAGATTCTATTCCTAAATCTACCTGTTCCAATTTATGAAGTCCAATATGATATTTCCATGGAGCAAGGAATATTCCTGTATAATCTTTATCTGAAGATGGTGTAGACAAGCCATAGAGGTGACTTCCTGTTCTTATTTCCAATATTTTTCCATTATTTACCAGTTTTTCCATTTTTCTCACCTCTTTTTTGATTTCTATAATTATATACTTCTTTTTATCTTTTTTCAAATAGAAAAAGGTTGATCAAAAAGTTAAATTTAATTTCTAACTAAATGAATCAACCTTATTTTCTATTATTTGATTTTACTAAATATTTTTGTTTAGATTACATCTTCCTTTTTTATATCAGTAATCAAGCTGCTCTATAGAGCAGCTCAACTACAGTTAGAATTTATAATTAAATCTTACACCATATTTAATTGATGAATCTTTTCTGTGACCTTCATCTGCAGCTTCCACTTCAAATGTCACTCCCATGTGGTTTGCTTTCTCTATTGTCAAACCTACTTTTCCTATGATTTTTCCTTCCTGTTTCTCTGGAGTAATCAGACTGTAGTATCCTTCCCCACCATTTTTAAGTCTGGCTTTATTTCCATCATAGTTTTCACCAAGTTCATATGCATATTTTACATCTCCAGTCAATTTTACTGAAATATCAGATCCAGCATATACTTTTTGATGTGCTTTTATTCCAGCTCCTAATTGTGCACTGAAATAATCATTATCTTTGATTTGAACTTCCAGTCCACCATTGCTTCCAGCTCTTTCTTTAAACTTTCCTACTTTTCCATATTCAAGTTCTAAGTCAGTATATATATCAAGTTGACTTGAAAGATCTGTGTATATTGTTTTGCTAAGTTTATTATCAATACTTACTGAATAAGTGTTATAGTCAGCTTTATTCTCATAAGTTTTGTTAAGTTCAATTTTTCTTTTAGCAAGGTGTCTGTTATATCCTAATTCTACTCTAGACAACAATGAAACTTTATGCTCATCACTAAGATTTTTGACATTATGCACTCCAGCTCTCAATGAATATACATCTTCTTTTGAACCACCATCATCAAATTTAAATTTAGACCCTGCAAATCCTAATGTATAACCATATTTGCTTCCATACTCAGCTCCCTCTTTTTCTTTCATATAAAGAACTCCCATTACTTTATAGTCATAGTCATCTATTCCAAGAGTTGAATCTTTATAGTTTCCATCAGTATAAATAATACTATATTTACTGCTATCTTTTGTTAAATTGTATGATGATTCCAATTCATAGAAAGAATTATCAAAAGCTCTATTGATATCTTGCATTCTTCCTTGAATAGTTGCATAGATATCTCCTCTCAGTTCTGCAAGAGTTCTAGTAGCTTCTTTTTCAAAGCTGCCTGTATCCAAACCATCCAGATATTCATTTAAGCCTTTCAATATCTCAGCATCTCTACCCATACCATTGCTGTTTTCCAGTATATTATCCAATCCTTTATCAAGGGCATCAAATTGCTCTCCAATAGTTAAATCAGCATATGGTCTTTTTACAATAACTAAATGTCCATCACTTGTAACTTTAGCTATGAATAGAGGAGAAGTGACAGGAGTAAGTTTATTTCCTGTTATAGTTCCAGCTGCTGTATTGACAAAATCTTCTATTAAATAAGTTCTACCGTTTCCTGTTGAAGCAAAATTTGAAAGAAGTTTTACTTCTCCACTTACACTATGTGCATTGAACAGTGGAGTTCCAGTTGTTACATCTACATATGCCCCATTAACAATTATAGAACCTGCTGTTGAAAGAGTTCCTCCAATAGCTACATATTTGTCATTTATTGTTATATTTCCTTTTGAATCTACAACAACACTTCCTATATTGGCAGTAGAAGATGTTCCTGAAGTATCTTCAGCTTTTCCTGTTCCAGTAACATATATGTTTCCTCTGTTTACTACTTTTCCACTACCTTCTATTCCTGTTCCATTAACTACATTGATAGTTCCATCATTTACAAGTTCAGAACCTACACTTAAAAGCATTCCAACACCTTCAGTTACATTTATAACGGAATTATTGATTATTGTTCCTCCAGCGTATGCTGCCATACCTACAGTAGAAGCTTCGCAAGCAGCTAATGTTCCTCCTAAATTAATAGTTCCATTATTTATAGCAATTGCTCCATCTCTTACCAGAACACCAATTCCTCCATTATCTATATTCATAATTCCATTATTTGTAAATTCAGTCCCTGCTCCTGTTCCAAATACTCCTAATGAATGATCATGATTTACAGTTATTGTAGTTCCTGCTGTATTTACAGCTTTACTTCCAGAAGCCAGATAGATTCCAACTGAATTCTTATGTTCTGCCACATTTGTATGGTTTCCTCCTGGTACAGTTGTAGCTCCTACTGTTATATTTCCATTATTTGTTATGTTATTATTTCCAGAAGCATAAATTCCAACAGCAGCTTCTCCAAGCACCATATCTGCATCATTATTTATAGTTGCAGTATTTGAAGTAATGATGTCAGCTTTTCCTTCTTCTTTTATTACCTGCTGAACATAGATTCCATAACCTCCATCTCCTACATTCCAGTTTCCAGATGAAGTAGTTATAACTCCTGTTCCCATAGCTTTATATATACCAATAGATGCTTCTGATGTTCCTTTATCATATACTGTTATATCTCCAGTATATGAAATATTTCCATTTCCAGAACTAACTATTCCAACACTTTTTCCAGCTCCTACAGACATATTTCCTGATACCAGCATATTTATATCTTTTCCATAAACACCTACAGCTTTATCAGTTCCAACTGTAATATTTGGTGCTGTTACAGTCATAGTTTCTGTACCTCTTCCTGCTCCATAGATACCTACAGCTCCTGCTCCAACTGAAATAGGTGCTCCTGTCTGTGAAATATTTCCTACATTCACTCCATAGACCCCAATACTGTTGGCTCCTACTGATACAGCTCCTGTTCCTGTATATGTTCCCCCTTGAAGATATACTCCTATTGAAGACTGTGCTCCTGATGAAGAAGCTCCAACAAGCACAGCTCCTCCTGTAGTCAATGCTCCCCCTTCATTATATACTCCAATATTTTTATCTCCTGATACATCAATATTTCCAGTTACTCCTACATTAGAAGAAGTTCCTTTTACCATTATCCCTACCTGATTGCTTCCTGTTGTTCCAATAGTAGTTCCTGCTAATGTTCCTGAAGAATTATTTAATATCAATCCAATGGTATTATTTCCAGTCTGATTTATTGTTGGAACAGTTCCAACTGAAGTAACTCTGTCATAGTAGATTCCTATTGAATGTTTATCTGATGTTCCTGCTTGTACAGTTATAGCAGTAGTTCCAAATGATGGAGCTGAACTTTTTACATAAGCTCCTATTCCTCCATTTTTTGCTGTAATAGAAGAACCTGAAGTATTTACACTTCCTCCTTCAGCTACTATTCCGATTTTGTTATCAGCTACAAGATTTCCAGAGAATGTGAGATTTCCTCCTTTTGAATATACAAATACTCCGTCTGTTCCCACATTGATTTTTGAAATATCATTTATTGTAACAGAAGAAGAAGCTCCATTAACATATACTCCTATTCCCTTATCTCCTGCTGAAATATTTGCAGAAGTTCCAATTGTTATATTTGAACCACTGTCAGCTACAAGTCCTATTGATGTTTCTCCATTTCCAACTCCAATAGTTCCATTAACTGTTCCACTTGTTCCTTTAGCCAATACTCCTATACTATCTGCTCCCAAAGAAATTGTTCCCATATTTAAAGGTGCTCCACTGACATTTTCCAGTACAATTCCAGTATTATTTGAGGCTCCAACAGAGGAAGTGATATTATTTGATATTATTCCAGTTGTTGCACCTTTAATATATACTCCTATTCCATCTGTGCCAGTCATCAGCATATTATCATTCTGTACTGATAAAGCTGTTCCGTTATTAGAAGAATAAATTCCTATACCATCTGTTCCCACATTAATCTGCCCTGTGTTTACTACATCAGCAATATCTGTGTATATTCCAATAGAAGCATTATTTGATGATTTTCCTGAGGCAGTTATTGTACCACTATTAGTTATTGTTATTCCTGCTCCCGGAAGTGAACTTCCTTTCATAGCTGCAAGACCTATTCCACCTGATGTTGCTGTTATATTTCCAGAATTTGATAGACTTTGTGATACAGTTGTTCCACTGTCATATTCTCCTAAAAGTCCCACTGCTCCATTACCAACATTAAGATTTCCTGTTGATGTCAGGCTTCCATTGGATGTTGATGCAAGTGACCCTGAACCTGTAACATTTATATTATTTCCAAGAGTAAGATTTCCTCCATTGTTGAATATTCCTATTCCTCCACCAGCTAAGAAATTGAATGTAAGATTTCCTGTTACTCCAAGATTTGCAGTTCCCTTATCTACATAGATACCTGCCCCACCATCAATATTCAAAGTGGCATTTCCTGTTGTCAAAGTAGAATATTCTGTTACATATACTCCCACTCCTCCTTCAGTTTTTACAGTTCCATTAAGAACTAAATCCACCCCTGTAAAAGTTCCTGTATCATTTCCAAGATATACTCCAACACCATTTTTAGCATTTACATTTACATTATTTATAGTATAAGTTGATGTTATTCCTTTATCTAAAAGTATACCTACAGATGTATCTGAAGTATTTACTCCAGTAGTTATAACTGCTCCATTCAATGAAACTGTATCATCTAAAATATATGCTCCTACTGATCCTGTTCCTGTTGTAATATTCCCTGATATTACTGAATTATTTTTAGCTGTAACACCTATTGCTCCTGTAGATGTTGAAGAATTTACTGTAAAGTCAATCTTAGCATTATCTCCATAAACTCCCACTCCTCCTGAAGCTATATCCAGAATTCCAGATTTTATCTTATTAGAACCAGTATTTTCCAGATAAATACCTATTCCACTTGTCAATACTTCAATTTTACCTGCTGAACCATCAAAACTATTTCCTGTTCCACTTACATATACTCCTGTTCCCTTGTCTGTAGTTATAACTCCACTATTTTTCCCTGAACTTGAAGCAGTTCCTGAAATATACATTCCTAAATTCTGCCCAGCATCAGTTATTGTACCTAAATTTTCCACAGAAGCAGTGTTTTCTGCTGCCATTCCAACTGAAGTACTTCCTAAGTCATTAAGAAATATTTTTCCAGCAGCTGAATTTATTCCCTGACCATTTTCAGCATAAATTCCTATTCCCCCTGCTCCATTTAAAATGATATCAGCATTTGAAGAATATCTGGAATTTCCTCCAATAAAGGCACCTATATTTCCAGTTTTTCCTGCAACAGTTGTAATATCTGAACCATTAGAAAGATTTATTCCATCTGCTGCATATATTCCTATGGTATTTCCATCTTTTATATTGATTTTAGAACCATTGGCTACAGCAGAACTTCCTGTTCCTTTACTGTAATATACTCCAATGTTTTTATTTGCAGTTGTATTTTCAACATTAATATCTCCACCAGCAGCATATGCTCCACTTGTCAGATACATTCCTGTAGCTACTCCTGCAGTTGTTTTTAAAGTTAAGTCTGTTGCTGTTCCTACTCCTATATTTAATTTTCCACCATCGCCATATACAGCAATAGCACCATTTTCAGCAGTTACAGTTCCCCCTATATTTGAAGCTTTATCTACAAATATTCCAGTTGTTTTTGCTCCTGTTGCCTCAACATTTACAACAAGGTCGTTCTCCCCTTTTGAATAAAGTCCAATAGCCTGGTTACTTACTTCTATCTTTCCATTCCCTATGTATGAACTTTTTCCTGATGAGTTTTCAAGATAAATACCAACCGTTTTGTGCCCTGTAGATATTGGTGCTCCAAGTCCATTTACATTCAAAGTTTTTCCAGAATCTAAAGTTACTTTAGCTCCATTTTTTCCATAAGCAAAGATATTTTTATTTTCATTAGACAGAGAAAAAAGAACATTGTCTTTTATTTCAACTTCTGCATTTTCTGCAAATACCCCTACACTTTCTTTTCCTGTAAATGCAATGTTTCCAGAAGCAGCTAATTCCACCTTAGCTCCATCTTTCACATATATTCCAGTAGAACTGTCTGCTCCTAAAGTTATTGTTCCTGCATTTGAAACTGTATTTCCAGTTCCTGAGGCAAACATTCCAATATGTGTAGCATCATTTATATTTATAGTATTATTATTGATAATTTTTCCTGCTGAAGTATACATTCCTATTGCTCCAGTTTTTCCAGACAATAGATTTATTATTCCTGCATTAGTTGCTGTATTATCCAAACTTCCTTTCTTCAGGTATATCCCTACTCCATCTTTTCCTATATCTAACTGACCATTTGAAACAAAATTAAGATTCTCTGCATAAACAGCTGTTGCTTTTTCAAGATTTTGAGTATTTATCCCAAAATTTAAACTCTGTGTTTCTGCCCCAGTTCCTTTACCTTTATAGAATACAGCTGTCTGTCCTGTTGTTCCACTTCCATTTTGATTTAAAGTTAAAGTTGTTGTATTCAATACTGTCTTTTCATTAGCCAGTACTCCTATTGCATTTGTTCCTAATTCAAGAGTTCCTATATTTGTTATCTCTGAATCATGGTCAGCATAAATACCAATAGCTCCTGTTCCAGTTGATATAGTTCCAGTATTTTCTAAAGTTGCATCACTTCCATAGATTCCAACTGCCATTTCTGAACCTGTAGAATTTCCTATTTTTATATTTCCACTATTTTTAGCTTTTGCGTCAGCTTTTGTTCCAGATGGTTTATTATTGAAAGCATATATCCCTATATTTCCCTCTCCTGCCAGTTCTATATTTCCGCTGTTTTCAATAGATATAGTATTTTCTCCTGCTTTCCCTCCAAATTCATTTATTATTGGTGTCCCTACAGGCTGCTCTCTGTTAGTCATTCCCAATATACCAATAGCCTTATTCCCAGCTACTTTTATATCCCCCTGAGTTTTAACTTTACTTCCATTTACAGCATATATTCCTACACCTTTGTCATTTACAGGACCACTTCCTGTTTCTACTTCTATGGCTGTTCCAGAATCTGTATTTATTTCCCCATAATTTATATATAATCCAATAGCTCCTGAACCCCCAGAATCATTTCTATTTGCTAATATTTTAGCTCCGCCGTCAACAGAATTATATTTTAAATTAATTTGAGTGTCAGCTACAGAAGTTGCAGCTTTACTTGAACTCATTTCAAGTCCAACAACCTGTCCTTTAAAATAGTCATTAGCATATGTACTGTCTGTTGAAGCATTTACTTCCACTCCTGCTGCCACATCTAATTTTAATCTTTGAGCTAAAAATCTTCTTGAATAAAAATATCCATCTGAAGTATTTACAGTAGAAAATTTCTCCATATCTTTGTCAATAGTGAGATCTCCCCCATCTACTGCTGCTACTTTATATTTATCATATGTTCCATACATATCAGATCCTGAATTAATATTTATATTCCCACCTAGGGCAGTTATTATAGTACCTTGTAAATTAGAGCTCTGTAATCCTGTTGCATTTTTTAAATTAGCTACTATAGCATCATTTGACATCATAGTTATAGTTGTGTTGCTTAGTTTTATAGGTCTAGATGCTTCTGGAATATTTAAATCCATTTCAATTCCTGTAGCATTTCCACCAAGTATTATTTCAGCACCTGTCAAATCAATTTTTCCAACACCATCAGAGTATGCTGCATAACCATTTCCATAATATTCTAATTTTGCCCCATTTAAATTAATACTGCTTCCTGTACCAAAAGAAGCAACTCCTGCTGATCCATTTTTTACACTTATATCTGCTCCCTGTATATTTATAGCAGAACCATTTCCAGCATAAACTGCCAGTCCTTTTGTTGCAGGATTAGAAGAATCATCAACTGTTATTTTCAAACTTTTTCCAGAAGTAAGTGTTATTGTTCCACCATTTCCATAAATACCTGTTGCCCCGTTTTCAGCTTTGATAACAGTATCATTATTTATTGCAGTTGCTCCAGTTCCTGAATTATACAATCCCGATGATTTTTCTCCATTTACTTCTAAAGTTCCTGAAAGATTAAATTTCCCTTCATTAGAAATAGCAGCATTTTTTTCAGACCCTGTCATTTTAATTGTTCCTGTATTTTCTCCCTGAGTCCATTTATCTACATACATTCCTGTACTTTCTTTACCACCTAGAATAATATTTCCAGTATTTCTGACATTTATTTTAGTTGATGCAGCTGTTCCAGTAGCTGACAGTCCTGTAGTTTGTACAAGTCCACTTCCAACAGTTATATTCCCACTATTATATATATGCTGTGTCTGTCCATTAGAATGTGCAACTGTATTTCCTCTTCCATTAGTTCCAGTAGTTGTGATGTCAGCTTGTATTTGAACTCCATATTTATCAGTTCTTATAAGAGTACTGTTAGTAGCCCCAGTTCCTATATTAAAGTTTCCCATTACCTGATTATTAAATATGAAATCATTAGTATTATTAGCAGAATAATCAGACAATCTTAAAAATCCTATTACTTCGTTTCCTACTATCTCTACATTAATTCCAAAAAAGTTAGAGATTGGATTTAAACCACTCAATACACCATGATTTAAATTTCCAGCTTCTGTATAAGGATTGGGAGCTGAAGAAAGAGATTTTCCTATAGCAAGTCCTACATTTTTCTGTCCTCCTACAGTTATTTTTCCTGCTCCTCCTGATACAGTTACATCATCGTAATATACATTATTAGCAGTAAATATATTTTTCATTCTATAACCATAGTTATTTTTACCATTCACCTCAATGTTTCCAATTTCAACATCGACTGGAAGGTATGTTTGACCTGTATAAGCACCAAAATCTATTCCTATACTGTTTTCATTATTTATTATAATAACCCCTGTATTTTTAGTCTGGTTATTATTATGTTTAGTTCTTCCTGTTTCATTAAGTGCTTCTGTATCTATCATTATCCCTATTACATTATATCCAGAATTTAATGTTATTTTTCCAGTATTATTAAATATTGAATATCCATCTCTGTTATCCTGACTATCCCATAATTGATGTTCTACCCCTACAAGTATTTCATATGTTGTTCCAGTAACTGGATTTATCTTTGATGAACCATTCAACTCCAGTGTTCCAGTAAATTTTGCTGTTTTAGCTCCTCCACTTTGACCCAGCCACCCAGATGTCAGTCCTCCTCCCATAGATGGGAATCCATCAGATGTATGTCTTCCAGCTGGATTATGACTTAAAAACATCTTTGTATATACACTATCTGAAGCTCCATAATTCATCTGATAATTTCCACCAATAGTGGCATTATGATCTCTCAATTCATTTATAAAGGCATTTGTCCTTCCAGTGCTTCCTGGAGTCAATACCTCACTGAAATTATATTCCACAGTAGTTGAAGCATTTATATTTCCATTGCTCCATGTAGTAACATTACCTCCTGCTGTAATTTTCAATGGATTACTTTCTGAGTTCAAAGGAGTAGAATAATTTTCATAGTTTTCTATTACTATATTACTATCTATTCCTCCTCTTTTAGCTCCATTTTGTACTGACCCTATTCCATATGACTGCCCAAATCCAGTTCCAACAAAATCTAAAGCTGGTGGAGTAAATTCCACTGGTGCTACTATTGTTGGTGTAGATGGTGCTGCTGGAGGTATTATCATAGTTGGTTCGTACCCCTCTGGTGCTGCTGGAAGATTTATAACTATATTTTTTTCTGTTGGTTCAGTCGGAGTTGGAATAACAGGTGCTGTTATTTCTATTTTATCTACTGCTGATGGAGGAAGTACACTTACACTCACTCCACTTGGTGCTGATGGTATTCCCGGCTGATTTATAGAAATATTTGGTATTGTTATTGCAACTGGATTCACAGCTCCCGGCAATGCTCCCAACACAACATTTGGTGTAGATACATTCACAGATACATTTGGATTAATTTCAGGCATTTCAGGTTCCAAAAGCTGAATATTAGCTCCTAAATCTATTTCCTCTCTGAATACTGAATTATCTACCACTACTCCATTCCCTGACATTACTTTGTCTTTTCCAATATTCCCAGAAGATTTCAGCATAGATTTTCCAGCTCTTGTTCCATAATATTCATTTACTGCATCTATTGTTTCTTTAAATTCTTTATCTGTCCTGTCCTTTGTTTTTCCACTATCTAAATACTGATAAGTAAAAAACACCTGTGTGCTTGGTATCAAAGGCTTAGAATAAAAATCTCCCTTTCTTACAAGCTCTACAAAATCTGAATTATATTCTTTTATAAGTTTTTCATTTTCAGCTATTTTTCTTTTTATTTCTTCTCTTTCCAATTCAATTTTAGTTAAAATATCTCCCTTTGTTTCTTGTATTTCTTCTGATGTTATCCCTGCCCCTAGAGATATTCCACCTGTTATTAAAAAAGCTATCAAAAGTGAAAAAGAGAAACTAATTTTTCTCTTTAAATACCTCTTTAGAGATTTTTCTATCTCATTTTTTCTCATAAATCTTTCCCCCTTAGTTTTTTCCTGTTTTCACCTTTTGCTCCATTGTATCTAGCTTGCTCAAATATTCATTAAGCATTTCATTTTCAGAAGATAAAGTTTGAATTTCATGATTTTTTAATTTAAATTCTTCATGTACCCCATCAAATTTTTCACTTAAAAATACTCTATTTTCATCACCTTTTGTCCCTAAAGCATTTTCAAGCTCTTTTATTTCCTCTTCTTCCATTTTTAAAAATGACATTCTTTCTTCTCCAATTTCAAAAGCTGTTATTGCAGCTGCTGCTTTCTCTTCTGGATTATCTTTACTTCTGAATACTTTTTCTTCAAGAGATTCATTCATATCTCTTCTGATGTCTTCAAGAACTTTTTTCCCCTTTTTTTCCTCTTCTTTTTCTAGTTTCATCTTAGTTTTTTCAGCCTTCTCTGCTTCTTTTTGTTTTGTTCTTTCCTCAATCTGTATTTCTTTCCTTATCTGTTCAAGTACTTTTTTCCCCTCTTTTTCATTTATTTCCTGTGAATAAGCTATTGTCAGACAAGATAGAAAAAGAATTACTGTGCTTATTTTTTTCATGCTCTCTCTCCCTTTCGATGTATTTTGCTTAAGTGTAGTTATTTATATTTTTAATCCCTCCCTAAATTTGACATACAAATATTCTAAATGTAAGAATTTAAGAACATAGTTTTCTTAATTTTTGATAAAAATTACAGTTTTGTAAACAAAAATCATTTATAGAATTATAACATATTTTTTTTACGCACACAATTAAAATAATAATCCGTTTTTTATTCATATGTTTATATCTAGTTTCTTTAACTGGAAATATATAATGTTTAGTCTATCCCCCAATATATAAAAAAAAGACTGCATAAACACTCTTTTTTTCAAGTTTCAATATCTAATTTTATTTCTTTGTTCTTTATTAACACATTTTTATTTTTCATTTTTTTCTTTACTAACATATTTTTATTTTTTTATTTTCAAAATAAAAAAAAACCAAAAGAAGTTTAATTCCTTTGGTCTTTTTGGTTATTTATTATCTATTTTTTTGATATTTTGAGTTTTAATTCTCTTTTTATCATACTGACTTAATTCTTTAGTATCTTTTTTTCTAAAATTAACTTGCTGCTTGATAATTGCATGAGCTTAATTACCTTTAAGTTTTGCTATATCTATTTCTTAACTTGTGATATTTACATTTACTTCTCATTTAAAAAGTATCCTATGTATTTTAATTGAAATATTATCTACCACAATCAAAAATCACCCATAAGATAAATTTGCCTCACAGGTGATGATTTTTTTTACTAAAATATTTTTTTTAT
>ERZ773156.1103-NODE-1103-length-18412-cov-3.71046_pt1 | contig 18412 bp, 18 predicted proteins | sample MGYA00511895_ERZ773156 | MGnify/ENA primary metagenome ERZ773156 (study PRJEB29015, sample SAMEA2737850) | human gut metagenome | biome: human gut; feature: human-associated habitat; material: faeces | place: China | collected 2012 ...
TCCCCTCTCGAAAGGAGGAAAGAAGAATTGGTATTTCAGGTATGCAGTGCCAGTGAGTAAAAAAAGAACCAAAATGAGCCTTGGGACCTATCCTCACCTTACACTGGCAAGAGCAAGAGCATTGCGAGATGAATACCTTTCCTTGCTTGCCAATGGCATTGATCCTCAAGTCCATAACAACGATAAAGCAAATGCCTTAAAGAATGCTACTGAACACACTCTCCAAACCGTGGCAAGGAAATGGTTAGATGAGAAGGTAAAGACCTCAGGTATCTCACAAGACCATGCAGAAGACATCTGGCGAAGCCTGGAGAGAAATATCTTTCCCGGCTTGGGTAATGTTCCTGTCAATGAGATCCGACCCAAACTCTTAAAGCAACATCTTGACCCTATTGAGCAACGAGGAGTCCTCGAAACTTTACGGCGAATCATTTCCCGCCTGAATGAAATTTTCCGCTATGCAGCAACAGAAGAACTCATAGAGTTCAATCCGGCTGACAACCTTGGACAACGGTTCAGTAAGCCTAAAAAACAGAATATGCCTGCATTACCTCCTTCCGAACTTCCCCGCTTCCTGATTGCTCTAACCAATGCTTCTATCCGTTTAGAAACAAGGTTACTTATTGAATGGCAGTTACTAACTTGGGTCCGCCCCGGTGAAGCGGTTCGCACAAGATGGTCAGATATTGATATAGAAACCGGCATGTGGAACATTCCGGCTGAGTTTATGAAAATGAAGAAGCCTCACAAAGTTCCACTAAGCAAAGAAGCTTTGAGAGTCCTGGACTCAATGAAAGCCATAAGTGGGCATCGTGAATGGGTGTTTCCAAGCATAAAGGCTCCTCTTAACCATATGCATGAACAAACAGCTAATGCGGCCATAATCCGCATGGGCTTCGGAGGTGAGCTTGTAGCCCATGGAATGAGATCTATTGCCCGAACGGCCGCAGAGGAGTCGGGTAAGTTCAGGATAGATGTCTTAGAAGCGGCCCTTGCCCATTCGAAGAAAGATGAAATAATTGCAGCTTACAATCGTGCTGAGTATCTCGCAGAACGGGTAGTTCTCATGCAATGGTGGAGTGATTATGTTTCATCTCAAAAATACAAGGCTGACGCAGCATAACCCTCCAATGATGCAGCAGTACTTTTCTAGAAAATCTAAGTTAATGATCTAAAATGAATAAAAATAAAAACCCTCATCAAAGGTTACATATAGGCTACATATGAAAAGAATAATCTGTTATCTCTTCACCTTACTCTTACTTGTTATCCTTGTGTATGCAGGATTAGTAAAGGGTGATGTGTTCCCTGAATGGATCATGAGCAAGAAGCTAATGATCCGTTGTGGACTGATCGGAGTGCTTGGTGGGACTCTTTACTGCCTCCGTGGTGTATATCTAAACAAGTGTGTCAGAAACTGCTGGGATGACCGTTGGTATGTCTGGTATGTATTAAGGCCTGTTGTCAGCGGTATCTGTGGTGTTGTGGCCTACCTGTTTCTAAAAGCAGGTTTGATAGTGTTAGATGCATCACAAAACGGTAGTGGTGGAGACTATGGATATATGGCATTTGCCTTCTTTGCTGGCTTGAATGTAGATAAATTCGTGGGCAAAATCGAAGATGTAGGTATGGCTATTTTTGGGATTGAAAAATCTCGCACAGCAAGGTCGGGTGATAATTCCGATCAGAAATAATTAAAAAGGATATGATATGACTGCAAAGATATCTTTTTTCCCCGTAGGTAATGGGGATATGACACTTATTCAAACCGAAGATGGAAAGAATATATTAATCGATTGTCGTATCAGAGATGGTAAAGAACATCCCGATGTTCGCTCACAACTTAGAGAAAAACTTTCTCGTAATGACGAAGGCCGTCTCTTTGTTCATCTCTTTATTTGGTCGCACCCTGATTCAGATCATTGCGATGGAGTATCTGATCACTTCCATTTGGGAAAACCTGAAAATTGGAGTGAAAGGAGTGATAAAATTTTCATCAATGAGATCTGGTCAAGCCCAATTGTATTTAGACGACATCATGCACAGAATCATCCTTTATGTGATGACGCAAAAGCTTTGAACGCAGAAGTCAAGAGAAGAGTCAATCTTTATAAAGAAAAGGGCTATTTGGATGGAGTCGGAAATCAAGTTTTGGTTTTAGGCAAGGACGATGGTGATAAAACGGATGACATACCAAATATTCTATTAGAATTAGATCAAAAAACTCGCTGGATTAACCAAAGCTATTCCTCATGTTTTGAAGCTCATTTACTGGGTCCTTCACCGAAGAAAGACCTTGATGAATTAGAAGATAAATTGGGTAAAAACCATTCCAGTGTAATAATGAATTTTGCAATAAAAGGTGGTAATAAAACTGCTTATTTTTTAAGTGGTGGAGATGCCGAAGTTGTTTGTTGGGAATGTGTAAGAGATCGTCTAACTGATAAATATTCAATGTCTTGGTTAGATTATGATATCTTACAAGCACCACACCATTGTTCATGGCATAGCCTTTCCCATCATAGTTTAAGTGATATGGGTGATGAAGCAGAAACATCAGAGAAAGCAATGGAAGTGTTCAACCGGGCTAAACAAAATGCTTTCATTATTTCCAGTTCAAAAGTAATTGAAGATGATGAGAAAGACCCTCCGGCCTATCGAGCAAAAGAAGAATACGAAAAAATTGTTGATAATGTGCAAGGTCAATTTTTATGTGTATCGGACCATAAAAAGAATGGAGAGAATATTCCGTTAGAGATTGAAATTTCCGATAACGGTATTAAGAAAATTGCTGCATCTGCATTAGGTATGGCTGAATCATCAAGTGCTGCTGTAAATAGACAAGGTGGTGGTGGTTATGCCTGATTGTCTTAGTAAAAAGATAGATCAGTTGAGCACAATCCTTGCACCTTATGGTGCAAGGAAGCTTTCTACGAATGAATTATCAAAATTCAACGATAAATATGTTTGTGCTTGGGAATTAGTAACTGATTTAGAATTTAGTAATGAACCAATTGTATTGCAACTAAGATACAAAACTCTTAGTCAATTTGACATTCCAGATGTGTTTATTTCCTCACCTAAAATTGATGTTTGCCAACTCCCGCACTTAGAAAAAAATGGCAAGTTATGTGTTTGGCCTGACAGTTATATCATCGATCATAATGATATGACCTATGCAGTCGATTTACTAAACGATGCTATACTAATGCTAAGAAAAGGAATAAATGGAGATTTAAGTGAGGATTTCATTGATGAGTTCCAGAACTATTGGATTTATCAATGTAATAAAATAGATCGACTTATAAGCCTGTGTGATCTAACAAATAAAAACACAAGGTCGGTTTTCGGTTATCGGACTCGAAAATTTGGAGTAATATACTCTGACACACAAAAAGAATTAATTAACTGGTTGGAAAACCAAAAAATATTGCCATTAGAATCGGATGAAAGTAATTCAAAAGATAAGAGAATAAGGCAACAGCAACTCTCTAAAATAATTTCAATTCCATTGATATTCTTCAATGAAGCCTGGTATCCGAGTCAGTATCCCAAAACTGCAAGGGATTTATTTGAACTCATAAATCAGCAACAGGAAGATTCAGAAAGCACTATTGAATTGATCTTAAGATCTTGTGCTAATATGTTCAATGTCAAGCCAATAATTCTAATTTCATTCCCAACTCCTTCTGGGATGAATATTATAGGAATACAGATTCCTAAGGGAGTTAGTGATCTTGCCTCAGACCGTTTCGATACCAGAGGTATTAGTCGGGGTCGATTCAGGAATACAGCTTTATTAGATGGTTATAGAAATTACATCGATGGAAAGATTTTAAAAAATAGAATAAGTCAAACAAAAACAGAAAATCTCATAGTAGACCGTTCTGACGATTCTTGGTTAACAGGCCGTGAGCATAACAAAACTTACAAGAAAATCTCTGAACATAAAGTAGCTATCGTCGGATGTGGTTCAGTAGGTTCTTCGGTATCAAGACTGTTACTTCAATCAGGTATTAGAAAAATGATGCTTTGGGATGATGATTTAATGAAGAGTGAAAACTCCTCTCGTCATCTATTAGGATTTGATTCTGTTTATAAAAATAAAGCATTAGCTCTTGCCTCAAGGCTACGGGAAGAGTTTCCAAATGCGTATATAGAAGCTTTTAATGAAGATTGGACAGAAGATTCCAAGAATAACCAGAAAATTGCAGAAGCCGATATTATAGTAAGCTGCACTGCACATTGGAATACTGAACAGCAGTTAATTAAAAGACAGTCGGAAGACATTCTTGGTGCTATTGTCTTTGCATTTGTTGAAGCTCATGCGATGGCTGGGCATGTAATAGTCAACCAAGTGGATTCTAATGCTTTTAATAGCTGGCATATTACAGAAGGTAAATATATAGGTGCATTAAAATATCCGGCTACTTACTGGAAAGAAAATACTCGCAAAAGGATAGCTGCATGTGCCGGAGAGTTCCAGCCATACGGAGCTATCCCATTGACTAATTTACATGCTCTAACTGCAAGAACGGTAATAGATCTTATTATGGATCGTTTTTCAAATAAATCTTTTGCTTATAGTTATTTAGGAAGAGAAACAGAACTTTTGGAATTGGGTGGAAAATGGAATAATAAATGGATAGCACAATTCGGAAATCCAGAAAAGGGTGATTGTATCATACCTCTTGTTTTTGAAAATTCTAATTGGGAAAAATGTGATGCATAAATTTCATTGTACCGAATTAGATTTTAAAATATGCATCAGCCAAAGCATAGTAGATGAGTTATTTTCTCACCGTCAAACTCACTGTTTTAGTAAAGAATCTGGAGGTATGCTATTTTCCAATAATCTCACTGATTCTGAGATTGAAATCAATAAAATAACCACACCAGGCTCTACTGATTTGAGGAAAAGAAATTATTTCAAGTTAGATGAGAAAAAAGCCAAAGAAGATATCATATCATTATTCAAGCAAGGTTTTCACTACTTAGGTGATTGGCATACACATAATGAAGGCGTGGCAAGCCCATCAGGAACGGATATCCGCAGTATCCAAGACTTATTTATCAAATCAGGTCATACAAGACCTTTTTTTCTCATGCTAATAATCCCAAACAAAGAAAATATTTCCAACTGTTATTTATCAGCAGCAGATGGGAAAAAAATATATACTTTCAAGTATATTTCAGATAAGGGGTTTTTTAATGAACAATGAATTATCTCAAAGCTAAATAAAATTTTAGTTAGAAATAATGGTGTTTGAATTTTCAAGGTGTACTCGGTTATTTTCATTGAGTTACACCATAAGTAGAACATAACAGGGTTATAGAGAATGATAAAAATAAAACATTTTATAATAAATTTCATGTCTGATAAATTAGATGAAGACTCACTTTCATTTTTAAAGATATCACTCTACACAATATATTTTACTTACTTGATTGTGATCGTTAATGATTGCAAAGGAATACCAATTCCAGCATATGTAGGATTTTATTTGATTTGTATTTCATCTGCTATAGCAATAACAAAGCAATACCGAAGAAGAGGGGAAATAATAAAAATAATAAACGATACAATTCTTTTTCTTGCTGCGGCTTTTGCTTCTATGAAAATGCTTTACATTATAAGTCCAATTGAAGATATAAGTGTATCATCTCTTGAAAAGAATTTCATTCCTTTTGCATTGAGATTTATTTTGATTGTTTGTTCTTTTACAAAAGCTTTCATGAGTGCGACCGATATTAAAGGAAAGCCATCAAAACCAGATCAAGAAGATTAAATGATAAAAAAAACGACAATGAATGGTATGGATATAATATCGACAACATACACAAACTCCTTGAATCTCCGCATGAAAATATCATTATCAAGATATAGGCCAATATACACAGCTACGATATTTAAGATAATTAAAATAAAAAGGAACCACCATTTTCTATTCATAACATAAATTTTCCGGCATGCAATTTAATAAATAAATACCATTATTTTTTTACATGTCAACCATCGCTACGCATAAATATAAAGCAAGGGCTAACTCATCGAAGCTCCGCTTCTTTGAGTTCCCTTGTTTTTCGCCCTTCGGTTGAAAAAGAAAGTCAAAGTCTAACCTAACTCATTGACATGAATTGCATTTCCACTATAAATATATAATGTGTTGCAAAGGAATTGCTCACTTTAAAGCGAATAAATATATAAAAAGGAGTTTATATGGGTAAAATAATAACATTGTCGTATACAAATAATTTCAAGCCTATTAGCGATAATAAATCTCAATCATTGCGAATACACTGTGTAAGTGTACGATTAAATAAAGAAGAGTTAGAGCTTCTCAATGCAAGCCGTGGTGATAAACGCAAAGGTGAATGGCTTCGCATGGCATCACTTCAAAAGCTTCCTCCGACCATTCCTGCAATCAATTTAGAAGTTTGGCAATCATTGTCTGATATATCTCAAAAGCTAAATCGTCTAATAATCCACCTTGATACTAAAAGCAGTAATAGTGAACTGACGAAAACAGAGATCTTCGCTGTTAAAAAGCAGATTAAAGAGCTTCGCTCATGTCTTACAGGTTCTGATCCGTCCGTAAGGTAGTTTTTCGCATGAAAGGAATGCAGAAGATCAAAAGGGGTAAGAGCTTCGCTGGTGTTGTTCGTTATGCATTGCAACCGGGAGCACATCATAAAAGCGATCCAGTCGTAATTGGCGGGAACATGTTAAGTAGCTCTGTTCTTGAACTGATTTCCGAATTCAATGGCACAAAACAGCTTCGGCTAGATGTCCAGAAACCGGTGTGGCACAACTCACTTCGATTACCTACGAATGAATCCTTGTCGAATGACCAGTGGGTAACCATAGCTGATGACTACATGAAGAGGATGGGGTTCAGTGATACTCACCTCCGTTGCTATGTGCTTCATAACGACGAAGGCCAGCATATACACATTATTGCCAGCAGAATCGACATAGCCGGTGGGAAACTCTACCTTGGCAGGAATGAGAACCTTATAAGTACCCGCATAATCAGTGAGCTTGAAATCACTCATAATCTAACAGTGACCAAAACAGCCTCAGCCATTGCACCAAAGCAACCGAAGCGGAAAAGAATCTCTCGCAACGAACAAATGCTATCAGAACGGACTGGTCTTCCCGCCCCTAAGGAAGCTCTCCAACAGATACTTGATAAAAGTTTGGCAGATACACCTGACCTTTTAACTTTTATCAAGAGGCTGGAAGAAGCAGAAGTCGGCTGGACGGCGAATGTCGCTTCTACCGGGAAAATGAACGGGTTCTCTTTTTCCTACCGCGATATAGCTTTCAAAGCTTCGCAATTGGGCAAGAGCTACAGTTGGGCAAATCTTAGTAACAGGCTCAACTACAACCCAGACCATCTAGAAGCTCTGCGAACCGGCATACCACCAGAAGAACCCCCTGCTCCTGCTCCTGCTCCTGCTCCTGCTCCTGCTCCTGCTCCTGCTCCTGCAACGATCTTAAGGACAACTGAGAGAAGGGAAAGTATCGGTGGAAAAATTGCAGAACTGGAATTACGGCTCAGAGAAGACAAACGGACCGCAATCGTAGAAAAGATTCTTCTAAAGAATACAGTCAAACAGCAAAAGCATCTCAGGCTCAGTAGCTGGTTTCCCTTTTTACAACGGCTCATAGAGCTTCTCCGAAGCTACGGTAAGAGCATTCTTCACAACAACCCTGCAAGATTCTCAAAAGTCTATGCAACTCAGCATCTAAAACCTGCAAGAAAAATTCGTTTATAGACAGTCAATTACAAATACTTTTCGTAACCGCACTCTATCTGTAGTAACAAATTTTCGTTTAGTCAAGAAAATATTGATCGTTATTACAGATCGATAATCTGGTTGTGATAGCCTGGACCTATCAAGAGCTAATCATCGATCGGTACAAGCAATTTTACTAAAGAGAGTCGGTCATCGAGAATCTCTGTAAACGCACCATTTAATCTGCAACCTTGAGGTTGATATGAAAAACGAAACAATAAAGTGCCCGTTCTGCTTCAAAGAGAGCCAGTTTGGAGTTAGCGTCTGCACTGGCTGTCATTCAACCATCAAATATGGAGCCGTTTCATCTTGGTTAGCTTTACTAATAGGAATTGTGCTGTTGGCGATAGCTTTCTTCATATTCGCTGTCAGTCAAAGTTTTATATTTGCTGTCGTTATCTATTTTGCATCAGCAATTTCTTTGAGATTCTATTTACGTAAGAAATTTGCACACAGAGCCGTTTTCACACATAAAAGCTAACCCTAATCAAATATAATAAGGAAGATAAAATGAATAAATTTATTGTAACCTCCTTTTTCATTGCAATATTTTTAATTTCTGGCTGTTCAACATCAGGGAACCAAAAAATCAAAAATGAAACGGCTCAAAGCCTTCAATCGAAAATAATTAAAAACAAAACAACTAAGGCAGAGCTACTTGTTCAACTTGGTGAGCCTGACACCAGAACGACTCTTGACGATGGCAACGAGCAATGGAGATATTTCATGTATAACAATCAGTTCAATGCCTCAACTTTTATCCCTGTTGTCGGTTTGCTAACTGGCGGCTCCCAGACTCAGTCTAAAACTCTCGAAATCGACTTCAATGGAGAAACCGTAAGCAAGTGGACATTCTCTACTGATAATAACAATACAAAATCTGGCATTCTTAATTAATCGTTTCCTGGACAAGAAAATGAAAACATACTCAATTCTCGCAGTTATCCTTTCTACTTTTCTATTAACAGCCTGTAATTCCGAACCTTCTGAAAAAGACATATACAATGCTTTCAAAAGTGTTGTAGATAGATCAAATGCAAGTATGAAAGCTCTGAACTCAAGTATTCCCGAAAAAGATCTTTTAAGAATAGATTATGTTAAGAAACTAAGTTGCACAGAAGAAGCAAACAATGTTTACAACTGCATTGTCGATGCTTCTATCAGCAACATGAAACAAACAAAGCCTGTTAAGCTTGTGAAAGCTGATGGTGTCTGGAAAGAAGTTCAGTAGTAGCCTGTATCAATAAGTCTTTTTTAGCCCCTGCTTAGGGGCTTTTTATTACCTATAACCTGACGGTTCTTACTCGAACTTCATGGGTTAACTCTGTCTCAATTACTTTCATTTCATATTGTGCTCTGACAGTAGCATAGATTTCCTCTGCTTTTTCTTGATTGTTATCTATGTAATTAACAAGCGAGTTTAGCTCCCTAATCACTCCTTCTTTGTTATTTAATCGTTGTAGAAGATTGCTTGTCAGACTTTTGTATACCGAGCTAAACATAGCCATTATGTTATCAATATTACGATTGGATTTAGAATAAATCCTTTCAGGGTAGAAATACTTCAAATGGTATCCCACAAAAATTAAGTAAAGCTGGCATGAGAAACTTTTATCATGTGGCTGATATCGCTTAGAGATATATTTGTCTACGATAACGATAAGCTGTTCTTCCAGAGTAAATTCTGAATTGATATTTTTTTTGTCCATAAAATGCATCCTTGCATAATTGAAATAGTCTTCCTGACAATATATTTATATTTATCGCATTTATTTAACTTGTCAATAGATGTAACCTATCAATTGCTATTTTTTATTAAATGGCCTATTCAACTGTTCCATAGTAAGACCGTGTCTGTAAGCATTGTACTGCCAATAGCTAAATTGCTCTTTGTATCTATTGTTCTGTTTTTTCAACATTTCATTTTCGGCTTTAAGATTTAATATTTGTTGTGCCGCAATTGTTAAATTGGCTGGTTTCTTTAAGCCTGATTTTTTCAAATTGGACAAACTTTTCTTTGTTTTATATGCTTCAACAACTTCATTATGAGCACTTAAAGATTGCCTTGTGATTGTTCTGTTAAGATTTTTATATACTGATTCACATAAATCATCCCATGTGATTTTGCCGTCCCAAGCCAATATAATATTTGTAATTGTTTTTATTTCACTCCTGTTTAAATGTTTTGCCATATGTATCTCCTGTTTCAATTATTCAATAATTTATTAATTCTTTCCAAATTTTTCTCATGGTGTTGCAGCCATTTGTCTGCACCATAATCACCATTTTCACAAGCGGTCTGCGTTATACTCTTCAGTTTTGTTACTTTTTCTTGGATAGATTCAAGCTTCATTCTATCAATTGATTCCATGTCCAGTGCCTCATTGTCACATTCCAAAAACTGATTAATTTTATTACAAGGTTGAACCAAATAGTTATGCACACAGTAACCAAATTCTGTTAAGTGAATTGCCCCTTGATAAAGGTTATCGAAGTCAACTGGCGATTCAATTGAGGGAATTGACTCTCTCTTACAATAATTACTCTTGATCAATTTAATAGCTTTGATTTTATCTAACATATCTTCTTCCGACACATGGTTATAAACTCTGTTCTGATTAGCATTAATACGACCAGACCATTTAGCTATATCAAGTTCAGACATTTCACCATAGTGAGCTATTGTATTTAATAGATGCCGTGGTTGGTGTGAGCGAATAAGTAGTGGTTTACCCTCATCATCATAATACCCATATCGTGCAAATATATTTTTATACCCCACCTCAAAGCTTCTTTTACTTTGTATATCGCTAAAGAAGAAACTTTTAGTCGGTTTGTAAAATATGAAAATTGAAGCCATTCGTGATAAAGAAAATTGATCAGCATTGAGCAAGCATAAAGCATTACTAAATCTTATAGATTTCTCTTTATCGTACCATGGAAAGTCTCTGCTAAAACCAGAACTAATCATTTCCCATAGTTCGCACAATGAATAATTATAATCATTGGAGTTTAAGAAACTTTTTCCACCATCCAAACTCGTTCTTTTAATTTTTAAAACACATGATTTATGATCAAATAAATGATACCCCAGTGCATGGCAAACTTGTACAACGGTCAATTTAGTTTTTTCATCAACTGTTGGGCAAAGCTCATGTCGGTAAAATTTATCAGGGTGCTTTTCGCACCAGTGAGCAAGTGCTCTTGCATTTTGTGATAAGGAAAGTAATCTTCTAATCGCTTTCTTTGCAACTGGTATCATAACCCGTGGAATCCATTTGATATTAGGGCCATACCCCTTAACCGAATAAAATCTCAACCCATATCTTTCGATACCCTTGCCATCTATTTGTGTAATCTCACAATCAGCAGGTAAGGCTAAAATCTCAGAGATTCTGCTCGGACAACAAAGTAGAAGTGCAAATACTGAACTGGTGAACTTATCCCTTGGGCTCAGTAACTCATCATTTTTAGAAAAAATATCAGCAATAGCGAGTAATGCCTCTTCATCTGGTAACTTATCGCGTCGGTGATAATCCTCGATCTCAGGAAGGTAATTATTTTTGACTTTCTGTTTCACGTGGTTTTTCCATGAGATATATCCTGACTTAACAAGATTATGTTCACATAGAAACTTTGATATTTTTTCAAGCTGTATTCCACATTTAGCCAAAACGTTACCTTCAAAATATTTACTTCCGATCTGCATTGCCTCATCGAAAACAACGGCTGTAACATTATAAATGAGACCCGTGTTCTGAACCTGCAAAAGAGCCTGTTCGAGACATCGCAAGGCCATCATAATAGCCCCATAATTTTTCAATGGTTTCAATGAGTGTTGATATCTAATATATGCTTTCGCAAAATTGATATAATCTTCGTGCATTGCATCATTGGAATCAAAGACTTTATTTCCAACCCCTATTTTTCTAAATGTGACATATCCTTTCCAGGCATACTGGTTCCAATCCTGAGTTTGGGTTAGTCCGATCAGTTGATAGCGACAAAACTTTATAAATTCATTATAGTTGCTTTCTGCCGTAAGTTGTTTTTTAGATTTAAATAAAATAATATTATTCATTTGACATTTACCTCATCAATATCAACCGGCATAAAGAAAGCACATTTATCACAAGGGAAATTTTTATTTAAATTCCGACTTATGCATTTTTTTGAAGAGCAAAACTTAATATGATAATTCTCTTTCGAAGTGATTCCATTCATAAAAATATCAGCGATAAATGACAACTGTTCTGAAACTGCGGAATCAATTCTTTCAACACTGTCAGCATGATTTTTAATATAAATCCCCGCACTTGAAGTAGAGGAATGATCCAATAATTCAGCTATAGTATTAACATTATGCCCATCCTTAGCCAGCAAAGTTGCTATTGTATAACGAAGCCTACGAGGAGTAACATTTAGTATCGAACCGGTACGGTTGGATATTATTCCCCCATTATTAACAATACTTTTCAAAGCTACATTAGCAATTGTAGGCTTCGCATATAATTTATTATATCCCAGAAGAATTGAACCTTTTATGGATAAATCTGAGAGTTTTTCCTCATTTAAAAAAATAGGAACTTCTCGTTTAGAATAATCATCAAGAGTTTTTCCAAGAGCTTGCTCAACAAGTTTCACTGATTGATTGGCTTGCAATTGAACAATTGATGCAACCTCTGATATTATTGCAAGTTCTCGATATCGTAGTTCTTTACCCCGTTGTTTAACTCGTGGCACTGAAATTACATATTCTACTTTTCCATTATCTAAGTTCTTTTGAAGAAGGTTTTTATATTTCAACATAACTAACTGCTGAGGTCTTCTACCTGTAAGGCTGATCAATAGTGATATTGCATAATGTGGCAGTGACAGTTCACCTTTTCTATATGAATGATTCATAGCCTTAATCAAAGAAGTATGTTCTTCTTTAGTTAATGGTCCCTCTGTTGGATCATCTTGAAGCACAGACTGACCAGATTTCTTTATTTTTAGGTCCAAATGCTTTAACAGTTCTACCGCACTTTCATCTATTCCAGGATATCCTAACTCAAACCATTTAATCAAAAATGGTCGTAAAACACGAAATGATGCTGGGGCTTTTGATAATTTCTTATTTTGATATTCAATTAGAACTTTATCATCAATATGAGTAGGAGATAGTTTACGGATAAGACTCTCCATATTTCTAACAATATTTTTCACATACAAATAGCTGTTACTATTAAAATAATATTGTACTGTATATACAAATCCACAAATCAAATTTTCGTTCATAGAATATATTAAGTTTGTAAGATTGATTCCGTTGTTTTCAATCGAACTGACGATTTTATGTTCATGAATAGACATTTTATCAGGGTTATATTTAATTAAATTATTCATCAAATCCTCCTTTGAATAGTTGCTCTTGTTGTTCAAGTGCAGTTTTTTTCGATAGCTCAAAAATATGCCTGCGATTATAAATTATTGAAGTTTCTGATCCCGGTCGCCATCCCATGAGATAAGAACGGATTTGTTGCTCTTTTTCATCGGATATGTCCTGATTCTTGTCTATTGCTTTCGAAAACTCATAATTCCATGTGTGTCGTAATTTATGGCCTGTTAATCCACTTAGAAGCGAGGATGATTGACGAACAACACTCACTATCTTATGGTAAGAAGAAAATGACAGCGGTTGCCCTTGAGTCTTCCCTTCCTTATAGGTAATAAATAGAAAGTCATGCTTATTAGCATTTTGGACTTTCCTACGATCATTCAAGATATAATCTGAAATTTCATATATAAGGTTCGCATCAGCAATTAACTTCCTCTCACAAGTCTTCACTAATGGCTGATAAACTCGCGGATCTGTTTTATCATTTGCTCTCCTCCTTATTGCTATTGTCGATTCTGAAAAATCTATATCGCCAATTCGCAGATTCAAAAGTTCACCTGCCCTCAGGCCAAAGCAATGTAATAGAAGAAATATTAGATTGTTTCTTTTTTGCACTTTTTCCGTAAACGGGTTCAAGTTACTCCCTGGCGAAAGTATGCTAAACAAAGAATCCAGTTGTGCTTTGTCTAAGCTCTTTTCGATTTCCATATTATATTTATCATTATTTCTTGGTTTCTTTCTTTTTATGTGGTTAATGAACGCCATTACCTCCTTGAGAGTGTTTTTCTGACCTGCATGTGAAAGAAGTATTTTGCACAACCATTCAAGATAGTTAGCTACTGTTGTAATGCGAAAATACTTAGTTGGTTTTTTGACATTTGAAATCCTAAAATTACCATCCCCTCCATCTCGGAAATTTAATGAAGTAAATTCAATCAAATCCTCAATTTCATGAGGAGCAAGAAACAGCTTCTTCTGGATTCTTTCATCAATATTGATATTTTTTCTCATAAAGAATCGATATAACAATGAAATGCTACCGGCAATAACCTTCATTGTTGATATAGACTCTGACCGATTCCTGACTTGTGTTGTTATATACAAGTTAGGATAATACAATGGCTCACCAGTAGCTTTATTTACGACATGACAATATCTCTCACCATTTTCGAACATAAAAGAATCCACACAAATACTGCACATATTTCCCTCCTAAACTTTACAAAAAGTATAATTCCAATATATTATTAATAAGCATTTCGTAGATTTACAAATTTATTTGAATCGATTAAGATATTTATTTAAATTAAAACAGTGAGATAGACGATTATTCTTGTCAAATTATCATCAGGTAGATCTAGTTAAAATTATGTACACCTAATACCTCGAAAATTATCTCACTGCCTTGCGAATAAACGGTCATAAAAATAATGTAAGTTATTCTGTAAAGTTTTAAGCAAAAATATTCAGCCAAACTTTACATTTTCATAAAAATTTATTAATCCAATAGATATAGAATTATCCGCTTCGCCAAAAGTTTCATTTCATCAGGGCATTTAATTAACGAGAGCCAGGTCTCGTAAACATATATCTGTTTGGAAGCATTAAGCTCAGAGATCTCATCTAACGGTTTCCTTAGATTCCCTACTAAATACTGGCTTAACCAGTAAACAATCTTTCTGTTAAATTCATTATCAGGTAAATCATAGATTGCCCCCAACTCGAAGATCTTGTAAAAAAGATCATCGCCTAAATTGCACATATGGTTATCTTCACTCACAAATTCTTCGATATTCATAACATGTCTCCCCAAATTAACTAAGCAACATTATTTCGACTTGTTTCGATAACTGATTGAATCCACTCGTCAACTTCACTCTCGACAAAAGCAACGGCACGAACACCGATCTTCACTGGTGCCGGAAACCGACTTTCACTGATCAGACGATAGATCCAGGCTTTTCCGTAGCCAGTTCGTTCGAGAACTTCTGGTAAGCGTATGAGGCGGGTTGCTTGATTCTTCATTTTGTTTTCCCTTGTCGTTGCGGTGAAGTCACTATACGAACACTTGGGAAAAGAAAGGAGTGAAGCTCCTGAAGCGGAGGTTCTTCGCTGCTATGCAGGATAGTTTTCTCGAAGTTGGTGCCGTACAAAACAGGGGAACTTGAGAGTAGCTGAAATTCCCCTGTTTTATGGCAAGTGGCAAAATGGCCGGTTCAAAGTAAAAATCGCAAAAAAAAGCATCATTTACAATGATGCTTTTGGTTTTTCATGTTAAAAACAGACAGTTATAGATAAAATACTAATCCGATAGTTTCATTACATCAGAGACTTTCATTTGCTTCAAATGGCTATTTTTGTTCATGAAGTAATGGAATTGTCGGATAAAGTCAGTTGTGCAGGATTTAAGAGCCAAAGGCCTGTCGGTATCTTTGATTTGGCTGGACTGCCTCATTTCGCTTTCTTCGTCATCGTCTGTATACAGTAGTCTGGATAACCTGTCGTCAGAGACACGGATTTTTTTAACGGCTGCCCACACCAGGATATCCAGCATAGGTATTACACGATAGCTGATGAGTTTCTTGATAGTTCCGTATCCAAAACGAACAGATTCCAATGGGTTTTCATCAATACCCTTAACTTTACGCCATTGCGGTAATGCAGCTTTAAGCGACTCTGCAATCTCTTCGTCTGTGCCACTTGCCAAATCAATCTCGAACATGACTGTTCGTGTAAACTGATCGGGCATAATGTCTGAAAGTGATTCCTCTCGAAGCTCTGCGTTTATAGAATAATTGTCACCTTCATGCCAAACAAAACCTCCGCGTTGCATAGCAATAATGCTCGTTTCAGCAAGGCGATCAAGAGTTGTTAGAAAAAAATGGGGAGGCTGAAAAAGTTTGTTGGCAGGAGTCATGTATCCAAGTTGCCCTTCTGGAATCAAAAAAGGGTTGCCGGTGAAAATCTTTGAGAAGTAACTCATAAGAGTTCTGCTCTCAAACTCTTCCCGATACTCCTTAAAGAACAGATTCCGGGCCCATAACTCGTGATAGAAGTGTATTAATGAGAGATCTTCAAACTTGCGATAGTTATCTATGTTAAGCCAAGCTTTGATTTCTTTTGTATGCTCTAGAGACCAGTTGTTCAAAATCCATTCTCCACCTATGCTGGTACTGCCCTACGGGTACAATTCAGTTATGCTGAAAAACTACCGTATACACTAATCGGTGGAAAGCAGATCCTGCTTACGCAGTTCAACTCCCAGTTGGTAGCTGAACTGAGGATTTATTATCTTTTGATACAATTTGCCAGTCAGCTAATCGTGAGAACTCATACCATTAAGATTTATGGTTCCTTTTTAGAACCACCGATAAAATAGAAATAGAAAATTAATATAAAAATCAATAAGTTGAATAACTAATCATAGAGACGCCAGCCCACCAAATAATAATCCGGATATGTCCGGTGAAGTACAGAAAGCCCGCACTGCGCAAGCTCTGCGGGCTTTTTTGTATCTATCCCTTCTCGCCCAACGCCCCCTCACACGCCAGCGCCAGCACCATCAGTGCCGCCTCATCCTCCTGCACCGATAACATCTCCATCCCTACCGGCAGCCCGATACGGCTTACGCCACAGGGCAACGTAATGGCAGGCAGGCCGCTGATGGCGGCCAGTTCTGGCGCGCAGCCTGGCGGCATCTTCGCCATACTTTCTGGTAATCGTTGTACGGTGGGATACACAAATCCGTCGATGCGCTGCGCCTCCGCCACCTGGCAAAGGTTCTGCCGCAACAGGCGCTGAAAGCGACGCCCCGCCAGCCAGAGCGGGGTTTTCAGCGTGTTACTCGCCAGCATCTGACGTAGAAACGGCGCAAACTCCGGCAGGAAAGCGCCGGAGTCCACAATGCTTGTCAGTCCGGAGGGAGCGCCAGGCTGTTTGCTAAGCCAGTCGTCAATCGCCACGCGAAATTCATACAGACTGAGGCAGGTGGCCTGCCTCACCTCTTCAAGGAAAGGGAGTGAAACCTCCACCAGCGTCGCTCCGGCACGGCGCAACGTGTGCAGCGCCGACTGCCAGACCTCCAGCTGTACCTCATCCTCTCCCTGTAACGCGGTCACCACACCAAAGCGAACGCCTTTCAGCGAACGCACAGGAAGCGCAACCGGCGGCAGGCCATGGATCACCGCATGCAGCAAGGCGGCATCTTCAACGCTATGTACCATTGGCCCAACGGTATCTTTGCTGGGCGAGAGCGGCGCTACACCGTCCAGCTGTGAACGGCGAAAGGCAGGCCGTAGCCCCACCAGCTCGGTATAGCTACAGGGAATGCGGATAGAGCCGCCGGTATCGGTACCCAATGCGCCATCCGCCATCCCCGCCGCCACCGCCGCAGCGCATCCTCCGCTGGAACCTCCGGCGGTGAGTGTCGGGCAAAGTGGATTCGCCACATCGCCCCCCAGCGAGCTTCGCGAGCGCACATCGAACGCGAACTCGGACATATTGGCCCTGGCGAGAATAATCGCCCCCGCGCTGCGCAATCGCTGCACCACCCGTGCATCCGCTGTCGCGTTAAGTGAGGCCAGCGCCCGGCAGCCAAGAGTAATGGGCATCGGCGCGCAGGCAATATTATCTTTGACGATCAGCGGCACGCCGTGCAGGGGGCCGATCGGTTCTCCACGTCGACGCTGCTGCTGATGCTGTTCCGCCTGAGACATAGCGTCAGGGTTAACCCCGAGGATCGCGTTGAGCGCCCGGTGCTGCTGTATGACGTCGAGACGGTGGGCAATTTCCTCCGGGCAGTCGTCTGGCGGTATCAGGCGCTTCATAGTCTCAGGCTCTCTCGTGATGAAAACCGGGCAGAAGGCTGCCCGGGATACGTTTTAGTCCCGCATGCCGGTAGTAATGGCATCAATGTCCTGCGGACGCAGACGAATTTCCGCCGCCCGTCGGTGCCCCTGCATCCCCTCGGTACGGCTCTGGCGGATCGCCGGTTCTGCGATTGCCGGGATACCCTGCTCGTCAATCCACTGATGGGTACAGATTTTGACGTACGCGCCAACCCACAGACCGCCGGTATAGCGCGCCGCCGCCATCGTCGGTAACGTGTGGTTGGTGCCGCAGCATTTATCAGAGAACACCACACTGGCGTTCTGACCAATAAACAGCGAGCCATAGTTGCGGATCTTCGCCGCCGTCGCGTGCGGATCGCGGGTATGCACCTGCAAATGC
>ERZ773156.1106-NODE-1106-length-18362-cov-6.15633_pt1 | contig 18362 bp, 9 predicted proteins | sample MGYA00511895_ERZ773156 | MGnify/ENA primary metagenome ERZ773156 (study PRJEB29015, sample SAMEA2737850) | human gut metagenome | biome: human gut; feature: human-associated habitat; material: faeces | place: China | collected 2012 ...
CATTGCGACACAGAAATCCATCCTCACGGATTATGTGAAAAAGCAGGGATGGCACTTAGCAAAAACGTATGTGGACGACGGTTACTCTGGTACAAATTTCCAAAGACCAAGTTTCCAGAACATGATTAAGGACATTGAAAGCGGTCTGATAAACTGCGTTATCACGAAAGATTTATCTCGTCTGGGGAGGAACTATCTTGATTGCGGACTGTATCTGGAAGTGTTTTTCCCAGAGCATAATGTGAGGTATATAGCGGTCAATGACGGCGTGGACACGCTCAATAAATCCGCTATGGACATCACGCCTTTCCGCAACATCCTAAACGAAATGTATTCCGCCGATGTGTCGGTCAAGATAAAATCGGCGTACCGAGCGAGGTTTCAGCAGGGGAAATTCATGGGGACGACAGCACCATACGGTTACGTCAAAGACCCCGCCGACCACAACCATCTGCTGATAGATGACAAAGTTGCCCATGTGGTAAGGGAAATATTTGACCTTGCGTTAGCGGGCAACGGAATCGCCAAAATCCGCAAGCACATCAACAAACAGCATATCTTACGCCCCGCCGCTTATGCGGCGGAGCAGGGGGCAACAGGCTATGAGAGGTATTTTGAGGAGAATGAGGAGAACCGTTATATTTGGAGCGAGAACAGCGTAAGGGGCATTTTAAGAAGCCCGATATATGCGGGAAACCTTGCAGGCTACAAGCGGATTGCCGCCAACATGAAAAGCAAGAAACGCCCCTCTAAGCTGCCCGAAGAATGGGAAGTGATACCAGACACCCATGAGGGGATAGTCACGCAGGAGGAATTTGATACCGTACAGCAGCTTATTACAAGCCGCAGATTACCAGAAAACAAGGGCGGCTTTGAGAACATCTTTGCAGGCGTTATTAAGTGTGCGGACTGCGGCTATGCGATGCGGGCTATGAGTGCCAACAGGAGGAAACGCCCCGACATCATCGACTGCGTACAATATTCCTGCAATAATTATGGCAGATACGGTAATATCATGTGTACCGCACACAGCATTGAAGCGAGGGACTTGTTCAACGCTGTCCTCACCGACATCAACCGATTTGCGGATATGGCAGTCAATGATGAAAAGGCAGTGAGGGCGATTGAAAAGCGGCTCACGGAAACAGACCAGAGCAAGGCAAAGGCACTGGAAAAGGAGCAAAGAAAACTGAACAAACGCCTTGCAGAACTGGACAGGCTGTTTTCCTCACTCTATGAAGATAAGGTGATGGAGCGTATTACCGAGCGGAATTTTGAGATGATGTCGGGAAAATACCAGAAAGAACAGCTTGAAATTGAAGCAAGGCTGAAAGAGGTAACGGAAACGCTCAGCGACAGCTATGAGAAGACGCAGGGTGTCCGTGATTTCCTCTCCCTAATCCGCAACTATCAAGGCATTAAGGAACTGGACGCAACCATCATAAACGCACTTATAGACAAGATACTTGTTTCGGAACGTGAGAAACTTACAGACGGAATGGTGCGGCAGGAAATCAAGATTTATTATAAATTCATCGGCTTTGTCGGTGAATTACATATCACACCGACAAAGCGGTGGACTGCGTTAAAGCCTAAGAATTGTACGGTGTGCGGTGTTGAATATGTTCCCCGCTCTGGCATATCGAAGTATTGTCCTGCTTGTGCCAAGAAGATACAGAGGGAGAAATCAAACGAGAGCAAACGCAGGAGCAGGGAGCGAAACAGACAGGCATGTATTGAACTGTCCGCAAAAAATGACCGACTGACATTGAACAGCAGGAGGGGCGTATTTTACGACAGGGCAATCTTAATCCAAAGGTCAATATTTTCCGCTATGTGACGGAAGGAACCTTTGACAGTTATTCGTGGCAGCTCATTGAGAACAAGCAGAAATTCATCGGTCAGATTATGACAAGCAAATCTCCGGTACGTTCCTGTGAGGATGTGGATGAAGCAGCCCTTACTTATGCGGAGGTCAAGGCTCTGGCAACAGGAAATCCCTACATCAAGGAAAAGATGGACCTTGATATTCAGGTTTCAAAACTGAAACTTATGAAAGCAAACCATACCAGTCAGAAATACCGTCTGGAGGACAACATTGCAAAGTATTATCCTCAGCAGATTACAATTTTAAAGGAGCGTATCAGCGGGATGCAGGCGGATATTCAGACTACAAAAGCAAATCTTCCGGTGGACAAAGAGCAGTTTTCCATGAAAGTTGGGGATACGCTCTATACAGATAAAAAAGAAGCCGGAACAGCCCTTGTGGAGATGTGCAAGGAAATAAAAACAGTCAATGCCCCTGCGGTCATTGGCGAATATGCAGGTTTTAAGATGGCAGTATCCTTTGATGCGTTCAACCACAAATTTGTAATGAACCTGAAAGGACAGCTTTCCCACAATCTGGAAGTCGGTTCAGACCCACTCGGTAATATCTCCCGTATTAACCATGCACTGGAGTCCATGCCAAAGCAGCTCATGGAAGCCCAGACAAAACTTGAAACGGTGGAGCATCAGCTTGAAACCGCAAAGGTGGAGGTGACCAAGCCTTTTGCACAGGAAGCGGAACTTGCAGAGAAGTTAGAGCGTCTGTCAGCATTGAATGCCCTGCTTAACATGGATGAAAAGGGAAATGACGGGATTGATATGGATGATGAGCCGGAAGCTCCAAAGAGCGAAAAAGAGGTTGCAGACTGTCCGGCGAAGAATACTCCGCTTGCAGAGAAAACAGTGGGTATAGGGCAGGATAAGAGCATCAGACAGTATGCAGATGTACCTGCAGAAAGAGTATCCCTGAAGGCGAAGCTGGAGGTGATGAAAGCAAAGGTTGCAGGAGGAGATACAGAAAAGCCTATGCCACAAAAGGTAAAGGGAAAAGAAGAAACCTTATAATAAAATCTGAAGTTTTTTATTTTTATTCCCAACTTTATTCCCAACATGTTATAATTATTCTGGTTGGGAATAAAAGTTGGGTAAAGGAGCATACTAATGGATATTAAACAAATTGTTTTAGATTTATGTGCCTTAAGTGATGAACAGGAATGGTTTGAATTTAAGGAAAACTGGTTTCAGCCTGAGGCATTAGGCGAATATGTATCTGCCCTGTCAAATGCGGCGGCTTTTCATTATAAAAAATATGCGTATTTCATTTGGGGTGTAAATGATACAACCCATGAAATTGTAGGAACAACATTTAATCAGTATTGTGAATATAACAAGGAACCGTATCAGAATTATCTTGCGAGAAATCTGTCACCAAGCATAAATTTTAGTTTTGAAGAAACAGAAATTTATGGAAAGAGAGTCGTTGGTTTGGTAATTCCTGCGGCAACCGAGATTCCTACGGCATTTAAAGAAAAGAGGTTTTTAAGGATAGGATCATCAAAATGTAATATGAAAGATTACCCTAAGAGAGAAATTGAACTTTTCAAAATACTGGATGGAAGAACCGAAACGATAGAAACAGTACCGGCAAAATACCAGGAACTTACATTTCAAAAACTCTTTGGATATTACGGTTCCAAAGGTATTGTTCTAAATCAAAAGACGTTTATTAAGAATCTGGGGCTAAAAACAGAAGAAGGCGAGTTTAATATATTAGCGCAGCTTCTGTCGGATAACTCTCATTTTCCGCTTCGTGTATCTATTTTTGATGGAGAAACAAAAGGCTCTAATCTTTTCTCTGTACGTGAATTTGGAAATGACTGTTTATTATACAGTTTGGATGAGTTGTTGCGTTATGGAGATGTATTGAACCTGATTCAGGCGGATGAGACAGACAGGGTCGTTGAACGAAAGGAGGTTCCGTTATTTGATAACAAGGCATTTCGTGAGGCTGTCATAAATGCCGTCCTGCACAATAAATGGGTGGAAGGAAATGAACCTATGATTTCGGTTTTCTCTGACCGGATAGAGATACTATCGAGAGGAACACTTGCTCCGGCACAGACCATGGAGGGATTTTTCTTAGGAGAATCAATTCCTGTAAATGAAAAATTATCCGAGATATTTCTTCAACTGCATATAAGTGAGAAATCTGGTCGAGGAGTCCCTAAAATTACGGAAATGTATGGAAAAGATGCATTTTCATTTAGGGAGAATTCCATTGTTGTTACTATCCCATTTGAGAGAATAAATAAGGTTGGGAATAAAGTTGGGAAAAAGGTTGGGGATAAGAAATCTTTAAATTCCAGAAGGCAAAAAATTATTTCAGAAATGAGGGACAACCCGAACATTACAACTGCAGAACTTCATAATATATTAGGGGTGAGTGAAACAGCAGTAGAAAACAATATATCATTTTTAAGAGAAAATGGGTATATAGAGCGGGTTGGTTCAAAAAAGGCAGGATACTGGAAAGTATTGTAAGTGTTGTAAAACTATAAAACGAAGATAAGGTGTAATCGGATAACAAAAGAAAGGATAGTTGAGGAATATGTATCTTTCATTGTTGCAAATAAAGAATTTTAGATGTTTTGATGGAAATGAGCATAGTATTACTTTCAAAAAAGGTTTAAATGTTCTTGTTGGGGAAAATGATTCTGGAAAATCAGCAATCATGGATGCGATAAAACTAGTTCTTGGAACTACAGATATGAACTGGTATAGAGTGGAGCAGGAAGATTTTTACAAAGAAGATGCAACATTAGAAATTAAAATTACATGTAAATTTGAGAAATTGAATGAAGATGAACGAGGGGCTTTTTTGGAATGCCTCTCATATGAAGATGAAAATAAAAAGATTCCATGTTTATATCTACATTGGACGTGCAGATATTTATCATCATTCAATCCGCCTCGCCCAGTGGTAAATGTCTCAACAGGAATAGAAGGAAACGGACCATCACCATCTGCAGAAGCAAGAGAATTGTTAAGAGCTACATACTTGCGTGCCTTGAGAGATGCATATAGTGAAATGCAGGCTGGGAGACATTCAAGACTATCACAAATTATGCAACATATTTCTGTTGTAGATCAAGGAGTTGATGAGTATGAGGAGGGAATTGATATTCATAATCTTTCCATAGCGGGAATAGCAGATCTTTCAAATACACTTTTAGCAAAACATCCAGCACTGGATTCAATCAACGAAGAAATGACGACAATACTGCAAGAAAAAATGCTTTTGAAAAAGGATAACATAAGAACAAGATTGGAAGTTACAGGGTCAAATTCTAATAAAATAAAAAAAGAGATGGCATTATTGGAAAAATTAGATCTTGCAGTAGATAAAGATGCCAGTGATATGTGCGGTAGAGTTGGACTTGGGACAAGTAATATTATGAGTATGGCATGTGAGTTGCTATTACATAATGAGGCAATAGGAGATAATAAATCCTGTTTTTTATTGATTGAGGAACCAGAAGCACATATACATGCACAAAGACAATTAAAATTAATTCAATCGTTAGAAGAAGAATCTGAGAAAGGGAATAGACAGACTATAATTACTACACATTCGCCATTATTGGCTTCTGTTGTAAAATTATCGAACATTGTGATTGTGAAATCGGGTAAAGTATATTCTCTTGAGAAAGAGCAGACAAAATTGGATGAAGATGATTATCTTTATTTGGAAAAATACCTTGATGCAACTAAAGCAAATCTGTTTTTTGCAAGAAGTGTAATAATTGTAGAAGGTCCTGGAGAGGCATTGCTGTTACCTACATTATCCAAATTATTGGGATGTAATTTTACAGATTATGGTACTTCGCTTGTTGATGTTAGAAGTACCGGATTGAGAAGATATGCAAGGATATTTCAAAGAAAAGATGAGAATAAACAGTTGGATGTAAATGTTGCATGTGTTACAGATAGAGATATTATGCCCAATTGTGCTCCAAGAATTTGTATAGATGAAAAATATACAGATGATAAGGATACATGGCCAGAGAAAAGTAAACGTGCATGGCGAGCAGAGGCTGATTATTCAGTATTAGGAGCAGAAAACCATGTTAATGAGATAAAAGAAAAAGCAGATGGACAGAAAGTAAAAACATTTGTAGCCAATCATTGGACACTAGAATATGACTTAGCGTATATAGGGCTACAGGATGAAGAAATGAAGGAAATATTAATTGATTCTGTAATAAATGTAAGCTATGAAAAAAAGAATAGACCAAGTAAGAAGGATAAATTAATTGAAAAGATAAATGCTTATAAAACTAAAGAAGAAAGAGCAGCTTGCTTTTATAGTTTTTTTACTTCAAAAAAAGCATCAAAAGCTGATTTCGCACAAGAATTAGCGATTAATCTTGAAAAGAAATATATAAACAGAGCTGAAGACTTGAAAAAGGTATTACCGGATTATTTGATAAGTGCAATTATATATGTTACTAAGGGGTGAATTGATTGGAAATTGAGAAATTAGCAAATATAGAGATTACTGACGAAGATATATTGTGGGTAGAAGAGATGATGGGCGGAAAAGTTCATTTTGATTCTGCTAGAGTTAATGTACTAAAAAATATGGATTCTGTTGATATACAGGCGTTTCCGGGAAGCGGTAAAACAACTATATTGGTTGCTAAGTTGGCAATTCTTGCAAAGAAATGGCCATATTCCAATGCTGGCATCTGTGTTTTATCGCATACAAATGTGGCAAGAGAAGAGATAGAAGAGCGATTAGGAAACACAGAGATTGGGCGAAAATTGTTATCGTATCCGCATTTTATAGGTACAGTGCATTCTTTTTTTGATACATATGTTTCTTTACCATGGTTAAAGTCAAACGGATATGAAATCAATATTATAGATACGGAGCTTGTCCACTCACTTAGATGGAATAAACTACCAAGAAATAAGCGTTACTATTTAGAAATGCAATATAAAAGTGAGACGATTTGCGAATATCGAGATAATATAGGGAATATCGAGCGAGTTAAAAATGAAGAAACAAATGAACTTTTGTTATCAGTTATTGAGAAAACTCAAAAAGATGGATATTTTACATTTGGGGAAATGCTTTTATATGCTCAAAAAGTTTTGAAAGAATGGGATGAGATACCTAAAGCTATACAGAGAAGGTTTCCTATATTGTTTATAGATGAAGCTCAGGATACAGATACGTTTCAATGGAATTTGCTCAAAAAGGCTTTTAATAGTGATGGAGAGTTGAGCATAAGGCAGGGATTTGGTGATAGTAATCAAGCAATATATGGGAATTTATATGCTGATGATACAACGGAAAATTTTCCAAGGGAAAATGCACTTGTTTTAAGTGAAAGCAGAAGATTTGATTCATCCATATCAAGTTTAGCCAATACTGTTGCTCTTTCAAAAGCTCAAATGGATGGTACAGACAATGAATTTACGCAAAAGGGAATCAAACATACAATCTTTTTATTTGAAAAGGAGAATGCAGCTCAGGTAATAGATGAATTTGGACAACTTATATTGGATACGTTTAGTGATGAGGAACTGAAAACTTATGAAAAAGAAGGCGTTCATGTAATTGGGATGATTCATGATAAAAAAGAAGAGACAAAAGATAATCAATTTCCCAAAGGAATATATGATTATTGGAATGCTTATGAAGCTAGAAAAGCAAACAAGAGAACCACTCCTAAAAATTTGATTGATTATTTTAGGAAAGGAATTGAAGAATTTCAGAATAATGGAGAAAAATCAGAGCAGATTGAATGGATTTGTAAAGGTCTTAGACGATTAGTTAATAAAGCTAAGGAATGTAATTATATACCTGCTACGGGAAATTCAATCAATGCTATTATGAAACTATTATCAGATGAACAAAAAAAGGATTTCAGAAAGTTACTTATGTTACTTGCTGATTTTGGTAATCTAATTTCTAAAGAAGATTGGAAGTCTATGGTTATTATTATGAAAAAAATATTGTCTCTATTTGAAACTGAACCCAATGAGGATGTAAATAAATTTGGAAAATGGGTGGAAGATCAAGAAAAGAGCAATGAAAATAGCAATGAAAATAGTGATGATAAAAAACTATTGCCAAATTATTATGTGTACTGTGACGAAGAGACAAAACGCGAGGTTGATATGGAATTTGGTAGTATCCATTCTGTTAAAGGAAGAACACATTTAGCTACTTTGGTGTTAGAGACTTTTATGAAATCACATAATATGAAATCAATACTTGATTATCTGTGTGGAGAACCACCCAAAAGGATGAAGAGTTCTTCAGAGAAAAGATTAAAATGCCAGTATGTTGCAATGACAAGAGCAAGAGCGTTGATTTGCCTTGCTATTCCTATTGATTTTGTGGATGAAAAAATGCAGATGAAGTTACAACAGAAGGGATGGAATCTGAAAATTGTGTAGTCTTGTTCCATTAAAGTAAAGAAAGGGGTTATGAAAAAGTGAATTTATATATTTTGCCTGTACAACGTGTACTGTTAGAGTACGTATTAAAACTTGGAGATATGATTTTTTTCCCAGGAGATGTATCAAATGAGGCTATTGAATATAGTAATCTTTTAGATGATGAAAAGGAGAAATTAAGATTAATTGTAGAACACAATCGAAGTTTCTTTACAGAACAACTAACAGGTTTACCTTTTCTTTTATTATCATCTAAATATGATATTATTGAGATAAATAATGATATTACTATTTTTGAGAAAATTCTAAATGATGCAAATAGACGATTTGATTACATTAGAATATTAGAATGCCCATTTAATAGACCGGAATATACTATAGGAATCCCTGGGCTTATAGATGGTAAAAGAATGCTATTTTCAATCAATGACGATTATTCAATCGGGGCATATATAAATGGAGAAGAAGAGTTCTATTTAATGCAAAAAGGAATTGGACTTGATCTGGGTGTGACAGAGAATAATGATACAAGATTATATAGAGTGATTTATTCACACAGAAATGACGAAGTATATAACTTATATAGGCGATATATAGCCGAGGCATGCGAGGCATTGCAGATTATTGATGAGACAAGATGTTTTATTTTTTTGTTTTCAAAAATAGATGGAATGGGACTTTGTGATACATACAGTTTTACTGATAACAAGAAAAGAATTTTATCAATTGTTGCTGAAAATCAATCAAATTTTGATGTTATTAGTTCGCAGTTATATTTTTACTCGAAAGAAATAAGAACTGAGGTTGTTCATAAGGGGAAAAGAATAGATGAATTAGTATCGATTAGAAAAGCACATGAGATAAATCAGGAGCTATTTAATATAATAATACGGTTTTGTACAAAGGTAATTGATAGCGAAATAACTAGTATTGAATCGCTAAAAGAATATATTTTAAATGAAGTAAGCAAGTATTCATACAAAATGCCACAAGAGCAATCACTTGCGGGATTACCAGTCGTTTATTCTCAAAGGACAACATATGTTGCAACGTTGGAAGGATTACAGATTAGCTATCCAGAGAAAAGGGGAAACTATTTACTTCTTCCAAGTTTGAATCAGTTCGAATATGATAGATACTATAAAAATTATGTATCAAAAGATTTGGGGGAAGATTATGAATCTATTTTTAATGATTTTTCAATAGAAGACTTTGAATATATTATAGAAATATTATATCGCTGTGAAAGAGCTGATGATGGATATCCGCGTGTTATAGGTTTAAATCTGCCTAAAATCAGTGATGAATACATGCGTTCACCAATAATAAGGGAGCAATTTGTGGATTACATTTGCAATGAGCTCAATGAATGTTTGTATTATGATATGCTATCAGGGGGTGATATTCTAAACGGAGAAGTATTACCTCCCAGAGTTGGGTTAAGAACAGGTATTAGGGCAATTTATGAGTTTGTAGAAGATAAGGAAGAATTGTTCTTACAATTTGTACCAGGAAGGGTATTCAGTGAGTATCAGATTCCTAGCGAGGCATATAATTGTATTAAACTTTATAAAGATGATATATATGAAATATTGTTTGGTAATGCAAATTATATTGATAATTTGTGTAAGCGTTCTTTGGTGAATATTTGTGAGTCAGAATATGTCAGAGATTGGACACAACGAATTAGTTACTTATTTGATACTTTTGATGGAATCGATCCACGAAATTATAATAAAGAAAAGGTAATAAAGTTAGTTTTTACAATATTAGCTATTGATAAGGCGGATTATTTACGGAACAAACAAAAGTATGAGCAATTGAAAAACAAATATAGAAATCCGATACTTCATGGAGGAAAATCTATATTTGAAATTGAACCAGATATTAATGAAATAAAAAAGGTGGATACATATTTGCGAAAGACTATAATGGATTATTGTTTAAAGATCCATTCATTAAGTATTTCAACATGGGAAGAATTAGATAATGCATATAGAGTGCAGCAAAATTTCCTAAAATTATAACCTTTGATAGTTTATATAATCTATCAAAGACAAATATATTCATGATAATTATCAATAATAGAAAGGAGACAGGAGTAAATTGCAATAAGTAAAATCGAATTAGATAGTAATTTTGTAACAAGAAGTAAATAGCATATATTATGCAGAAGGCAGTCCAGAGCGGGCTGCCTTTTGTCGTGCAAAAAATGAAAATATGGAGGTTTATTATGGCAGACGAAAGAACAGAAAAACAAAAAGTACAGGAAATCACAGACAAGCTGGAGGAAGGATTAAAGGAGCTTTTTGAGAGCGAAAAGTACAAGACTTATCTTTCTACTATGTCAAAATTTCATAATTACAGCTTTAACAACACTTTACTTATCGCCATGCAAAGGCCGGAAGCAACACTTGTAGCCGGATATAAGGCATGGCAAAAGAATTTTGAAAGACACGTTAATAAAGGCGAAAAGGCAATCCGTATTCTTGCCCCTGCACCTTACAAAATCAAAGAGGAACGGGATAAATTGGACCCTGTAACCGGAGGGATGATGTTTGATGAAAACGGTATGCCCCAAAAGGAGCAGGTAGAGGTCACAATTCCGGCGTTTCGTGCTGTGTCTGTATTTGATGTATCTCAGACAGACGGAATGCCGATTCCGGAACTGGAAGCACAGGAGTTGTTATCTACAGTGGAGGGATATAAGGATTTTGTGCAGGCACTTATGAATGTTGCCACGGTTCCTATTGGCTTTGAGGATATTCCCGGCGATTCCAAAGGATATTTCCATACAGAGGAAAAGCGGATTGCGGTGCAGGAGAATATGAGCGAGAGTCAGACTTTAAAGACCATGGTGCATGAGGTGGCTCATTCCATGCTTCACAATAAAGAAATCAACCGGGATGATTTGATGGAAGCACCTGCAAAAGACAGAAATACAAAAGAAGTAGAAGCAGAAAGTGTTGCCTATACGGTATGCCAGCATTTTGGCATAGATACCTCGGATTATTCCTTTGGTTATATTGCAGGGTGGAGCAGTGGCAAGGATATGAAGGAACTGAAATCTTCCCTAGACACCATACGAAAGACAGCATCGGAGCTTATTACAGAAATTGAGGGAGCATTAAGGGAATTGCAGCTAAATCGTGAGATGGAGCAGAGTAAAGAGTGTATCCTGTTGATGCAGAATGAAGATCTGACGGAGTTCAGCCTTGTCAATGTTCGTGGAATGGATACGCAGGAACTTTTGGCTGCTTTATCTAACATGAGTGAGGATGATAAACTCAGCATACAGGCATACTTGGAAAGTAAAGGTGCATGGACTACGGAGCTTGGCAATGAGAAATCAAGAGAATTTGAGGAGTATCACCTTGATGTTCGTTACAATCTTGATACGGATGAGGTTATTGATGTAAAAGCAAAAATAGCAGAGCAGATTGACAGTAACCTTTCTGTTATGGAACAGGCAGAGCAGCTTATCAATCAGTTGGAAGCGGAGAAAACCATATTTACATCAGATGAGCGAAACTTGATTGTGAATTATGCATATAAGCTTAATGATATGGACAAGACAAGGGAGCTTGCAGAAAAACTGGCATATCAGCTTGAATATGCACAGCAGGATGTGGGTCTGACAATCATAGATGCACAGGCAGAGATTGATGCACTTCCAGACCCGATGATTGGTCTGTCTGAAATGCGGGAGCACGGTTATACATGGAATGAAATGCTGCCACTGACGCAGGAGAAAGCATTGGAATTGTTTGACCATGACTTGCCTGTGTATCTGTTACACAATGATGGTTCGGAAACCACAGTAGAAGATAGAGAACAGATTACGGAGCATGAAGGAATTTTTGGCATTGAAAAAGGCGATTGGGAAAATGAAAGAAAACTTCGTTCCATGCAGGCTGAACTTTCGGACAACCAAATAAATAAGGAAGCGCAGCTTTTGTATGGCAGCTCTGACAAGTACGGTATTTATCAGTTGAAGCATAATCCGGAGTTGAATCATCTGCGGTTTGAAGGTACAGAGTCTTTGAAGCGTATGGGTATTACAAAGGACAATTTTGATGCTATTAAGCCGGAAAATTATGAACTGATTTATGTAGGAGAGCTGTCTGAACTGCAAGAGCAGACAGAGGGCGAAACACTGGAAGCAATCTATGAGAAATTTAATATAGACCACCCAGAGGATTACAGAGGGCATTCCCTGTCTGTCAGTGATATTGTGGTCCTGCATCAGAATGGGGAAAATAGTGTCCATTTTGTTGATTCCTTTGGATTTACCGGACTTCCTGATTTTATGCAGACTTTGGAGGGAGTAAAAGAGCAGGAAGCGGAGATTGACACCTCTGGACAGGATGTCCAGAAGTCAGAGCCGGAGAAACAGGAGCCGGAGACTTCGGACAACACGTTGGAAGATGGGGATGAAATCATTGACCTTGGTGATGAAAAGGAACAGGTGCTTGCAGATATGAAAAAATCCTTGGAGATTGGGGAAGAAACCGAACTTGCCTTTCAGATTGCAGACCGCTATATCAGTATCCAAGAGGTGGATAGAGGCTATGATTATTCCATTATGGGAGCTGATTATAAGGAGATTGACGGTGGAGTTTATGACAATTCGGATGTGACAATTAGGGAGGCACTGACTGATATCGTAGATGATTTGAAAGCTGCTCCAGACCATAACGGAGCGAAAGGGAGTATTAAGGAAAAGGATGAGCTGATACCGATTGATTATGATGGATTGATGGAAAAGGTTGAGGAAGCCAATGAAGTTGTACCAAAAAATCAAGAGAGCAGCATCATAACGCATTTCAGGGCAAAGACCAATGAATTGTTCCATGACATTAGTGAAATGAATACGGCAGAAATTGAAGAAACCATAAAATGCCATGTACAGGCAAAGATTGATGAGTATGATATGGATGCCACAATCATTGATGCTGTTGTTGTAGGAAGTCGGTGCAGAGGTCTGGAGAAGGAGAGCTCTGATCTTGATGTGGTGGTGGAGCTTTCCACGAAAGAGAGAGAGGATGATTTGTTCAATGCGTTTAATGAGGACGGGTTACATATTGGTGAGGTAAAGGTTGACATCAATCCGATTACTGCCCAGCGTACCGGGACGTTGGAAACGTATCTGCCACAGGCTGAGGAGTATCTGGAAAGTATCCGACAGGAAAGGGAGCAGGAGCTGACACAACAGATACAGACACAGGGAGAAATGGAGAAAGAAGATGTTGAAGTAACATTGATGGTATCCGAGTGTGGAGAGTTTCATAATTTGGGTGAGTTTTATGAGAATATTCCCACAGTAGAGGAGGCAATCGCTATCTGGAAACAGATACCGCCAGAACGAATGCATGGCATTCCTGCAATCGGTATCAATGTTCACAGACCGGGAGAAGAAAACTATATGAATGATGAAGTTGACCTGTTATCAGGCAACCGAATTGATTTGGAGATATTAGAACATATCCCAAGTATAACCAGTGAACCGAAGGCTATGGAAGTCATTGCAGAGCTTGTAGCAAAGTTACCGGAAATGGAGATAGATGGTGTCATGTCTGAGGATATGGAAGCAAAGGTATGGGAGAAACGTATGCCGGATTTGTCACCTGCAGAACAGCTTGCTGTAGAAATTGACCGTTTCAGCCATGATTATGATATTTATTCCTACCGCAACAATAACCCAAATATGACGGAAAGTGTGTCAGAGATTTCCGAGATGATAGTTCAAGGGAATACGGAGCCTATTACAGACTGGTTGAGCGAGGTTATTTCTGAGGGGGCATTGCCGGATGAAATGCAAAGGGTAAAAGTATTGCTAGAAAAATTGGCTGAATACAAGCCTCTTGCCAAGATTGAAGAGATGGAAGAACAGAATTATAACATGATTGACAATATGCTGAATAATGGTGCAGAGAAAGCACAGAGGGAAGCAAACAAAAAGGATCAGGAACAACCTGCGGTAAAAGTTTCCTTAAAAGCTCGATTGGCTGAGAAAAAAGAACAGTTAGCTGGTTCTGGACAGGAACATGAAGTACAGGAAAATACAAAGAAAAATCAGAGGGAGATATAAGCGATGAATAATAAATTTACAGTATAAGAAGTCAATTTAATCTGCATTTTTGAGTGTAAGAGCAGGACAAAGGTTATAAGTGATATTAAAAAAGTGATTAAGCATTTGGATGATGGTGAAATGGTAGAATTGTCAAATCGGGTAGTTGCCAAGTTGGATAATATGACAGATAAAGAATTCGCAGTGATGGAGTTTGTAGTAACAGAATAGAAATAGTTTTGCTGGCAGAGCATGGAAATGAATGTGTTTTGCCAGCATAAATTATATTAGCTTGACACAAAAATATTACAGGTGTAATATTTAATACGAGAGAAATTTTTTAAACTTGAATTCTTACAAGCGTAATATTAAAGGCGAGTAGGAAACATATTTTGTGAAGAACGGAGGTTAGACAAAGGTGAAGCGTAGAGTAAGAAGGAAAAAGAAACAAAGAACGACGATTTGTTTGACGACATTTGTGTTGGGAATAACGTTTATTGGAGCTATTGTATGTATTGGCATTTTGTATAGAAAGCAAAATACATTGGTTTCTCCAGAAGAACTTTTAGTTGAATATATGAATCATATTCCAAAGCAGGAGTATGAAGAAATGTATGCGATGTTAAATATTGAAGCATCAAGAAATATAAGTCAAGATGATTTTGTGAAGCGAAATTCGACTATTTATGAAGGTATTGAAGTGGACAATATGGAGATTGAAGTTACAGCATATGATGAGGAACGAAAAGCAGTAACTTATCAAACTTCTTTTGATACGGTAGCAGGTAATATCAGTTTTGAGAATGAGGCAATTTTTCTGAAGGGGGAAGATGGATATGAGTTGGTGTGGGACGATTCACTGATCTTTCCGGAATTAGGTTCAACAGACAAGGTAAAGATTTCTACCACGCAGGCAAATCGAGGGGAAATTTTGGATAGAAATGGGCGAGTTCTTGCCGGAAAAGGTGTTGCATCTTCGGTTGGAATTGTACCGGGAAAATTGGAAGACAGAGATGAAGCTATTCAGCAAATAGCAGAGTTGTTGGAAATTGAACCAGAAGTGATTGAAAAGAAACTGTCTGCAAAGTGGGTAAAAGAAGATTCCTTTGTACCAATTAAAACGATTCCTAAAGTGGCAGAAATTGAGTTAATGAAAATCGAGCCGGATGAAGAGGTGTTGAAAGAGAATGAAAGACAAAAAAAATTGCTTGAAATTCTGGGAGTGATGATATCTGACACTGAGGTGCGAGAGTATCCATTAGGTGAGGCAGCTGCGCATTTAGTAGGTTATGTACAGAGTGTTACCGCAGAAGATTTAGAGAACCATGCGGGAGAGGGATATACAGCCAATAGCGTAATGGGTAAAAGCGGAATGGAAGGCTTATTTGAAAAAGAACTGAAAGGACAAAACGGCTGCAGCATTTATATCGTAGATTCTGATGGGAACAAGAAAACAGAGCTTGCGAGCATATTTGTACAAGATGGAAAAGACATACAATTAACTATAGATGCTGACCTTCAGAGGTCATTATATGCACAGTTTAAAGAAGATAAAAGTTGTTCTGTAGCAATGAACCCGTATACTGGAGAAGTTTTGGCTTTGGTTAGTACACCGTCCTATGATAATAATGATTTTATTTTGGGGTTATCTAATGAACAGTGGACTGCACTGAACGAGGACGAGAATAAGCCGATGTATAATCGCTTTCGACAGGTATGGTGTCCTGGTTCAACTTTCAAACCGATTATTGCAGCAATTGGGTTGGAATCAGGAGCAATTGATCCGATGGAGGAATATGGAAATGAAGGGTTAAGCTGGCAAAAAGATTCTTCATGGGGCTCTTATTATGTGACCACACTTCATACATATGAACCTGTCATTTTAGAGAATGCACTGATTTATTCAGATAATATTTATTTTGCAAAAGCTGCATTAAAAATTGGTGCAGAGGAGATGGAAAGATCATTAACGGAACTGGGATTTAATGAAGAGATTCCATTTGATATTAAGATGGCAAAATCACAATACTCTAATACAGAAAACATTGAAACGGAAATACAATTAGCAGACAGTGGTTATGGACAAGGACAGGTTTTGGTAAATCCTTTGCATATGGCATGTATCTATTCTGCTTTCTGTAATGAGGGAAATATTGTAAAACCTTATCTGGTATATCAGGCTGAAGCGACTGTTACGTTTTGGAAGCCGGGAGCATTTTCTAAGGAAACAGCAAACCGAGTATTAGAAGGCACAAAAAAAGTTGTGAATGATTCTCATGGAACCGGACATGCAGCTCATCGTGATGATATTGTTTTGGCAGGAAAAACTGGTACCGCAGAGATTAAGACATCAAAGGATGATACTTCAGGTACGGAACTGGGATGGTTTGCTATCTATTCGACAGAGGAAACAGTGGAACATCCTATATTGATTATCAGCATGGTTGAAGATGTAAAAGGAAGAGGAGGAAGCGGCTATGTCGTTAAAAAGGACAGTGCAGTATTGGAGGATTGGTTTCATAGCAATTAGTATTATGATATTGCTTAGCGTTCCTGGGTGTGGTGATACACATTTGGAAGATGAACAAGTAGTAGAAAGTGAAATTGCAGTTCAAGATCAACAACAAAATGTGAAGGACAATGAAGATGAGATTATAGAAATTTGTTCGCAGCTGTATAAAAAAGCTTCAGAGGAGAATAAGATAGCAGATTTAGAAATGATTCGTATTATTGTAAATCAGTTTGGAGAAAATGGGTATCCGGCTGTTGACAGCAGAAATCAGATTGATATGACTGAGGCAGAGCAGGTAGAGTGGTTCTGTGAAATGGTGGATACGCAGGAAGAGGCTGAAATAACAATTATTGAGGTCAGTTACTTGGGCGGATTTGTAAAATATGATTTGGAAACAAAAGACGGAAATGTGGATGTGGTCAGAAGCTATTATAAGTACGAAAACGGAAACATGAAACGAGAGGTGACAGGAAGTTATCAGGCGGAGTATTGGAATTATACAGAAGACGGTTATCTTATGTTTTCAGGAGTTTGGTTTTCGGAAGAATTATATGTACTGACATTGAGCGGAGCGGAGGAGCATACTGCATTACGAGTACAGCCTTTGGATGAAACATACAGAGAGTTGAGTCGGAAGTATCTTCTTCCAATCGGCTTTGAACAGAATAATATGTTCATTGTAGATTGGAGCGAGGATGATTTTGGAGAATTGAATTTCTACGATATGTTTGACCTGCTCTATCCAAAAGTTTATGGGACAAATATTCCTTATGTTGCAGATGACAATTTTGGAGTTGGCGCTGTTTGTCAAATACCTAAGGATGATTTTGAGCGTGTTATCCTGCCCTATTTCGATATTGATAGTGAAACATTGCAATCCAAAACCATCTATAATGCAGAGGATAAAACATATGAATATAAACCGAGAGGATTTGAGGAAGTGGAGTATCCGGAATACCCATATTCAGAGGTAATCGGATTCACAGAAAACGGCGATGGAACACTTACTCTGACAGCCAATGTGGTGTTTCCGTATGTGGGGGATTCTAAAGTATATGCACATGAGGTTGTAGTTCGTCCTTTAGAGAATGGAGGAGTACAGTATGTGTCTAACCGAATTATACCATCCGAGGATAATTGTGAGGAAACATGGCATACACCTCGCCTGACAGCGAAGGAATGGGATGAAATATATGGAGGTAAATGATGGAAGATGTGAAATGGATGTTTAGAAAGTGCGGATTTCCAATTTTGATATTCTTGTTTGTTGTTATAGTTGGTACGGTCTGTTGGGAAAAATTGAAAACGGAGAAACCTCAAAGTGTAGCAGAGGAAGTATGGGAACCTCCTGTAGAAATCGAGAACAGCGAAGAGGTATCGGTAGAGGAAACAGATACGGAATCTTCTATGGAGTCTGTATATTGGTTTGTTGTGGTCAAGCTTTTTTGTAACACTTGTGGCTAAAAAAATAGTGCTTATCAA
>ERZ773156.1115-NODE-1115-length-18166-cov-2.35001_pt1 | contig 18166 bp, 20 predicted proteins | sample MGYA00511895_ERZ773156 | MGnify/ENA primary metagenome ERZ773156 (study PRJEB29015, sample SAMEA2737850) | human gut metagenome | biome: human gut; feature: human-associated habitat; material: faeces | place: China | collected 2012 ...
AGTACCGCAAATGCAGAAATCAAAGAATTTACTAATTCATTTGATAACATGAAATGTATTTATAGCCTCAGTGAAAAAACAAAAGTTCAGTTTCCTAAATTTTTTATATTTAGAAAATTAATCAGACCAGAAAATACTACATACTATATATCTATAAAAAATAATAATGATGTTAGTAAAATGTTGAGCAATTTTGAAGATATAAAAATAAAAATTGATGATGGCAGCCTTTATTCTTGCCCCACAACTATCTCCACACTATCAGACCTTACTACTCAAGCAACAATTTTGTTAGATGATAAAATAATAAATAGTTTTGCTAATACACAAAAAATTACTTTCCAAATTCCTGTATTCATGGAACGCTCATCTATAATTGAATCTTACTATCATATTGAGTTACCTCAACCAGTTCTTGCCGAATGGAAGCAAGTCATCGCCATGGAATAACGAAAGAGAGCCTAATGGCTCTCTTTTTTATTGCCCGCGCAATAATATTAACTTAACCTGAATTCTTTCGGCACTGCCAGAAAGCCGCTGTAATGCTGACGATTGCCATACTTTTCGCACATCTCCGGAGTTTTATCGCAGTTGCGTTGTAGGGTCGCCGTATCTAAAATAGCTCCTAAAAACGGATACTGCGTCACGACATAGTGATTACCGTCATTATTATCAATAAAATTATCTTTGATCAGTTTGGTTTCGTAACCGATCGTAATAAGTCCGTTTTTATAGTAGCCTTCGGCAATATCTGCAGCATCGAGTTTGATTTTATTGGGCAGTGAGAGCAGCGGTTCGACATCAACCTTCCGTAAGTCTTTGTCCATACCGCACTGTTCGTCACCAAACGCTGCATTACAAAAATACTGCGTGATCCTGCTGGGAACCTTGTTATTGGGAAAGGCAGCTTTTACTGTAACCGTAAATTCGCCATTGCTATAGGTTGGTGTATCAAGATAGCCATAAAAAACTGTCATAGCTATTTCTTCGTCTTCCAGACTTTCCGGGTACTGAATACGGAAGATTTCGACATAACGGCCGCGAAAATCAAAACCTTCCAGCAGCGCTGTTATTTTGCTGTTATCAGTATCGGCTATTTTCAATTCCACGTTGTCGATCTTAGCGTCAACTGAAGATTTGATCGTGCCACGCTGCACCGGAACAGGATAATAATCACAACCGCCAAAGGTTATGACCTCATCACAGTTGCAGATACGGATGATGCCTGTTTTTAGATGCAGCACATAGAGTTCAATAAAAAAAGAGCTGGACTGCTCTTTGGCTGCTGCCATGCTGATAGGTAGAATTTTCATAAATTGACCACCCTCAATGTCAGCTCTACAGAAATCTTGCCGATAATGCGTCCGCGCTCATCAAATCCCCAGGTATCAGTGGGTGCATAGTCGCTGGTAAACTGGCAGACAAACTGCTCCCCATTATAATTAAAATAAAACCGCTTCGACTTGCGGTGTTCCATGTAAAATGCTTCTAATGACGCCATTTCGGCAGCCATGCTTTCAAAGGTCATTTGAAAGGTAATGATCGGATTTATGCCAATTTCCTGTACCTGAAAGGCTCCTGATTCAAATTCGATAGTCCTGTCCAGATACTGGACACTGCGTTTTACTTCGCTTTTGGGTGTAAAAGTAAATGTTTTCAAGCTGTCACCTTCTTTCTGTAACCACTTTTAAAAAAGAGGTTGTTTTGCCTGAGCCTGACGATCATAGATCTTTGGAATTGCTGTAAGATCGTCAGCACCTTATGTTCACCGACATAGACGCCGGTATGGCCTTCGCCGTTGATTTCATATAAAACTATATCGCCGTACTGCATGGCATCGACATTTTTGACGCGTGTAAAGTGCTTATGCATAAACCGCGCCAGTCGATATGGTTCGTGCACATACCAGTCTTTGGCGATCGGTCGGCCGTCGCGCCATTCCAGATCAATGCCGTGTTCCTGATAGAACAGCTGGCACAGGCCGATACAATCGACACCATGATAATCGACGCCCAGAAATTTATAGGGCAGACCGACAAACTTTTTGAGATCCTGTTTTTCCATTTTGCACCTGCCGTCAGGCCCTGCGTCCCATAGCGTTGTTTTTAGACAGTACGGCCTGCAAAATATCTGAGTTTTCGTTCAGGTATTCGGCAAAGCTGCGGGAATCGAGCGCCGTAATAATGACCTGTGTCGGCGCTTTGGCTGTATTATCCATCGCCCGCATGGCAACAGTTGCCAAAATTTCGTTGCTGCGGCGGTCACGAATACTGTTGACTTCCTCACCCACCTGCAGGGTGCGCAGTACTTCGTCGTCTTTGAGCGCCGGCACTAAGCCAATGCGCCCTGCCATAACGTTGCCGCCACTGTGCATTTTGGGGGCGGATACACCAATATCCTCGCCGCTATGAGCTTTAGTAAGAGTACCTAAACTCAATACAGTTTCATACGTTTTACCACCATATGAAAAACTATCACCTAAACTCGCCGCAGCACCACCACTTCCTCCACCAGACATTCCTAAAATCAAGCCCAGCAAGGATGCCTCCGCTTTGACTTTAAATAAACGTTGGATGGCTTCACGCGCCAGATCTTTCCATAAATTAGACCAAATGGATCGCAGTGTATTACCCTGAATAAAGAAGTCCACAGCAATGCCTGCCAACCCCTCGCGGATCTGCGCATTCTTTTGATATTCAAGGTCTCGCATTTGTCCTGCATGTTCAGCACGTAAAACTTTTTCAGCGTCTAACAAATTTTTGATCCGATGATATTCTGCCATATCATTTTTAGCTTTGTCACTTTGAAGTTCTTTTTCCCAGTTATAAATTTGCTGTTCCTGCTCGATCATGACCTGCTTCAGATATTCAATCTGAGCCACAGTGGCCCGTCGCTGTTCATCCGAATTCAAAGGAGTTCCCAGCGCCTTTGCTTTGATTGCGTATTCGTTCTGCATGGTAAGCATCTTTTGCGCATAAATATCTTCCGGTTTTTTAGAAACATACATGGACTTTAGATTTTGCTGTACACTACGCTGTTCCTCATCCAGATTTTTTATCTTGTTTTCAATTTCGGCCATTAAACTTAAAAGACTGCTCAGTTCCTTAACAGAACTGATGGTCTCTTTATTAGCAGCAATGCGCGCGGCTTTGACATCATCAGCAGCACTGGTATCATAGCCGATCGCTGACATCAATTCAGAATTTTTTACTATTTCACTGTCAAAATCATCCTGTAAGTTTTTCATGAAATCCTGCAGCTTTGTTTTTTCTCCTGCCAGTTCACTCAACCGTCTATTGTAAAGATCTATTTTCTCAGCCTGCTTTTCGATAGTTGTACCAAACTCATTTTCTTCGTCGATTATTTTTTGCATATCGGCAATATATTGCTCATCAATTGGCTTAGCCTCATACATCAATCGGTTTCTCTCGGCAAAGTTTTTGTTTTCGGAAACCATTTTATTGTAATCAACCGCTTGCGCGCCTGCCAGCATGCCATAACCGCCGCCATAGCCTTGCCCAAAATCTGCTGACGGCTGCGGCATATAATTATTAATCTGTTCTCTATGACTAAGCTGTGCTAGCAGAGTAGCTTCCTGATTTCTGAGTTTGGCCAGCTGCGCTTCTGTAGCAAAATATTTGTTTCTGGCATTATCATAATCAGTTTTGGCATTTACATAGGCCACTGAACTCGTATCCCGCCCCTCGGCTTCTAAAAAAGCTTTACGCTCTTTCATAATTCGGGCCTGTTCTTCCATCTCAGCCTGATATTGAGCCATTTGGCGACGTACTGTTTCCAGTATAATTTGTGATTTATCTACATCCTTTACTTTGTCTTCAAAAAAATTATAAGCACCGTTCACTGCTTGAACTGCGGCTCCAATTTCTGCAATAGTTTTTAACGCTATCAGCAATGGTACTGCCATACTGATCCCCTCACTTTCCCGGCCTGCAATGCTACGACTGCACCAATGCCTTGCCTGTCTGCTGCCAGCTCTGCTTCGGCAAGAGTCAGGATAGTTTTGAATAACAACAGCAGTTCCGTACCGCCTTGAAAGGCCGCTACAAATTCCGGCTGTAAGTTTTTCAATCCCTTTAACAGCTCTGTCAGTACAAGCATCAGGTTTTGTGCTGCGGTGGTGTTGCTTTGCTGCAGCTTTTCCAGCAGCTTGTCACCTTTCTGCTTCAAGGCCAGTAATTTTTGTTCTATCTTAGCTGCAGATTTTTTATACTGCACTGCCGAAAAGTCCTGCGTGCTAAATGCCGTCTGCATTTTTCTCTGCAAAGAGTCATACCCGCCAAACAACGCTCCCAAATTGGCAGCATCAAAACAGCCGGCAGCAATATCAGGCAAAAGTTTTTCGCCCTCTTTGTCAGCAGCTTGCTTCTGCGCTGCTTCTAAAATCACCTCCTGCAAGCGGCGTAATTGTTTTTGTCCCTGTGCATCCAGGCAATAACAGTCAACGCCTAGTTTATTCAGCTGCATTGCTGCATCAGCCGTTCCCATCCACAACAGCAGCACCCGCAAATAACGGCCGGCTTCTTCACCTTGCTTCTGAGAACATTCCATGAAGGCCACCAACAGCGCCTGCAAATACGAAAAGTCTATCCCAGAGCGGTAAGCAATGCCGCCTGCCTGTTCATTTGCTTCAGCAAGCTGCTGCGCTGTCATACCATGTTCGGCACTCATTTTGCCCCAAATGTCGATTATTTCATTAGCAGTTTGTTCGGCATCATAAGCCGAAAGCAATTTTGCTGCATACTGGCGTAGAACAGATGCCAACGCCGTAGCGGCGGCTTTAAGTTTCATTTCGCCAACATGAGCAAGCCTGAGCGATGCACGCACCAGCGCTTTGACTGTTTCTTCGTCCTGATAATACTGCCGCCACAGACCAGCAACAGCAAATGTTTCCTGCACAGCTTTTTCATATGCAGACATAATATTAAGAAAATCTGCTGCTAGAAGATACATGGCGTCAGTATCTTTATCAGCTATCTGCGGCGTAATTTTATTGCCGCCTAAGTCAATTTCTGACAACGCCTGCAGCTTTGCTGGCAGATCGCCAAAAAGCAACGTAAACAGCTCCTGCTGTCCTGCCTCCTCAGCTCCGCAGCGTAATTTGGCAATAAAATAATCTACGTCGTTAAAATCAATATTGGCAGCACTGTTATTTAAACCAAAGGCTTCCTGTAAAAGCTCTGCTTCTCTGTGCAGCTGCTGGTAACCCTGCACTGTCTTACGCAGGCTGTCGAGCAATGCTCCGTTATCATTATTGTTGTTTTTTTGCACTTCTTTATATAAAACACCTGCCTGCCGCTCAGCGGCAGCCAACGCCTTTTGATAATTAAACAATGTCGCCGTTACATTTGTGCCCTGCAAATCCTGCTGCTGTGCATTTTGCAGTGCCTGATGCTTTTTTGTCACGCTTGCAGCGCTTTTATCAAGACTGTTTTTTAATGCTGCGGCAGTACGCAGCGTACCTGCGCAATCGTGCAGGAGTTTCACTTTGCTGATCTTGCCGTCAGTTTCTAATTTATCTATGTTCATTCATGCACCTCCTTTTACTCGATCTGACCGGAATCGATCAAATACTGGATTGCATCGGCACCGGAATAGGTCGATGAATCCTGTGCCTGCATCTCTTCGTTATTCTTTTTGCAGCCAGCTAAAACATATTCAAGCTGCGGTATCGACAGCTCCATCACATCGCGCATCGTCATGGACGTGTTTTGAATGATGGAGGCGTACAGCTGATTCCATTCTGTTACGCCGTCGTCGGCGTCAGATTTTTTTTTTTTAAGCTGGAAATATCATAGAACACTGTAAAGACCTGCCGGGCCAGCGCCAGATCTAAAAATTCTTCGATTTGTTCCCTCTTGTATTTCTCGTCAAACGCCAGCACCAAAATATCAAGCATGGCATTCCAGGCAGTATCTGTATAGTCAACGCCGCCGTTTTCAGCAGTGGTATCAAAGCTGAAAATATTGTCGATAATGGCAAAGTCGTTAAACAGCGGCGTAAGTTTTCTGATTTGATCTTTATGTTTTAATTTGGCAGGATAGATCCTGCGAGTAATGCCATCACGGCATTCCACATCTTCATAGGCTGTAAAAGGGTCTTTGATTTCTGTCATTGTCATTGTCATCCTCTTTCATCTAAAATAAAGGAAGTGCTGTTTAAGCACTCCCTTTGGTAAAGTTTTTAGTCGACGTAGCTTACAGAGTAAGATACGAATTTTTTGTCACCGCGCAGCGGATCAACAGATTTGAAGTTCAGCTCAGGAGCAGTCGCTTCACCGCGTGCATAGCTGAGAGTAAGACCGCCTTCGCAGCGGGCTTTGTAAACGCGGGTCGTCAGCACTGCTTTGCGGCCGTTCGGCAGCTCGGTCGGCTGGCTGGTGTGGCGCAATTTCACATAACCGGGTACGGAAGTGGTTTTGATGTCAACAGTAGAACCGTCAGTCACAGTATAGACATAATCGATATGCACCTGAGTACCGGCAGTAAGGTCAGAGCTGAAATCCAACACGCCAGCACTGGTCACAGCAAAGGTTTTCGTACCAGTGGGAGAACCTTCAACGCGGGTAAGACCAACGCCGTCTACGACAGCGATCACAGATTCAACTTCCACACCGGAGTCTACCAGTAATTTATTATCGCTGGCTTTGACAACAATGTCTTCACTGCCAAAAGCAAAAGCGCCTTCAGCAACAGCTTCACCCTGAGAGGCCGCAACAACGTTCAGATCGAAACAGGCATTTTTAAATTTGAAGCTGGCAGACTTTTCTTTAATGTAGTTATAAATCGGGAACAAACCGTCGCCGCCAAATACATCTTCCATAGTCGCAGTCACTTCGATAGTCATATCCTGCAGAGAACCCAGCTTTGCAGAAACCTTGCCGTCGCCGGAAAGCAGGAATGCTTCCCCAACACCGTGCAGAACTAAATTTTTTGTATCAATTTTTGCCATTAATAAACACCATCCTTAATTTTTATTTTCCGTCAATCAACGGGTTATAAATCAATCTATATTTGCAAACACCGTCAGCACTAATGCTCTGCTGACCTTCTGAACTGAGCAGGATCTCGTCATGCCCTGACAGAAGCTGCCGAAAACGTTTGGATAAGCGGCCCGCCTCCGACAGCGCATCGGCATAGATATCTACATAAAGCTCGCCTTTATTGACCAGCCAGTTATGCTCCAGCTTTTCAGCGCGTGTAAAATAGTAAGCGATAAAGGGGACTTCTGTGGCAGTTACCGCTTCGTCCGCCTGACATTCAAGCCTTAACTTATTCTTTAATACGTCTGTATTTGTGTTATCCGTAACACCCAGCATTCTCATTATTTCTTCATCGGCGACGCACCAGTCAAAAATATCGTTCAGTAAATCAAAACTATTGCGCATCAAGCACCTCCTTTAAGCTTTTACAGCGCGCCGGCTGTAATTTTTAGATTATGGTAAACTGCATCGATATCGATATTTCTATTTTTTACTCATGTTGATTGATAGATATCAATGCCGGCCCGGGCAGCAGATTCCCGCACCGGTTCCGGCTGACTGCGGTCAGTTATAAGCGGCATGCCGTCCCACCCAATCCAGGCACGCTGACCGCAAAGACCTTCGACAGCAATTTTATATTTTGCTGTTATCAAAAGCTCATCCAAAGCCTGTGTTTGCGCAAACAGGTCCAGTTATTATTTCATCCTTCACCTATATATGAACTTTAGCTGTTTTTTATACCCTGTTATCAAAAATATTTTTCAACTTATACTTCTCAGCTTCCTCTGTTGGCAGCAATAATCTGTTCGAGCCGGTCTTTTTTCCAGGGCTGCAGTAACGGTCTTTCGGTACGCATCTCGCGGCGGCTGCATTTTTTGCCGCAAAGTGTACAAACTGAATCCGAATTGGTATTATGCAGATATTCGGGCATATGACAGGCAGTTTGTGTCTTAAAAACCTTTCGCCCGAATCTGGTCTGCCATGAACTGCCGACAGCCTCATTTCCTGTTCGAAAGGCTGCCCCACTCCCAGCGCTTTCTGAGCTTCCTGGGCGATTTGCGGCAGCAGCAAAATCTCTTTAAAAGCTTTCAGCCTGATACCAAATCTATTTTGCAGTTTCTGACGCACGCTTTTGATGGTTTTAAAAATCACTGGCTGGCTGATGCCAAGACTGCGGGCAGCGGCCATAGTGTTTTTGCCGCATTGCAGATAGGCCTTCAATATTTCCAGCTGTCTTGCTGTCAGCGCAGTTTCCATTCTCTGCCACAGTTCAAGCAGCTCCGTCAGCCTTTCCCGTTCCAGCAAAACAGCTTCAGGATTATTTTTATTGGAAGCGATACTCAAATCGACGAATGTCAGTTTCATTTTCAGTTTTGTTTCCTTACTGCTCTGCGAGCTTTCCTGATACTTGCCTAACCTGCTCAGATCTCCTGCCGCCTGCTGTTCTGTCACTTCGCCTGCCTGCACGGCACTGATAATATCTTCTATCGTATATCTGGCCATATCAAAACTCCTTTCGTTTTGCAGTTATGCCGTAATAACAGCAAAACTGCAGATCTATAATCACTGTCTCACTGCCAATCAACCGGTTGCCTCTGGCATTGCGTACATTTTGTTCCCGCATTTTCTGCGTATTCAAAAAGGTCGACGCATCGGCATATTTTGCAAACCACTGCTGCGCTTCACTCTTTTTCCCAACTATCAAGGCATAATAGCATTCACTCTTAAACCTGACAAAATACGCATGCACTTCGATGCGTTGTTCCTGTTCATCCATCTTCCCACCTCTGTTTTTAGAATAAAATAGAATTTTTAGAATCAAAAGGGCATAAAAAATAAACCCTTCTGTCAGCAGCACTGTTCATTTGTAAAAACTCATCTTTTGTAAACTCTGCTTCTTTCATGATGTAATTTTCCTGATGATATTGATATAAATAAGTTTTTGTTCCAGCTCGTCAAAGCCTCTTAAAAACTGCTCGACCTCGTCAACACTTGTAAGTGTTTCTCGAAAAAGCCTGGAACCGCCAAAAAAAATAAATTCTACAATATACATCTTTGCTTCCCTTCCTTTACGACCGCCCGTTGACATCTTTTTTCTTACCTTGATACGATGACCGCAGGCGTTTTATATGCAAACTTTTGTTCGTTTTATGATGCAATTATACTCTTTCAACTCGAACATTGTCAACTATCATTTTAATATCAAAAAGCTGTTTCTCATACTTTTAAAGTCTGATACAGGCGCCAATTTTGCTTGACAAGCAGTTTTCTTTGTCATTCCTCAGTATAGCGCTGATTTTTTTCAGCCCGGTTTTTTTATTTTTCGTCCATTTTCTTTTGTTCGTTTTTTGTTCGTATTTATAAGCAAAATTATTGTGTTTTTATCTGCTAATAAAAAAAGACACCCGTAAGAGCGTCTTTTCATTCCTGCTATTATCATCAACTATCCGTACCAGCTCCATTAGCTATAAAGAGCAAATACACACCTTTATTCTAACGATTTGCAAAAACATCATATTCTGTTATCGTTATTTTATCACTCATAAATCTTTTTTCAGTATCTCTGTAAAATTCAACTTTTGTTTTCTCCCATTTACCCTTCTGAGCCATAGTAAAAGCGCCAGTGCTGCATAGCATTAGAAAGATATGATTTCTCTGCTTTGGAGGCTTCTTCTTTGGTAGGATAACTGCCTGTAAATATTTCAGTGTATCGCTCAACATCAAGTATGCCTATATAAGGGTACATGACAGAATCATTTTTTTTAACATCCAAAGAATAAACAGGTTCCAGATTCCGCACCTTGAACCAATGTCCTGAACCCTGCAGTCCATGTTTAGAGGGATCAAAATAACGTATGTGGACAGCATCTTTTTTATAGGTAGCGAGAACAGGCTGCATAATATCCTGCACATGCACTTTAAAAGAATCCACTACAACCTGCTCATCAGCTAAACAAGAAGCGCAGACCAAAAGCAATGCCATAATTAAAATCAGCAAACGTTTTGTCATTTCTCTCACCCTTTCAGCTTGATTATACAATGCTGAAATTTTACATTAAATCAAATTTACAATGCAACTTCTTTTATTTTCTGAACTGCTGTTACAAAAATCTCTGTCAACGCAGAGGTTTTTGCTTAGCTGTTTATATCAGAAATTACGCTGATAGCTGATACCGACAACTTTAGCATAGTTATCATGGCTGCGGGCGGTATCATAAGTATCACCAGCTGCTATATGTCCTTTGATGCTCAACCCATCAATATCGATAAAGCCCAAGGTCATGGCAAGTGTCTGTTTTTTATCGTGGTACTGGAAGCCCAGACTGTAGGTGCGGCGGGCACCGGTCGGCACGATAAAATCGGCGCCGTCAAAAGGTATTACCGATTCATCATAGGCATAACCGCCCATGATGGTATATTTATCGCTCAGTTTATGTTCTACGCCCAAAGCATAACGCCAGCCGTTGCTCCAGTTTTTCTGACTATAACTGCCTGGAATAGTCCCACCAGGTATACCCATAGGATCATCAAAACTGATATTCAAAGCATCATAGGTACTCCATTTGGTATAAGTACCGTTCAGTTCTACCCGGGTCCGATCATCGAATTTATGGTTGTAACCAATAGCCCAGCTGTCCGGCAAAGTAACTTTTCCATGCGCTTTGGTAAAATGATCACTTCCTGTAATGCCGCTGCTGTAACCTCTAAAATCTGCATCCATAGTATGGGTCACTTTGCTGCGGTAAACCAGTCCGATCTCATTTTTAGAATCAAAAGCATAATTGGCAGCCGCATTCCAGCCCAGGGCCCAGCTTTCTCCTTTTGTTTGTGTAGGAATAATGCCCAACGCGTTTTTTTGCAGTTCCAGACCCACATAATTGACTTCCGCCCCCACGGCCGCACTCCACTTGTTATCAAACTTGCGGGCATAGGTCGGCGTCAGGCTGGCGCCGTTCAAGCGAGAGAAAAAGGCATTAGATGCAACTTTAGAATCCCGTTCAAATTCTGAGATCATGCCGAAACGGCTGAACAACCCTATACCAATCCAGTCTTTGTCGTTGAGCTGTTTGACATAGTAATTGCCGGGAGCCCAACCGGCATGTACGACATTTTTACCTTCGTCAATAGACTTTCCTGTAGCGTCATAAGCCGTATATTTGCCATGCGGGCTGATATAAACCGCACTCTGTTTAAAAGCTTCGCCCCGCACTTTGGTGATCGACGCCGGATTGTAGGCAATATTGGCGGCGTCATTCTCAGCAAACATTCGCGCTCCGCCCATAGCCACGCCTTCAGCTGACCACTCGTTGATCGCAAAGCCTTCGGCCCCAGCATCGACAACCGGCACAGACAAAACACAGGCCAACCCTATTATCGTAAAATGTTTCTTTAAAAACAAAACAGACACCTCACAATTAACAAAATTTTCCAATATTAATAACAATATTTTAACAGCTTTTGCTTTTTATTGTGGAAAAAGTTTTAATCCAACAATTAAATTATTTTTTATAATATATTTAGCTTGCATTTTTCAACCTTTTACGTCATAATATTAGTTGAAAGTTCAACTAATATGGCGGTGAATATTATGACAAAACTGCATAATGACCTGCTGCGTGACATCGGCACGCTGGCGCGCACGATCCACTATCTTCACGATCTGCATTTTAAGGAACTGGCGCTGCAGCGGGGACAGTTTATTTTTCTGACCCGGATCTGCGAAAATACGGGTATCAATCAAAACGATTTATCGCTCTTATTAAAAGTCGATAAATCTACGACTGCCAAAGCTGTCCAAAAATTGACCGCTGCCGGTTATATAAACAGGCAGCGCAGCAGCGAAGACCAGCGGCACTGGCAGCTTTTCCCAACAGAAAAAGCTCTCCTGCTCTACGATCAAATCATCACTGAAGAAAACACCTGCCTGCAGTTGTGTCTGCAAAATTTTAAAGCGTCAGAACGCAAAGAACTGAACAGGCTGTTCAAAAAAATGTGTGCCAATCTGGAAACACACTGGCAAAAAACAAAGGGTCAAAAACAAAGAATCGAGGTGCAATGATGCTGCGTTTGGCAACTATGCAGGATTTAACACGGATCATGGCTATCGTGCAGGCTACGGTCAGGGAAATGCACGCTTACGGCAACTACCAGTGGGACGAGGTTTATCCAACTGAACAGGATTTTGCCGCAGACATCACCCAAGGCGATCTTTTTGTATCAGAAGCTGAAGGACAGATCTGCGGCCTGATCTGCATCAATCAGACCGAACCAGCTGTTTATGCTGATGCCGGCTGGACTTTGGCGGAAAAAGCCCTGGTCCTGCATCGCATGGCAGTTGACCCGGCCCTGCGCGGCCGCGGTACCGGCTCTGAATTGCTGCAGCAGGCTGAAACGCTCGCTCTCAGCCTGGGACTGCGTTATTTAAAAACAGATACCTACGCCCTGAACGAAAAAGCTCAGCAGCTATTTCTAAAGCACGGCTATCATTTCTGCGGTGAAATCCAGTTCCGTAAAATGGAGCACCAGTTTTACTGTTATGAAAAAGTACTGTAAAATAAAAACACACCCTTTAAAAAGGGTGTGTTTTTACTTATAAAGCAGGGTCGTCCACGCCGTTGGCCTTAAAGGCATTGGCCCTGTCGATGCAGGTGCCGCATTCGCCGCACGGCCTGTCGCCGCCTTCATAGCACGACCAGGTATATTGATAAGGAGCACCCAAATTCAGTCCCAGCTCCACTATCTGCGCTTTATTTTTATTCAGCAGCGGTGCTTCCAGATGACACAATTTACCGCTGCCTTCATAAATAGCAGTATCCATAGCCGCATAAAACTCCGGCGTACAATCCGGATAAGCCCGTCCAGCCGCATCGTCAGCATGAGCGCCATAACAGATCGCATCAGCTCCCAATGAAATGGCAATAGCGGCAGCAGCGCTGATCAAAAGGCCATTGCGAAACGGTACATAAGTCGCTACCGTACCTTCGCCATGCTCAGCCAGCTGCTGCGCGTAGCTTTTATGTTCGATGGCTTCACTGCTGGCTGCCAGCAGTGAGCAATTACTATAGGACATGATACCGGCAATATCCTGCTCCAGTAAACGTACACCATAATAAGCCGCAACCTTACGGGCTGCTGCCATTTCCCTGCTGTGCTTCTGCCCGTAAAAAACACACAGCGCCGTGACATTTTCCGCACCGCAGACCTGCACAGCCTGCGCCAGACAGGTGGTGCTGTCGATACCGCCGCTTAATAACACTACTTTTTTCATACTGCAACCTCCGTCACAGATCGCGCCTGATGATGGCAGGCGGTAATTCTTCCCAGGGCTTGTATTGAATCGTGCTGCAAAATACATAAGCCTTATAACGGTCGGCAGCTGTTTCAGCCGTTGCCGCTTTGGCCAGATCACGCTCACCGGCTTCACTGACCGGATAATACCTGAAAGCCTCCGCAAACAGCTGTGCCGCTTTTTCGTCATCACCATTATTATGTTCATGCTCAGCTAAAAATTTATAGGCAAAATAACGGTAAGGATTGATACCGTCGTTTCCAGCTTCCAGCTCCAGCATCTTTTCCGCTTCCTGTACAGCCTGCTCTTCTTTGCCTACCTCACGCAGGATCGCCAGCCGGCGATAAAACATATCGCCGCGGGAAGCGCTGCGGAAGGGATGTTTATAGGCCCGGCTCAATGCATAGGCCTGATCCAGATAATTCAAAGCAGCATCCTCATTACGGGCCAACTTCCAAACGATTTCAGCTATATCCCGCAGGCACAGCACTTTATGTTCAGCTTCGCTGAGGCCCATTTCCGGTGCATCCTCCATATCAGGCTCCACATCAAGTATCGTTGCCAGGACATGCATCGCGGCTTCTACCTCATCCATCCAATATAAAGCGCGCCCCACCGTCGAGCGGCAGCGCCAGTCGTTATAGTTGCTGATCATACCGCGGGGGACCGGATATTCACCGCCGGCCACATGGTTCACACACGCCTGCCATTCCTGTTCGTTCATAGTCAAGTCACACTCCTTACTGATTCTTATATTATTATTGTAGCATATTGCCGCCGCAGCGGCCTAAATAAAAATAACGCCCTCCTGCTTTTACAGCCTTTGCAAATAAAAAAGCGGCTGCCCGGCCGAAGCCAAAAGCAGCCATAAATAAGGGAAAGCGTTTTTAAAGCAGACTCACTTTTCGTTGCGCACATAACGGCGCGGCATCCGCGGACTGACGCTGCAGACCAGCTCGTAGCAGATAGTACCTGCCCACTGTGCAACCAGTTCCATCGGCAAATCTTTGCCGCCGAAAACGGTGACTTCGTCGCCCACTTTGACCGGAGGCAGGTCGGTAACATCAAGCATCACCTGATCCATACACACGCGGCCCACGATAGGAGCCCTGCCGCCGCCAACCAGCATATAGCCCACGTTGGAAAGACGTCTGTTGACGCCGTCGGCATAACCGACCGGCACCGTGGCAATAACACTGGGACGGCTCAATGTATAAGTACGCCCATAACCGATAGTCGCACCGGCAGGCAGGCTTTTGACAAAGCTTACCGTCGATTTGACCGTCATGACAGGCTCAAAATCTTTATCGCTCATATGCGCAGGATGCAAACCATACAAAGTAATACCCTGACGCACCATATCCATCTGATATTCACGCAGTTCTGTCAAAGCGGCACTGTTGGCGATATGTGCCAGCGGTACCCTGATACCCTTCTCCCTGATCAGCTCCAGCGCTTCCTGGAAGCGTTCAAACTGATGCGCGGCATAGGCTTTGTCATCAGCATCTGCCGTTGCAAAATGCGAGAACACTCCTTCGATCTCAATGCCAGGCAGCGCCGCGGCCTTAGCCGCAAATTCACCCGCATCGCGAACATGTACGCCGATCCGATGCATACCGGTATCAATAGCGATATGGATCCTGGCTTTTTTATTCAATTTAACAGCCGCTTCGTTAAGGGCATATAAACGTTCTTCGTCAAAAACGGCGTGACTGATATCAAACTGCACTACAACATTGGCAGCTCCCGGCTGCAGCGAACCCAGCACTAAAATAGGCAGCCTGATACCTGCTTCACGCAGCTCAAGACCTTCCTGCAGCAGCGCTACGGCCAGAAAATCAGCGCCGTTCTTTTCGGCTTCGCGGGCTACCGCTACCGCGCCATGTCCGTAAGCATCAGCCTTGACAACGGCACACAGCTTAGTATGGGGATCAAGATTGCTTTTGGCGATCTGCACGTTATGCGCCACGGCATCAAGATTGATCTCGGCCCACGCGCCCCGGTCGATATGATACATAAAACTAAACCCACCTTCACAAAAAAACGCAGGACACGTACGTTTGCGTGCGCCTGCGGCTGATACAAAATCCAATGACCTTATGGTCAAATTATATGCTTTTTAAAATGATTTGTCAATAATCTGCAAGGCTTCGACGCCGCAGACGTCTGCCATTCCACCGCTTATTTGGAGGCAGTTTCCTGATCCTGTCCGTGACAGCTGGGTCCGCAGCCATTACAGCCGCTGCAGCCGGCACAACCGCCGGAAGATGTTTTTTTGAAGACGCTGCGCAGTGCCAAAATTGCCAGAGCCACTAAAATACCGCCAATAATATAATCAGCCATTTTTACACCTGCTTTCGTTCACGCTGCGCCATTACGGCTTCTGCCGCAGACGCTTTATTGCACCATAAATTTAAATTCGCTTAGATTAGCTTTTGCTAACCACATTGTACTACGTTCCTGCTTTTTTGGCAAGCACTTAAAATATTTTTTACAGATAAGACAAATATTTTGAAACCAAAAAATTTAAAATATTTTACAGGAAAATCAAGCTGCTTCTACTTTCCAGCGATCGAAAAAGCTCAGCCTGCTTTCATACAAATGTACAAACCGCCCTACTAAAACTGCGGCCACTACTGTACCGGCTCCAACTCCTTGTAATGTACCGAATTCCACCCAGGAAATAATAATCGCCAAAGTGACCAGCGATATATCGAAACAATTTTTGATCAGGCTGAACTTTTTTTGAGTAACAAACGCCAGTACACTGACCACACCTTCGCCCGCAACTAAAAAGATTTTAGCGCGCACCTCCAGAAAAACACCCAAAGCCAAGACAACAATGCTTAAAAGGCAAGCAAGCCATTGTTCCAGTGCACTGCCCGGTATAAACCAGTCCAACAGACCCATCGAAAAATCAATGCTGCAGCCAAAAGCCAGCGTCGTCAGCAGCTGGCCCACCAGCTCCCTTACATAAAGCGCCCTCAGAATAAGCGGCTGCGCCAGGATCATAACAATGTTCATCATGATCGTAATATCACCCAAACTAAAAGGTAAAAACATACTCATAACCCACGGTACACTGGAAATCGGCGATGTGCCTAAGTCGGCCTTACAGGACAGAGCGATACCAAAAGTCATTAAAAATATCCCCACGGCAAACATCGCCAGCCGCGGCTTAAAATGTTGATTATGGACTGATCCCAATTTACTTTTCCTTCTTTCAAAACATAACAGGCAAGCTCCAAATAAAAAAACGGTTCTCAGCATGCAAGAAACCGTACGCTCAAGCCATTGGATTGTATCTTTATTTTACCATAAATCATGCGAATATAAAATATGACCCGACATTTACAAATAAACGTCCGCATCAAAAGCAGAAAGCCTGCCGATAAAAGGCAGGCTTTCCACACAGGTACACAAAAGGGTGAACAGGAAAAAGAGATTTTGAAAAAGTTGTTTTTTAGAAACTGTAAGTTACATTGAGCATAAATTTGCTGTTCTGAGCATGACTGCCTTTCTGGCAGGCATAGCCTAAGCCATAAGTCCACTCACCTTTTTCAGCCTCCAGGCCCAGTTTGCCGACAAAGAACCCGCTGTCCATGATATCATAGCCAAGTCTGTCGGTTGCATTTACACCCGGAACGGTAATATCCATCGCAGTATTTTTATCACCCAAAATCCAAACATAAGCGATATCGGCTGTCGGACGCACCTTCCAGCCGCCGGCAGTAACGCTTTCATGGCTGATGCTGATGCCTACCGGCAGCAGCCACAGATCTGCTTTATCAGTGCTGTAATGAGCAGCCACTTCGCCGCCAATAGTCCCGTTATAACTGCCGCCGTCCACGTTCAGATAACGCAGGCCCGCATACGGTACATAGCTCGTTCCATGTCCATTGCTGATAACTTTTTCACCTTTGATGCCCATACTGATGACCTGCGTGTCAGGTTCGGCCTTGATTAAGCCTTTGACGTCGCTACTGGTTTTGCTGTAACCGACATCGAAAATCAGATTGGTATCGCCGTTTTGGATACCGCCATAGTAACTGAGGCCCCAGAAGTCAAATTCATTTTTAGAGGCGCTGCCGGTGCTGTCACCGCTGCCGTAACTGAAAGCTATGCCGCTGCTGTATTTGCCACGGTCTGCAAAGTCGCCGCCTATGATAACACCGTTGTATTGTCCGTCATAGCTGACGCCGCCCATGTTATCGACTTTATCCTTGTTGTTGATATATTGTGCCCAGATGCCGCCGTTGTCAGCAGTATCAACAGCAGCTTTGCCGAAACCGCCGCTCTGTTCTGCAGCCGCCTTGGCTAAGGACAGATGTTCCTGCACCGCCGTCCCCAGATCCAGGGCTGCTAAAGCACCCGTGCGGGTAGCGCCGCTGTTTTCCGCTCCCTGGGCGAAGGAGTTGACTGCAGCGATAAAACCCTCTTTATCAAGCTTATTGTCATTAGCCAAATCAGTTAGATATTTGATCCCGGCATATTCTGTCCTGCTTTGATCCATAGCCTGCAAAATGTTCGGCAATGCGATGCCATCATATTTCTTTTGGACGTCCGTCTGTCTGACAGTTACTGTAAAATCACCGTCAGCAGTATTTTTCTCGATTTTCTCGATTTCAGAAAGCTTATTTACACTGACGTCAACAGCTGCAGCATCTGCTGACCAGGACCAGCCATCAATCGTAGTATTGGCAAAACCTTTGGTGATCGTATAAGTTCCGGCATTAGTACTGGTCAGGTACAGCTTGGCTCCCTGATTGACTGTAAGCGTGGAACCTGATCCACCTGTCAACGCTGCAGTTCCACTTGTTCCTATACCAGAACCGTTAACGATCAGCAGCGAGCCGTCGGCAAAACTTGCTTTATTA
>ERZ773156.1119-NODE-1119-length-18124-cov-31.1658_pt1 | contig 18124 bp, 18 predicted proteins | sample MGYA00511895_ERZ773156 | MGnify/ENA primary metagenome ERZ773156 (study PRJEB29015, sample SAMEA2737850) | human gut metagenome | biome: human gut; feature: human-associated habitat; material: faeces | place: China | collected 2012 ...
CGGAGCAGATGGAGATGTACCAGGTCTACCGACAGACTATGGGCAATAAGCCGCTATTGTTTGGCGGAGGTTCTCCCGATACAGGTGTTTCTGAAGATTTGACTGGTGTTGAATTTATCAACGGCACTCGCCCCGGCAATCCGCAGCTGGTGGAACTGGCGAAAAGTCAGGTAGGCAATGTGGGAGGACAACCCTACTGGAGCTGGTATGGTTTTGACTCCCGTGTAGAATGGTGTGCCTGCTTTGTGTCCTGGTGCTATAACCAAGCAGGAAAAAGTGAGCCACGCTTTGCTGGCTGTCAGTCTCAGGGGGTTCCATGGTTTCAGTCTCATGGCCAGTGGGGCGCACGGGGATATGAGAATATTGCCCCCGGCGACGCCATTTTCTTTGATTGGGATCTGGATGGTTCCGCTGACCATGTGGGAATCGTTGTCGGCACCGATGGCAGCCGTGTTTATACCGTGGAGGGGAATTCCGGCGATGCCTGCAAAATCAAGAGTTATGACCTGAATTATCAAAGCATTAAAGGCTACGGCCTGATGAACTGGTAACAGAGATTTTAGAAGGAGTGATAAACGATGGCAAAGAACAAAATTGAACGCATTGACCAGGAGATTACAAAGGTCCGCGAGAAGATCGCAGAGTATCAGGAAAAGCTCAAGGCGCTGGAGGTACAGAAAACCGAGGCGGAAAATCTGGAGATTGTCCAGATGGTGCGCGCCCTGCGTATGACCCCGGCTCAGCTGAACGCCATGCTGTCCGGCGGCACGGTTCCCGGCAGTTTGACTGATGATTACAATAAGGAGGAAAACACCTATGAGGAATAAACGAGTGCTCCGAACACTTTCCGCTCTTTGCCTGACGCTGGTTCTGGCGTCGGGTTTTACCGTTCCCGCTTTTGCTCAGGGCGCAGCGCCGCCCCCGGCAGAGGATACCACCAATGACAGCAATGTGTTGGTGGAAGAAACGGAAAAAGCACCTCCGCTGACCCCGGAAGGCAACGCCGCTCTGGTGGATGATTTTGGGGGCAACAAGCAGCTCATTACCGTTACCACCAAAGCAGGCAACTATTTTTATATCCTGATCGACAGGGCCAACGAGGATAAAAAGACTGCTGTTCACTTTCTGAACCAGGTGGATGAAGCGGATCTGATGGCGCTGATGGAGGATGGAACAGCCAAAGAGGAGCCGCCTGCGGTGTGTAGCTGTTCGACAAAATGTGAAACAGGGACAGTCAATACGGCCTGCCCGGTCTGTGCAACCGATATGAGCAAATGTACGGGCAAAGCACCGGAACCTCCGGCAGAAACACCGGAGCCGGAAAAAGAGAAGCCTGCCGGACTGAACCCGGCTGCCCTGATCCTTCTGCTTGCTCTATTGGGCGGCGGTGGCGTATTTGCCTACTTGAAGCTCGTTAAGAATAAACCTAAGACCAAGGGCAATGACAGCCTGGACGATTATGATTATGGCGAGGAAGATTCCGAGGAATGGGAAACCGAGGATGAAGAAGTCCTTGAGGATGGTTTTGAGGGTTCTGACCCTAATGAGGAAAGCGATAGAACAGATTGAACTATTTGAGCGTAGCGTATTTCAAATCATTGCGGGATAAGGGACAGAGGACAGGGAGAAATTCCTGTCCTCTGCTGCTCTACTCACTCTCTTACTGCAAATCCACACCCAAAATCAGCAGCACATGGTCAAAGAAAGGAGGACCTCACAATGAACACATGGAACTGGTTATTACACTTTCTGATTATTTTTGATCTGGTCGCCTTCGGAATTTACTTTGGAGGAGACATTCTTTTCACTGCTATCAGCAAAGTTCAAAAAAAGTCAAAGAAGGACGATGACTTGGATCTTTATGATTTTGAAATTGAGACCGCACCCCAAAAGCGCTCTTTATGTGTGGACTCAATCCGAATGCTTTATTCTGGTGAGATAGATGAATTTGTGGAAAAGGAACTGTTGCCTGATGCAGCGGAGACCATGAACGCTTTATCTGAAGCTGAAAAAACAGCAGTTAGCCTGTTACTAAAAGCTTATATCGGTTTTTTGAGCGAAGAAGCAACGGTAGATGAACAAAGTTTTCCCATGGTTAAGGAACTGTTGTCTTATACACAGGGCAGCAAAGAAGATGGTGAAAAAGACGCCATAGATTGTCTGATGGAAGATACGGTCAGCAGAACCCACAGACATCGAGAATATTACAACAATTATCAACGCTATCAGCTGATGCAGGTGGATAAAGAGCGTGTGATTATGGCCTGCAATATCATAATCAATGATTTGATTGGCAGGTTGTATCGATATGATTATCACTTTGGCTATGACATTACACTTGCCTCAGAACACAGCATTGCAAAAAAACTGTCTGATGATTGGCAGGATGAATGGGAGGTTGAAGAATATGAAGCTGGTGATTGCTGAAAAACCATCCGTTGCCCAGAGTCTGGCTGCGGTGATCGGCGCAACTGCCCGTAAGGACGGGTATCTGGAGGGAAACGGCTGGCGTGTCAGCTGGTGCGTGGGCCATCTGGCCGGTCTTGCGGATGCAGACAGTTATGATCCCAAGTATGCCAAGTGGCGATATGATGACCTGCCTATTCTGCCGGAGCATTGGCAGATGGTAGTGGGAAAGGATAAGAAAAAGCAGTTTGATATTCTCAAAAAGCTGATGAACGCCTCGGATGTGGCGGAGGTAGTAAATGCCTGTGATGCCGGACGCGAGGGCGAGCTGATCTTCCGCAGCGTCTATGAGCTGGCAGGCTGCCAAAAGCCGATGAAAAGGCTCTGGATTTCTTCAATGGAGGACTTCGCCATAAGGGAGGGCTTTGCAAACCTGCGTCCAGGTGTAGATTATGATGGACTTCGGGATGCTGCTCTCTGCCGTGCCAAGGCCGACTGGCTGGTAGGGATCAATGCCACAAGGCTTTTTTCCGTGTTGTACCACCGCACCCTCAACATCGGGCGCGTGATGTCTCCAACGCTGGCGCTCATTGTCCAGCGAGAGGCTGAGATCGACACCTTTAAGCCGGTTCCCTTTTATACCGTGGCGCTGGAGCTGCCCGGTCTTACCGTATCCGGGGAGCGCATGGCGGATAAGGCTGCTGCCGAGCAGCTGAAAGAAGCCTGTCAGGGTGCAGCTGCCACAATCAAAAAGGTGGAGTGCAAGGAAAAGTCCGAAAAGCCGCCTGCCCTCTATGACCTGACTACTCTGCAAAGAGATGCCAACCGCCTGCTTGGATTTACAGCCCAGCAGACCCTGGACTATCTGCAAAGCCTGTATGAAAAGAAGCTCTGCACCTATCCCCGTACTGACAGCCGCTATCTGACCAGTGATATGGCAGACAGCTTGCCGGTGCTGGTGAATCTGGTTGCCAATGCTATGCCGTTTCGCAAAGGGATCGCCATTACCTGTGATCCGCAGACGGTCATCAACGATAAGAAAGTAACCGACCACCACGCAGTAATTCCCACCCGAAATCTCAAGGATGCAGACCTTTCTGCCCTTCCTGCGGGAGAAAAAGCAGTGCTGGAGCTGGTGGCCCTGCGTCTGCTGTGCGCCGTGGCCCAGCCCCATATCTATTCGGAAACCGTTGTGATTGCAGCGTGTTCCGGTGGGAAATTTACCGCCAAAGGAAAAACGGTGAGGCACCCCGGATGGAAAGCACTGGAGGACGCTTACCGTGCCAAAACGAAGGATGCAGAGCCGAAAAAAGAGGGTGCAGAGACAGCCCTGCCGGAGCTGACTGAAGGACAGACCCTTTCGGTTTCTGCGGCAATCGTCAAAGAAGGCAAAAGCAGTCCGCCCCAGCACTTTACGGAGGACTTATATTGTAAAGGGTAGTTAAGAAAAAAGCACAAGAAAGGACAAAAAATGAGAACAAAAAAAGCAGAAAATGAAAAGATTACTGCCCTCTACGAAAGACTTTCTCGTGATGACGAAATGGTAGGGGACAGTAACAGTATCGTCAACCAGAAGAAGATGCTTGAGGACTATGCAAAACAGAATGGCTATACCAACATAGAGCATTTTACAGATGACGGTTATTCCGGCGGTTCATTTGACAGACCGGACTGGAAAAGAATGGTAGCAGGAATTGAGGACGGAAGCATTGGCACAGTTATTGTAAAGGATATGAGCCGGATAGGGCGTGACTATCTGCAGGTGGGCTTTTATACGGAGGTCATGTTCAAGGAAAAGGAAGTCCACTTTATTGCGATTGCAAACGGAGTTGATAATCAGAAAAGAGAGAGCAGTGAGTTCGCCCCATTTCTAAACATCATGAATGAGTGGTATATTCGTGACTCCAGCCGGAAAGTGACTACGGTGCTTCGTGCAAGGGGAATGGAGGGAAAACACACCACCAATAATGCTATTTACGGTTACCGGAAAAGTGAGGAAGATAAAAACCAGTGGGTAATTGACGAAGAAGCTGCCGAGGTGGTACGCAGGATATACCGGATGTCTTTGGAGGGAAAAGGACCCTATGAGATTGCAAGAATACTGTCAGAGGAACAAATCGAGCGTCCATCCTATTATCTTGCCAAGCGGGGACTTGGAACCTGCCGTTCCAACAATAATACTGCAACCCCTTATGTGTGGCGTGGGGCAACGGTGAGTGATATTCTTTCCAAGCCGGAGTATATGGGACATACCGTAAATTTCCGCTCTTATAAAGAGTCCTACAAGGATAAGAGGGCAAAAAAGACACCAAAAGAGGACTGGGTTATTTTCAAGAATACACAGGAAGCAATCGTTTCTGAAGAAATGTGGAATAAGGTGCAGGGGCTGAGAAAGACTGCCCGCAGGACGGATACAGTCGGTGAAGCCAATCCATTTACGGGACTGTTGTATTGTGCCGATTGCGGTGCGAAAATGTATAACCATCGTGGCGGAGCAGGAAGGGCAAGAAATTGGAAAGGGGAATTAAATGGAAAACGCAGACCAGATCGTGATGAGTATAACTGTTCCACCTATAACTTAAGCAGACAGAGTTATGATAAACAGTGCAGCCAGCATTATATCAGGACAGAGGTTGTAAGAAAGCTGGTGCTGGAAACCATCAAAGCGGTCAGTGATTATGTGATTACTAATGAGGAGAAATTTATCAACAGGATATATTCCTCTTCGAGAGACAAGCAGAAAGAGAGCATAAAGTCTTTGAAACGAAAAATTGCACAGGATACCAAGCGTGTAAACGAGCTGAATATGCTGATGAAGAAACTGTATGAGGATAATATCAGCGGAAAGCTGTCTGACAAGCGTTTTGAATTTATGCTCAGCGAGTTTGAAAATGAACAGGACACCCTTGAAATATCAATGGAAAATGCCAAAGCCGAGATTGAAAAATATGAGAGTGATACAGTCCGGGCAGACAAATTCATAGAACTTGTGAAACGCTATACGGATTTCAGTGAATTAACTACCCCCATGCTGAATGAATTTGTGGAAAAGATACTTGTCCATGAAGCGGATTATTCAAGTGGCGAGAGGGTACAGGAAGTGGAGATTTACCTGAACTTTATCGGGAAGTTTGAACTGCCTGTAAAAGAACCGACTGCGGAAGAAATTGCAGAGCATGAAAAGCTGAAAGCACGCAGGGCAAAAAAAGCAGAATATAACCGCAGATACATGGAAAAGCGGAGAAAGCGTATCGCAGGGGAAGAACAGAAATCAAAGGAAGTAACAGTAAACGGTTAAGGGTATGGAGGATAGAGAGCTTATGAAACAGGAAGAAATCAGAAAGTGTACAAAGGTTGTGGAACTGTTCCGCAGTATGATGGATGAATTGGGAGATATGTGTGTGGTATATGATGAAAGGTTCGGCTTTATTGTACTGGAGTATTACATGGATGGGTATTTTGAGAATAATTCCAACTACGACAATGCAGAGGACTTGTATCATCACTTGTTGGATAAATGGAAATTCTGCTGGATTGTGGATAAGGCAAAGGTCAACGGGACAGAAGAATTTGAAGATTATGAACCGTCATTGACAAAGGAACAGCGGACAGAAAGGGATAAGGCTTTAGCACATTTTGAAGAAGCATTCCGGCAGATACAATAGACGGAATAAGAAAGTGTCACAACATCTGAGGGGGCAATCGGTTTGAACACTGATTGCCTTTTCTGACAGGAAATTGACGATTTAAGACGTTCCTGATGAAGGGACAGGGAAATATGCCTTGCATATCTTTTAACACGCTTAAAGGGCATAAAAAACGGAAAAAGGCTACATAATTTGAACATTTTGAAGGAGGGTATCGCAGTGGCGAGGATGGGCAAAAAAGAAAAATGGTTGTGGGTGTTCTTTTTGAATGACAAGAACAGGATACAGTATAATGACCAGTGCAAGAAGTGTGTGAATGACTGTAAGCAGAGCTTCCGGTGCAGGATTGTGTGGTGCGGGAAGTATTACTCTAAGCGGAGGAAAAGGTAGAACCAGAGAAACCAAAGACCAAGAGTCAGGAAGCAAGTTTATAAAGTTTTATGGAAAGAGCAGGTAGCAATCTATCTGCTTTTTCCTGTTATGTGGTTATCGTAAGCAGAGAAGATTAAGTGACGAGCAGAGGAAACAGGCAAGGTTGCGATGGAGAAAATCAATTCAGACGAAAACAATAGGCAAATTTAAAGTTGATAAGAATTCACCGATATATTTATTAGACTATTCAGCATTACACATCATTACAGTTACATTTCAAAGCATTATAATTGTTTCACTTGAGGATAGATGCTAAAATAAATTTTTTAAGGAAAGAGGTGGTCGTGTGATTAACATAGCAATTTGTGATGATGAAAAATACATATTAGATAAAATCAAAAAGCTGGTATTTGATTTTTTTCATAGAAAAAACGTAGAAATAACTGTTTCACAATTCGGGAGTGGTGAGGAATTACTGAGACACAACAAAAATATAGATATTCTGTTCTTAGATATTCAAATGGATGGAATAGATGGGATGGAAACTGCAAGGAAGATGCGTAGTCAAAATTATAAAGGATACCTAATTTTTATAACAGTTCTAAAGGAAATGGTGTTTCAATCCTTTGAAGTCCAGGCACATGATTATCTGGTAAAACCGATTGAAGAAGAATGCTTTGAAAAAACGATGGAGAGATTATTTTCTGCTATGCAAAATGCAAAAGACGCAAGTTTGCTTGTCCAAAAGGGATACGAGAGTAATATTATTGCCTTTGATGACATTGTTTTTTGTGAAATTATAGACAGAAAAATATATCTGCATCTAAAAACGGAGGAAGTTATTGATTACTATGACAGAATTGAAAATCTTGAAACAAAACTAGATGGGAGATTTTTTAAATGCCATAGAAGTTATTTAATTAATTTGAGCCATCTGAAAAGTTATAAAAATGGGATGGCGTATATGATAAATGACAAACAGATACCTGTATCACGCTTACGGAGCAAGGAATTTTCAAGTGTTGTTTTGAAATATATGAAGGAACGGAGAGTGTGAAAGAATGGATGGATTAGATATTTTCAATGTATATATTATGGGAAGCATTGAAATGTTGACGGTTTTTCATTTCTTTACCAGATTTCTTAAGAAAAAGGTAAAGTTTATTTATTATATATTGTTTGCCTTTCTTGGAATGACGATTATGATGTTTTTTCCAACCGGCAGTATTATGGAATTATTGGTATATGTTCTGCTGTTGATGGCAGGAGGATTTTTTATATGTAGAACATACAATATATTTGTCGGGTTATATGCAGTTGTAATGATTGAAATAATGCACTTATGCTATGGAGTTTTTAATTCGATTTCGTGTATTTTATCTCCCTTGTTTTTTCAGGAAAATCCTAAAGCGGTTAGCGTTTTATTTATGGTAATGAGCAGTATTTTAGCTCTTGTTACATCTGTTTTGTGTTATCAGGTCATAAATAAAAATTTTTCATATGATGAAAACGTTGGGGCAAAATATGTTCTTCTGATTTTAATACCGACTTTAGTGATTTTTTTGGTAAGTGAATATATTAGTTCAAATATTTATGGACATACGATTACGATACAAGCAGATGGGAGTTTACCTAGCATAAGTCCGTTTCCATTACTGTTTATACAGATATTGGGGATAGCCAGTCTGTTTTGCATCATGTTTGCGTATAAAAAATTAGTGGATAGTTTTAAATTGAGCAGAGAGCTATCTTTATTAGAACTGGAAAAACATTCTTTAAATCAGTATGTGGAAGAAGCAAAAGTACGTTATGAGAAAACAAAAGCATTTCGACATGATGTGAAAAATCATATATCTATTGTCAAAGAATTGGTACAGAATGGCGATATAGATACAGCATTGCAGTATATGAGTGATATGGAAAATTTAACAGCAGATATGTCATTTCCGGTAAGTACAAATAACCCTGTACTTGATATTTTAATTGGAAATAAGTTAGGGATAGCTAAGAGCAATCAGATAGAAGTACAATGTTCATTTATTTCTCCATATCCATGTGGAATTGCTGATATTGACTTTTGTATTATTTTTTCTAATGCATTAGATAACGCTATCTCAGCTTGTAACCGAGTGCCCCATGATAATCAGAAATATATTCACATAACAGGAAAAGTGCAAGGTGATTTTCTTTTAATTGAAATAATTAATAGCCATAGTGGGAGAGGGAGCATTCGCAGTGGGACAGGACTTGCTAACATAAAAGCAGTTGCAGAAAAATATCATGGAGCAATGGAAGTAAGAATAGATGGAGATATATTTGTTTTAAGTGTTCTTTTAATCATTCCGCAACAATCAGAAAGCATTTCACAACAAATCTGTTAAAAACAGATATATGAATGACGAATAAGAGATTGTAAAAACATTATAGTGTATTAAAGAAAAGGAGGACGTTTTATGTCAATGGAAATAAGCAGTAATTATAAGGATTACAAAAATGAGTATTTAGATAGGGTACAGACAGGGCAGGATAAAGTAAAAGAAGCTTCACAAGATCAAAGGGGGGAGGATAAAAACGAAGGTATTCCCGTTCCAAAGGACGAGTATATTAGTAGCGAAAAATCTGGTAGCAAGCCAAGTGGTCTGTATCGTTTAGGGCAAGATGAAAATGGTAATCCAAAAGTAATGTATGATGATCCTAAGAGAGTCGCAAAGGCGAAAGATGTTCAACCAAAGGAGGAGCCAGCGAAAAAGGCAGAGAAATGTACGACAAATACAGATAATGTTGACAGAGAGATTGAGAAACTCAAGGAGGAAAAGGAACAGCTTGAACAGCAGATAAAGGCTGCGGCGGGGGACAAAGAAAAGGTTAAGGTATTGGAGAAAAAGCTGGCTCAGATTGAGGGGAAGTTAAGCCAGAAAGATAATGATACATACAGGAGAAAAAATGCAGTAATTTCTTAAACAAATTATGAATATGAGGGGGTGAATAAGAAGGAAAGGCTTTATTCATTCCTTTTGCAAAAGGGAAGAAGTTCAGATTAAGAGTAATTGCAGAATAGTAATAGCTGGAAAAGGATTTGGGTGGTTGATAAGTATGAGGAACAATCAGATAAATACGTGGAGGAAAAGGTAAAGGCGCAGAAGTTAGATAATACTTTTGCTGATATTAAGACTGACAGTAAGTCGGCTTTTTTTGAAAGCTTAAGGGTATTTCAGATAAGTAATCCCAACGTCCTTTCTTCCATTTTGAATAGGGAGTTGACATTGCAATTTTGGAATAGCTAAAAGCTAGAAGCAGGAGGAAACAAGGTCAAACTGACTGTTCACATGGGAAAAGATAGTTTCATTGAAGTTATCAAAGAAAAACCAAACAGCAGATAACGTACTGCTTGGCTGGATATGGAAATCATTCTTTTGTATTGACCAGAGCTTTAGCAGTAGATAAAAGTAATAAGGCAGATGATTATTCAGAGGAAAATCCGCTTTATATTATAAAAGGCATGGACAAAAACGGGAATGAATATGAGCAGACAGTGGATGTAAGCAAGGTGAACCCTAATAACTGCTCTTATAAGGACATACTGGAGTTTCGCAAAGAAGAGAATTTTAAGCATAAAGAGCAAAATATCGAACTTAATAAAAAGGCATTGGCGCTGAGGGCTTATAATCAGCAGATTTTAGAAGAACATTAAGCAAGATATGAGTAGGATAATCTGTTTGTTGTCGAGTTCAAACGTAAAAAGACCAGATAACAGATAGTGTCTGTTGTCTGATCTTTTTTGTGTCATTTTCTGCAAGGGGTATTGATGATATGTGCCAAATGTTTATATTGAAAACAAATTTTCAAGTGAGGTAATAGAGATGAATATATCAAATGCTATCAATACGGTAAGCGTATCTGGAAGTTCTAGCAGTAGTGCTAAAAAAACTTCTGAAAAGAACAAGTGGCAATTAACAGATTCATTAAAAGAAAAAATTGTTGAATTGGCTAAGAAAGATGCGAAAAACAACATATATATGGGAAATGAGTTTATGAACTTGCGGAAAGCAGAGGTCGCTAAAGTGGCACCAAATCGGGCAGCACTGATAGGTAAGTTCAACCAATCAATGAGTTCTGGAAATATGGGTGATATGAAAGAAATACAAGAGGCAGACAAAAGATGGCTGTGTATTTTATTTGGGATACCATATGAGGCTGAATATCAAGGAGAGGGAACTGGTTCTGCGCTCCATATATATAATGAGGAAGGGGAAGAAGTTCTTACATACACTCAAGGGGTAGGGTGGCATGAGAAAGAAACAAAAGCAGAAACGGGAGTACATTCAGCGTTAAAATTAACATATTATGAGGCATACCATGATGCAAGAAAAGCGCTGAACACTGGAACAAATGCGGAAATCATAAATGAAAATGTTGTGGTGCAAAGTAATTTCGATATGAAAGCATAAAACAATTAACAGGAAAATTTCAATGAGCTTTTTAAGTAGAATTTTGTTATCAGATTGGAAGTGATTGTATGGGAAAATGTTAGTTCTGACATTTGAGGATAATGAGGATGCTATGATGAACCGCATATTATCGTTGATAAATACCAGAGAGGAAATCATTCAGATGTCAGGTTTGAATAATCATCTGTTGAATTTCAAAGGTCTTATGATTGATGAAGTTCAACGGGTAATCATTCGGGAAAGTCAGGAGATTGAGCTTACATATACCGAGTTTGAAATCTTGAAGCTTCTTGCAAAGTATCCGGGAATAGTTTTCAGCAAGGAGCAGATTTATGATATTGTTTGGAAAGAATCCTATTCCGGCGATTACAACATCGTCATGAGCCATGTCCGGAATATTCGGGAAAAGATAGAGGATAACCCAAGCAAGCCAATCTACATACAGACGGTATGGGGTGTAGGTTATCGTTTCAATAAAAATTTAATAGCATAGAAACAGGCAATTAAGAAACAAAATCTTAGTTGTCTTTTTTATTTGTGAAAAACATTTACAGCGATAGGGGCAGAAAGGAGACAGGAGTACATTGCAGAAATCAAAACGAATACGGGCAGTCATTTAGGCGGTGTTATCCAATAAAACGGAAGCACCGCTTTTCTGTTTTACAGACAAGAAATACAAAGAAAGCAGAGGTTAATGAAAGATGAATTTAGAAAATAAAATCGAAGCACAGCGGAAACGCATGGAGCAGGAAAAGAACAAGCTGGATATGCTGATGAAAAAGGCAAAGATGGAGCAGAGGAAAGCAGATAACCACAGAAAGATTGTGGTGGGGGCAAACTTTGAAACATTTCTTAATGAACCGAGGAGATACAGCGAGGAGCAGACCAGGCGGATTATGCAGGTGGCATTTGCCACAAGAGAGGTCAAGAACTGCATGGAGCAGATTGAACGGGAGCTTGCAAGGGTGGAGGAAAAAATGCCGGATACGGCGATAAATGAGAAAGCAGACGAGGAGGAAAACGAAGAAGAATAGGGAATGTGCAGCGTTGTAGCCAATTCCCTCAACTTTGTTGAGGGCGCACAGATACACCACCCTTTGGGGCGGTGCTGTGCGTTCTCCGAAGGCTCTTGCAGAGGGCAGTCGGCTACTTCGTATCCGACACAAGGTGCCTGCACCTTGTTGAACAAAAGGCAAGCCTTTTGTTATAAGGGAGCTACACTCCCTTCGGCGGTAAAAAGAACCGCCTACCCTAGTGAAATTTGCGTTCAGATGAAATCACAAAAAGACGTGCTTTCATCTGCCTACAAAGTCTGCCGATGCAACCCGCTACGTTGTGGGAAAGGAGAGGACAGTGAAGAACGGAACAATTAGCAGCAGGGCATCCATAGTCCAGCGGAGCAAAGGACAGTCGGCGGTTGAGCAGTCAGCCTATATCAGCAGGACATCCCTTTACAGTGATTATTATGGCATGACATATAACAGAACTGCCAAAGAGGATTTAGTCGGTGCAGGCGTGCTTCTGCCGGAACACGCACCACCGGAATTTGAAGACAGGGCAGTATTATGGAACTCTGTGGAAAAGAACGAGAAAGCGAAGAATGCCCAGCTTGCAAGGAGCCTGAAATATTCCCTGCCCAATGAGTGGGACGAAGCCACCGCAAGGCAGGTCATGGAACGTTTTATCAAAGAGCAGTTTGTAGATAAGGGAATGTGTGCAGATTATGGTATTCATCGTTCGTACAACGATAAAGGACAGCCTAATCTGCATATCCATATCCTTCTTACGCTCAGACCTCTCAATGAGGATGGTACATGGGGAGCAAAATCAAGAAAAGAATATGTCCTTGACGCAGACGGTAACCGGATACCCAATGCCAGCGGAAAAGGCTATAAAAGCCGGAAAGTAAATGTGATTGACTGGAATGAGAAAGGCAAGGCAAAGGAATGGAGAAACGCCATTGCGGAGGTTATCAATGCCACCAATGAAAAAGCAGGCATAGCCGAGCGTGTTGATCCACGTTCCTATAAGGACAGAGGGATACCTCTTATTCCGACCATTCATTTAGGGGAAAGAGCAAGTGCATTGGAACGAAAAGGCATCCGGACAGAAAGGGGCAATATCAATCGAGCAATTGAGAAATACAATGCCATGATAATGAAAATTTATGGATTTATCTTTGAACTCAAAGAGGAACTGAAAAAGGGAGTTTTCAAATTTGTTTTTGAGAGAAAATGCCGGACAGAAAGGGATGACATTCAATCTATCAATCCATCCATCAATTCTTCCGTACCAGAACAAAAGCCAGAGGTTCAGACCGCATTGGAGATGTTGCAGAAACAAAGGTCAGAAATGGTTGTAAGACCGATTTTCCCATATGTACAGAGATTTAAAGACAAGCGGTTTCTGGGTAATGTGGAACAGCTTGCAAAGCTGATTGACACAAACCATCTTGAAACATGGGAGGATGTGAGGGCGTTTGAGGAAAAGCAGACGGAGGTGTTGGAGAATTGCAGGGCAGAACTTTCAGAGCTAAGTGTGCGTTATGAGAAGTGGACGCAGGCGGTATCTGACTATGACGATTACAAGCAGTACCAGCCAGTCATGAAAGAGTACCAGGCATTAAGCGGATTGAGGCAAAATTCCTTTAAAAAGAAGCATGAAACAGAGCTTGAAAACTATGCGCTATATCGTGACAGGGTAAAGGCAGTCATGCCGGAAAATATGAAAATATCAAAGCCATATATTGATAAGCAGTTAGCGGAGGTGTTGGCACAGCAGGAGCAGATACAGAGAAATAGCAGTAGGGTTGCTACCGACCTTGCAAGGCTTTCCGTTTTCAAAGGCAATCTCAGGGAAATGGAAGCACAGCAGAGAGCGGACGAGCAAGCAAGGGAGCAGAACCGGGATAAGAAACACGAAAATACAATTTAACCACAGCGTGAGGTGCATGGAAAACAGAAGGATTTCATGCACCTTTTTTCGTTGGGAAAAGGAGATTTATGGAACAGACAGAAAAGCAGACAACGGACAAAGAACAGTGTCCGCATATCAAAAGGAAAATCGGAAGAACCACCTACAACGTGGCAATTCATTTCAGCAAAACGAGCAGGGAAACCATGACGGATAAGATTAACAGATTGATATTACATGACATAAACAGTGAAGATTTTTCTTAACTACCCTTGACAAAATCTTTCCGAGGACACCCTGTTGTCCGCGATGGAGACTGCCGGAAAAGAGGATATGCCGGAGGATGCCGAGCGAAAAGGTCTGGGGACACCGGCCACCCGTGCCGGTATTTTGGAAAAGCTGGTATCTGCCGGTTTTCTGGAACGAAAAAAGAGCAGGAAAACGGTGCAGCTTCTCCCTTCCCACGATGCAGTTTCCCTGATCACCGTTCTGCCGGAACAACTGCAATCGCCGCTTCTGACTGCCGAGTGGGAGTACCGACTGGGCGAGATCGAGCGCGGGCAGCTTGCCCCAGAGGAGTTTTTGGACGGGATCAGCACCATGCTGAAAGACTTGGTGGGAACTTATCAGGTCATCAAGGGAACTGAGTACCTGTTCACTCCGCCCCGTGAGGTGGTGGGCAAATGCCCTCGCTGCGGCGGTGAAGTTGCAGAACTGCAAAAAGGCTTCTTCTGTCAGAATGATTCTTGCAAATTTGCAATCTGGAAAAATAACAAATGGTGGGCTGCCAAGAAAAAACAGCCGACCAAGGCTGTGGTGTCTGCACTGCTTAACGATGGCCGTGTCCGTGTGACGGGCCTATATTCGGAGAAAACCGGAAAGACCTACGATGCCGCTGTGGTTTTGGAGGATGATGGACAGTACGCCAACTTCAAGCTGGAATTTGACCAGCGGAAAGGAGGCAGCCGATGAAGCTCTCTTTAGTGGAACGGGAAACCATTCTCCTCTATAACCAGGCAGAACCAATGGCTGAGATCTATACCCATGATCCCCGTCTGATGGAGAAGCTGGATCTGCTGGCAAAAAAGCACCCCGACCAGATCACCCGAAAGGATGCCCATAACTTTACCGTCCCCAAGCGGTGTGTATCAGTCAGGGAGCCATATAGCGCAGAACGCCGCAAAGCTGCCAGTGAGCGTGCGAAAGCTGCCGGATACCAGCCCCCTGCGAGAAAGTCCGACAGTTAAAGGCACATGGCAGAGAATGTATTTGAAGCGGTCAAGCAGTCGGTCAGCACCAGAGATGCGGCAGCGTTTTATGGGATTGAGGTCAAACGAAATGGTATGGCCTGCTGTCCCTTTCACGAGGATAAGAACCCCAGCATGAAGGTAGACCAGCGGTTCCACTGCTTTGGCTGCGGTGAAGATGGGGATGTGATCGACTTTACCGCAAAGCTCTTTGACCTCTCCCCAAAAGAAGCGGCAGAGAAATTGGCACAGGACTTTGGCCTGATCTATGACAGTCAGGCCCCTCCCCGCAGGAGATATGTCCGGCAGAAAACAGAGGCACAAAAGTTTCGGGAGGACCGGCAGCGGTGTTATCGCGTACTGTCCGATTACTACTATCTGCTGAAAAAATGGGAGGCCGACAATTCTCCCCGGACACCGGAGGAAGAACCGCACCCCCGTTTTGTGGAAGCAATCCAGAAGAAAACCTATGTAGAGTACCTGTTGGACCTTTTTCTTTATGAAAGTGAAGAAGAACAAAAGGTATGGATTGCAGAACACACAGCAGAAATCACACACTTGGAAAGGAGATTGAAAATCATGGCTGAGAACAAACCCACCAACCGAGAGCGGCTAAGGGAAATCACAGATGGCATCGAGCAGGGGATCAAAGAACTGTTTGAGAGTGAAAAGTATATGCGCTATCTGTCCGTCATGTCCCGCTTCCACCGCTATTCGGTAAACAACACCATGCTCATCTATATGCAGAAGCCGGACGCTACATTGGTAGCCGGATACAATAAGTGGAAAGACCAGTTTGAGCGTCATGTAAAAAAGGGCGAGCATGGCATTACCATCATCGCCCCCACACCGTATAAGAAGAAAATCGAGGAGCAGAAGCTGGACCCGGATACCAAGGCTCCGATTCTGGATAAAGACGGAAAGATCGTCACAGAGGAAAAAGAAATTGAGATTCCCATGTTCCGCCCGGTCAAGGTCTTTGATGTGAGCCAGACCGACGGGAAACCTTTGCCTGAGCTTGCTTCCTCCCTTTCCGGCAATGTGCCAAATTATGAGGCATTCATGGAGGCTCTGCGCCGCAGTGCGCCGGTGCCGATCACTTTTGAATCAATGGCCGCCGATACGGACGGCTATTTTTCTGCCGATCATCAGAAAATCGCCATTCGCCAGGGCATGAGTGAGGTGCAGACGGTTTCGGCCACAGTACACGAGATTGCCCACAGCAAGCTCCACAATCAGAAAAAGATTCAGATTGCCAATGACGAGCAATATCAGGAGATCGAGCTGTTTGATAAACCCGGTCTGTTCTCCAATGGGCGGATTGTCCGTGATAATCTGCCGGAGGGCGTTTATTGCTATGACCTGCGCGGTTCTGACTACGACCCCGGAGAGCCGGTCTGTGTAGAAGAACAAGTAGTTGTAAACCATGCAGGTTCCGTTCTGCTGACAGAGCCGCTGGAGTTGGCGGAAGATGGACGCCTGATGCTGACCGAGGAAGAAGGGCTGAATTTTGTTGGCGGCTTTTCTACCCTCACCCAGTTTTTTCAAGAACATAGGAAAGACCGCCACACGGAGGAAGTGGAGGCTGAAAGCATCTCCTACGCAGTCTGCAAATATTTTGGCATCGAGACCGGAGAAAACAGCTTCGGCTATATTGCAAGCTGGAGTCAGGGCAAGGAACTGAAAGAGCTGAGAGCCAGTTTGGAGACCATCAACAAAACCTCCGGCACTTTGATCTCTGACATTGAGCGCCACTATAAGGAAATATGCAAAGAGCGTGGGATTGATCCCCATGCAAAGGCAGAGCCGGAAACCGCCCCGATAGAGCAGCCGACCGGCAATCTAACCTACTATGTAGCAGAGTGCATGGAGTTTCCAAACCTCGGAGAATACCACGATAACCTGTCTTTGGAGGAAGCTGTACGCATTTATCAGGAGATTCCGGCAGAGCGAATGAATGGGATCAAGGGCATTGGCTTTGAGCTGAAAGATGGAAGCGACTATGAAGGACCTTTTCCGATTTTGACCGGGCAGACCATTGACCTGGACACCATTCAGGCAATCGACTATTACCGTGATAATCCGTTGGTGCAAAAAGCGGTAAAGGAACTGGCTGCGGCCATGCCGGAAATGGAGGTGCTGGGAGCGGACGCCAACCAGCAGGAGGCTTTGTTTCTGATCAACGATACTACCTATCTTCATATCCAACCTTGTGACAGCGGATGGGACTACACTCTTTACGATGCTGCGTCCATGAAAGAGCTGGATGGTGGTCAGCTGGATATGCCGGAGCTTTCCCGCATGAAGGCAGTTCTCCAGATTTGTGATGATAACGATTTGAGCAGCAATTCAGTAAAGTATGCGCCCCTGTCTATGATTGAAACCTTGCAGGACGCTGCCTATCAGCAGATGCAGGCAGAGGTCAGTCAGATAACTGCTTCTTCTCAGCTGCCGGAAGCACAGGAGCAGGCACTGGATGAATACCCCATGCCGGATGAGCAGGTCTCCACACCGGATATGCAGGAATATGGCTACTCCTATGATGGGATGCTCCCTGTTACCAGAGAACGGGCGCTGGAACTGGATGCCGCCGGTTTGACCGTCTATGTGCTGCATGAGGACAATACGGAGAGCATGGTGTTTGACCCGCAGGAAATCATGGATCATGGCGGTCTTTTCGGTGTGGACCGTGAGGAATGGGAGAAAAGCCCTCAGTTCCATGAAAAGGTCATGGAGCGCCAGGAACATCAGCAGGAACGGGAACAGGCATTTCTTGCTCAGAACAGAGATTGCTTTGCCATCTATCAGGTGAGCCGTGACGATCCGCAGAATGTGCGCTTTATGAATCTGGACTGGCTAAAGTCCCATGACATTTCCATAGACCGTAGCAATTATGATCTCATTTACACTGCTCCGCTGAGGGAGTCTGGCACGGTACCGGAGCAGCTGGAAAAACTATATGAGCAGTTTAATCTGCAAAAGCCGGCAGATTTTCACAGTCCTTCTATGAGTGTTAGTGACATCGTTGCGATCAAGCAGGACGGTAAGGTATCCTGTCATTACTGTGACAGTGTTGGTTTTACCCAGATCC
>ERZ773156.1124-NODE-1124-length-18083-cov-3.15953_pt1 | contig 18083 bp, 16 predicted proteins | sample MGYA00511895_ERZ773156 | MGnify/ENA primary metagenome ERZ773156 (study PRJEB29015, sample SAMEA2737850) | human gut metagenome | biome: human gut; feature: human-associated habitat; material: faeces | place: China | collected 2012 ...
TATCAAACAAAAATATCAAAGTTTAAAGGAAGCAGGAGGAAAGTATGGGGACAAGTGAGAGTTCAGAATTAAAAAGAGAAATAGGAGTATTTGGTGGTATCAGTATTATTGGTGGAATAATGATAGGAGCAGGAATTTTTTATATAGGTTCTTATGTTTTGATGAGAGTAGGAATGAATATTGGATTAGCACTAATCTGCTGGCTGATAGGAGGTTTGTGTTTTGCTGAATTGGGAAGTATGATGCCCAAGGCAGGAGGTACTACAGTATACTTAAATGAAGCTTATCACCCAATAGTTGGATTTATGTCTGGAATGTCATCGTGTTTGCTTGCAGGACCTGGATCGATAGCAGGGCTTTCAATAGCTTTGATTGTATCTTTCAGAACTTTTTTTACTATAAGTGATGTAGGAGTAAAGGTTTTGGCAGTAATACTGATAATTTTTCTTACTATATGCAATTGTTATGGAGTAAAAAAAGCTTCACTATTGCAAAATGTGTCGATGGTAGCAAAATTGATACCGATTCTTTTAATTATGATATCAGCTTTGTTTATGGGAAATATTTTTCCAGATGTTTCATTGTCTACAGTAAATGAAGCAGCTCAAAGTACAGGAAGAAGTGTTATAGGTATGATAGCTTTTGCTGTAGTTGCAACTTTGTGGGCATATGATGGATGGCAGAATTTAAATTCTCTGGCAGAAGAAATAAAAGAGCCTCAAAGAAATCTACCTTTGTCATTGGCAATTGGAATTGGTGGAGTAATAATACTGTATATGTTATTTAATTTTTCTATATTCCGTGTTCTTCCAATGGAGGATATTAAAAATATGATTGCTAAAGGTGATTATTATTTAGGTACAGAAGTAGCTAGGAGAATATTTGGAAATACAGGAGCAATAATAGTTGTTGTAGGAATGATATTGGCTATTTTCGGTTCATTAAATGGATTGATATTATCAGGACCACGTATTTATTATGCTTTGGCAAGAGAAGGGCATTTCTTCAAGATGTTTTTAAATGTACATCCAGTATATAAAGTTCCAACAAATGCAATAATAGCTCAAGCAATAGTTTCAATAACTCTTGTATTGTCACGTAATTTGGAACAACTGGCTACTCTAGTTGTATTTACTGGAATGATTTTTAAGCTTTTGACAATATTATCAGTTGTAGTATTTCGTAAAAAATATCCAAATATGGAACGTCCATATAAGGTAATAGCTTACCCTGTAACAGTTATCATAACATCTTTGGTATTTTTAGGATTGATATTGAATAATCTTGTAAAAGATCCAGTAAACTCTATCTTGAGTTGTGTAGTTCAAATATTTGCAGTAGCTTTATATATGTATTTTGATAGAAAAATTAAAAAAGAAAAAATAGATCTAGAAGCATAGCATATATATTTTATAATACAAGGAGGCAGAAATGGAAACATTATTTTATAATGCAAAAGTGTATTTAGAGAGAGAAAAATTTGCTGAGGCAGTTTTAGTAAAAGAAGGGTTGATATCAAAAGTAGGAACAAGTGAAGAACTTTTAAAAATAGCACAGAAAGACTGTAAAAAAATAGATTGTCATGGAAAAACAATAATCCCCGGATTAAATGATTCTCATATGCATTTGTTAGTATTGGGAGAATCACTTCAGACAGTAAAACTTACGAACAGTAAATCTGTAGATGAAATAATAGAAAGATGTAGGAAGTTTATAAAAGAAAATCCTGAATTATCAAAGAATGGAGTCTTTGCAATTGGTTGGAATCAAGATTTATTTGAAGGAGATAAGAGAATACCTAACAGACATGATGCTGATAAAATATCTACAGAAATTCCAATTATTTTAAGAAGAGTATGTGGACATTTGATGGTTTCAAATACTAAAGCTATAGAAATGCTTGGAATAGATGGGAATTCTGAACAGTTTGAAGGAGGTACATTTGAAATAGGTGAAGATGGATATCCAAATGGAATATTTACTGAAAATGCTTGCCGTCAACTGAGAAAAGTTATTCCGGAATTTTCTTTGGAAGATAGGGAAAGAATGGCAGTAGAAGCCATGAAACATGCTGTTTCTTTTGGGGTAACAAGTGTACAGAGCAATGATTTGGGAGCAGTTGTTTTAGGAGAAAAGGATAAATATTTTAAAATGTTCCGTAAAATCTATGAAGAAGGTAAAGGACTTCTTCGTTACCATCATCAAATAACTTTTCAATCACCAGAAGAGTTAAAAAATTATGCAGAGAATGGAGAACTTGCAAAAGGAAACTATCCAGAAGATTCATGGGTAACATTAGGGCCACTAAAATTATTCAAAGATGGAAGTCTGGGTGCCAGAACAGCAATGCTGGAAAATGATTATGCTGATGATCCAGGAAATCGTGGAGAAGAAAGATTTGATGAAAAATATATTGAAGAACTTTGCAAAGCTGCTGATGAGCATGGAATACAGGTAGTTACACATGTAATAGGCGATGCTGCAGTAAATAGTGTTATGAAAACATATGAGAAACTTATAAAAAATGGAAAAAATCCTTTACGCCATGCTTTAATTCATTGTCAAATAACTAATAAAGCAATGTTGGAAAATATAGCTAAAAATAATGTTCTAGTAATGTATCAGCCAATATTTTTAGATTATGATATGCATATTGTAGAATCGAGATGTGGAAAAGAACTTGCTTCTACATCATATGCTTTTAATACTTTAGATAAATTAGGAGGTAAAATTTCCTATGGAACAGATTGCCCAGTAGAAGGCTGCAATCCTTTTCCAAATATATATTGTGCAGTAACTCGTAAAGATTTAAAAGGGAATCCAGAAGGTGGATTCTATCCAGAAGAATGTGTAGATATATATACAGCAGTTGATGCTTATACAGAAGGAAGTGCCTACGCAGAATTTATGGAAAATAAAAAAGGAAGAATCAAAGAAGGATTTTATGCAGATATGGTTATATTAGATAAGGATATATTTACAGTAGATTCTTCTGAAATAAAGGATATCCAACCTATATTAACTATGGTTGGTGGAAAAGTAGTATATGAAAAAAAATAATATGAAGATAGTGAAATTTGAATAAAGAAAATTATAAAAAATTTCCTAAATGATCAATATCCTGTTAAGGGGACAATAAAATAAAAGAGTGGGTAAATGGTTTGAGTTCGGTATTCTACTGGATTCAAACCATTTTGTTTTTTGGGTTTCTTCATTGTTGTAAAAGTCTATATAATTTTTTATTATTTCAATTGTTGTTTCAATGTTTTAAAAATATTTTGAACTACTCTAGCTGTGGAAGTAATAAGAACTACTAAATAGTTTACCAATATAAAATATTATTTATAAATATTTTCTATTTAAATAGTCCTTAAAAAAGGCTATTCAATTAGTAAATGAAAAACTTATTTTAGTTTTTTTTTCTGAAATTTAAAAATAAATATTTTATAATTTGAAAAAAACTGATATATTAGAATTGAAATAAACTTATTTTGATTTAAAAAGTGGGAGGGATTATGAAAAAATTATTGATTTTATTTTTTGTTGTACTGAACCTATCAATACTAGGAAGAGAAGTAGATATGGAACAACTGAAAGCTCAAAATGACATTATGTATATAAATGGAGAAAAGGAAGCTTTTACAGGAATAGCAAGAACATACTTTGATAATGGAAATATAAAAGAAGAAATAGAATTCAAAAATGGAATGAAAGATGGAACTTCAAAAGAGTATGCTAGAAATGGAAGTCTTAGAGAAGAAGCAGAATTTAAAAATGGAGAGGTCAATGGAATTCGTAAAATGTATTATGATAGTGGAAAATTATTGCTTTCTCAAGAATGGAAAGATAATGAGATAAATGGTATATCAAAAGACTATTATGAAAATGGAAATTTAAGTTATGAAAGTATAGATATCAATGGTAAGAAAGATGGATTTATTAAATTTTATTATGAAGATGGGACTCTTGAAAGAGAAACAAGTTTTAAAATGGGAATACAAGATGGTCCAACTAGAACATATTTTGAAAATGGACAGCTTTCTTCAGAAGGGAATTATAAAAATAATATACAGGAAGGTAAATATAAAGAATACTATGAAAATGGAAATATAAGACTTACAGGTCAATACAAAAATGGGGAAAGAGTTGGAAAGTGGATAGAATATCATCAGAATGGAAAAGTAAGCAGGGAAAAAATATATGATGAAAATACAGATGAAGAGAAAAAAACAGAAGGAAAAAAGCAGATTCCTCCAACTGTGGAACTAGAGTATAATGAAAAAAAATCAAAATATTGTTTGAAAGGTAAAAACACTCCATATACTGGAGAGGTAAAAACATTTTATGACAATGGAAACACAAAGAGTCTAAATATATATAAAGATGGAATTGAAGTACATTCATGGTTATATAGTTATTTTCAAAATGAAAAAATAGAAGTGGAAGATACTAAAAATGGGGATATATCAGAAAGAAAATTATATAATCATAAAGGAGGAGTAAGTTATCATTCCATACAAAACACCAAAGAAGATAGAGGAGAAGATAGAATGTACTATGAAAATGGACAACTGAAAAATATAGCAAGATATGTAGGATTGACTTTTCAATTTAGAAAAAAAGAGGGGCTTCAAGAAGAATATTATGAGAATGGAAAACTAGAACTAAAGGCTGAATTTAAAAATGGAACTCATAATGGAAAATATGAGGAATACTATAAAAATGGAAATTTATATAAAAAGGGACAATGTAAAGATGGAGAAAAAATTGGATATTGGGAATTTTATTCAGAAGATGGTAAACTGAAAGATAAAAGAAATTATTAAATATTTTTTAAAATAGAAAGGTTGAAATTATGATAGATTTGAAAATATTTCTAATATTGTTTTTGATTCTTCTCATTCTTGTAATACTACTGATAATTAAAGCAAAAAGAGAAAGAAAAGAGGAAGAATATAAGAAATTTGATTATGATGAAGAGGAAGAAAAAAATAAAAAGATATTGAAGAGAATACTTTTTTTAATAATTGTAGGAGGAAGTGGTATATTTTTTTATTCCAATAGATTTTTAATACAAAATAGAACTTTAATTTTTTTCAAAGAGGTAAAAAGTGACAGGCAACAAAAAATAAATTTAAAAAAAGAGTTAGAAAGAGAGTTAGAAAAAGAAGAAATTTCTGAGGAGCTTGTTTTTTCTATAGATGATATTAAATACACTGAAATAGGAAAAGATATTGATATGTTAGATATTCTTCAACAGCCTTATATAAATCAAGGAATTTTTTATGAAGATACAGACAAAATTTTAGAAAAAAGAAAAACTGAAGATAGAGAATATTTATATAATATAAAAGGAAAAGGAAGACAGTATACTGGGGAACTAACAGAAAAGATAAAGAATAATAAAATTAAAATTTCTAAGTATATAAATGGTTTTTTGATGGAATACAGAATTTATGATAACGAGATTAAAGATAAAAATCTGGTACAAATAAAAAGATACTATAAAAGTGGAAATGAAAGATTAGAAGTACTATATGAAAATGGTCAGATAGTACAGGTAAAAGAAAGTTATGATAAACAGGGATCGGAAAATTACAAGAGAATAACCTCATATAAAAATGGAAAGAAAGATGGAAAGGAATCATTCTGGGATAATGATGGAAGAAAAATAAAAAATTAAAGAATAATTATAGTATAGTTTAAAAACATACGAATAGGTTAAATGGTGTGTACGTTTTAACCTATTTATTTTTTGGAGTGTATAAATTTTAGAGGAAACCAACAATTTTAGAAAAATATAAGATAAAATATTGATAATATACTATGGCATAAAAATTGCTTTATTATTAAAATATAAAAATTTTATTATATTAAAGGAGAGAGTATGAAATATTGTTTTGATGAAAAAATTGATAGAAGTAAAAATCACTCAGCTAAATGGGCAGAGTTAGGAAAAAAATTTGGAACAGATGATTTATTCCCAATGTGGATTGCAGATATGGATATAAAAACAGCTCCTGAAATAGTTCAAGCAATGAAGGAAAAAGTAGAACAGGAAATTTTTGGATATGTCTATAGACCAGACTCATATTATAAAAGTGCAGCAGAATGGTTGGAGAGAAGATTTGGATATAAAATATCAGAAAAAACTCTTATTCATAGCCCAGGAGTAGTTCCAAGTCTTTCTATTCTTGTAAAACTTATGACTAATGAAGATGAAAAAATATTGATACAAACACCAGTATATTATCCATTTGCTGAAACTATAAAAGATAATAACAGAACTCTGGTAACAAATGAACTGGTAAGAGATGAAAATGGATACTATACAATGAATTTTGATGATTTAGAAGAAAAACTTTCTGATGAAAAAGTAACTTTATTTATCTTATGCAGTCCTCATAATCCAGTAGGAAGAGTATGGAAAAAAGAAGAATTAGCAAAAGTAGGGGAATTATGTCTGAAATATAATGTAAGAATAATAGCAGATGAAATTTGGAGAGATATTATCATGCCTGGAGTAGTTCACACACCTATGGCTTCTATAAGCAAAGAAATAGAAGATATTACTGTAACTTGTTTTTCTCCGACTAAAACTTTTAACATAGCAGGATTGCAAGCTTCATTTGCAACATTCCCTAGAAAAGAGGAATTGGAAAGATTTGATCGTGAACTGGGAATACTTGATATAAAAAGAAATAATCCATTTAGTTTAGTAGCTTTTGAAACTGCTTACACTAAATGTGATGAATGGGTAAATCAATTAAATGAATTTTTAAGTAGCAATATGGATTATGCAATAGATTTTATAAAGAATAGAATTCCAGAAGTAAAAATCTGCAAAGCAGAAGGGACATATCTATTATGGCTTGATTTTCATCTTTAGGCTTTACAAAAGAGGAATTATCAGAATTTATGAAAAGAGAAGCTAAAGTAGCAATGGACGATGGATATTGGTTTGGAGATAATGGGATAGGATATGAAAGAATGAATATTGCATGTCCTAGGTATATGCTGGAAGAAGGATTGACAAGAATAGAGAAAGCAGTAAAATCTTTGAGAAAATAAAAGGATAAAAAATTAATAAAATAGTAGAATAATACTGAGGGTAACTAGAAAATAAATTTTAGAAGTTTAGAAATTAGAAAGATTTATACAATTAATGAAGTAAATAAAACGTGAAAAACAGTATGTTTGAGTAAAACGAGTTTCCAGCAATTAAGCAGTTAGAATTTTAACTGCCATAATTATTGAGATGCAACAATGGAACCGTTATAATTCTTCATCTGTCTTCTATGTTTTAAGAACAAAATTAATAATAAATTTTTCTACTGGAAAAGTTCTAAAATTATATTATATATGATAGTTACTCTCTTTTTTTAATAAATTTTGAATCATTGAGATAAGAATGATACAATAGAAATATAATAATATAAAAAGTTGAGGGGTGGAAATGAGAAAAAAAGTAGCAATAGTGACTAATGCAAAAGAAGTAATAAGTGCATATGCAACTCAGATAAAAACTCTTTTTGGAGATCTGGTAGAAACAGAGCTGTATAACTTTGAAGATGGAAGTGCAAAAAATATAAGTAAGACAGATCTTTATCTTATATCTACCAGTGCTTGTGAATTTTTTGATGATAAATTTTTGAAAAATAAAAATGTGGTAATATGCGATTTAACTATAACAAAAGATAAACTTGAATTTCTTAAAAAATTTCCTGAAGGAACAAGAGCAGTGCTATTCAATGTAACAGTAAAAATGACATATGAAACTATTTCCTGTCTGTATCATTTAGGGGTAAATAATATTGAACTGCTTCCTGGATATCCACAGATGGAAGAATTACCTGATACTTCAATAATAATAACACCAGCAGAAACAGCTTTGATACCTGAAAAATATTCAGATAGAGAAATAATTGACATAGGACATAGAGTACTTGATGCTAATACTATAATAGAAATAGCTTTAAAACTAGAATATGAACATATACTTTATTATAAGGAAATAAAAGAATACTTGAAAACAGTGGCTTCAAATGATTTCAGCCTCAATGAAATATTAGAGAAAGCTACAACGGCAGAAAGTCAGCTTCAGATATTATTAAAAACTATGGACATAGGGATAGTAGCTGTAGATAAAGATAATTATGTATGTGCCTGTAATGAGGGAGCAGAAAAAATTTTAAACAGAAAAGCCAGTACACTTCTTGGAGAAAAAGCAGATATTCTATTTCCATCGATACCTTTTGCTGAAGTAAAGAAGAACAAAAAAGAGATAAAATCAAAGTTAATAAAAATAAATGAGCAGCCTATAAATTTAAACATAACTCCAATAGTAAGAACTGCTAACTATATGGGAGCTTTTGCTTTTATCCAAAAGTTCCAAGATGAAGAATTGAAGCAGCAGGAATTAAGAAGACAGTTGATGAATAAAGGTCATGTGGCTAAGTATAATTTTGATGATATAATTGGAGATTCTATTCAGATATTGAAAATAAAAGATATTGCCAAAAAAATGTCAAAAACTAATGCAGCAATATTAATAACTGGTGAAAGTGGTACTGGAAAAGAATTATTTGCACACTCTATACATAATTGTTCAGAGAGAAAAGATGCACCATTTGTAGCTATAAATTGTGCAGCCATACCAGAAAATCTTTTGGAAAGTGAACTTTTCGGATATGAGGAAGGGGCTTTTACAGGAGCAAAAAAAGGTGGAAAGATAGGACTTTTTGAATTTGCTCATATGGGGACACTATTTCTTGACGAAATTGAGGGAATGAGTCCTCTGCTTCAAATAAAATTATTAAGAGTGATTCAAGAAAAGGAAATAATGAAGATAGGAGGAGATAAGGTAATAAAAATAGATGTCAGACTTATTGCAGCTACAAATGAAAATCTTAAATCTTTGATGAAAGAGGGAAAATTTAGAAAAGACTTATATTATAGAATAAATACTCTTCCTATAATGATACCTCCTCTTAGAGAAAGAAAAGAAGATATATCACTGCTTATGAATAAATTTATAAAAGAAACTGGGGGAGAATTTAGATTTTCTAGAAAGGCAAAAGAGGCCTTTGATTTCTATAACTGGGAAGGAAATATAAGAGAAATGAAAAATTATGCTGAGTTTTTCTCTTATCTGGATAAAGAAGTAATAGAATATGAAGATCTTCCAGCAGCTATAACCGATTACTTTGAAGAAGAATATCAAAAAGATGTTAATATAAAATCTGAAATTAGTGATGAGGAAAAATTAAGAAGAAAAGCTGGAAGAAGGTATGACAGTTATTTTTTTATTTTAGAAAAGATAAAAGAAAGCAACATGAAAGGAAAATCTTCTGGAAGAAAAGGACTGGCAGAAGAATGTCATAAAAATGATATTTCCCTATCTGAACAGGAAATAAGAAAAATCTTAAAAGATTTAGAAGAACTTGGTTTTATAGAGATATATAAAGGAAGAAAAGGAAGCATTCTTTCAGATAAGGGAAGAAAATTTATAAAATAAATAGGCAGAAAAAGGGTAAATGGGTTTTTCTATTCAACCTTTTTATTTTTTAAAAAAGAATAAAATTGAAAATATATGTTCTTATTTAGATTAAATAACTCTTTGAAATTTTTTATTTTTTTGGCATAAAAATTGCTATTATAATTAGCAATAAAAAATAAAATTAGGAGGTTTAATTATGATTATTGTAATAGGAAGTAATTTATGTTCAGATACTATGGGAGCAGTGGCAAGATTAAAAGAGGAAGGTATGAAATTTGAATTTCATGATATCTCAGCTAGTCTTGATAATTTAAAAGAATATCTTGAGCTTAGAGAAAAAAGTCCTTTATATGTTCCAGTAAAAGCAGAAGGAAGAATAGGAATACCATGTTTTATAACTGAAGATGAAACTGAAACTATGGATTTAGATGCTATATTGAAAAAATAAGGAGGAAAAAATGCAAAAAAAATTAAGTTTGGCTAATTTCCCAACTAAGATAGAAAAATTAGAAAAAATATCAAATGAATCAGGAGTAAATATTTATATAAAAAGAGATGATCAGACAGGATCAGAAATATCAGGAAACAAAATAAGAAAACTAGAATATTCTATATATGAAGCACTAGAAAATGGTTGTGATACATTAATTACTTGTGGAGGAATACAATCTAACCATGCTAGAGCAACAGCTGCTGCTGGAATAAAACTTGGTATGAGGGCAATACTTGTGCTTAGATCAGATGAAACACCAGAGATGGAAGGAAATTACTTTCTTGATAAAGTGATAGGAGCAGATGTAAGAATAATATCAAGTGATGATTACAGAGAAAGAAGAATGGAAATTATGCAGAAAATAAAAGCTGAGTCTGATGCTGGAGGACATAAAGCATACATTATTCCAGAGGGAGCATCTAATGGGATAGGAAGCCTTGGATATTATTCAGCTATGAAGGAAATCAAGGAACAGGAAAAAGAACTAGGAATAAAATTTGATAGAATAGTTGCAGCAGTGGGATCAGGAGGAACTTATGCAGGTCTGTGTATGGGAAATGCAGAGTTTTTTAATGGTGAGAAGAAAATTACAGGATTTAATGTGTGTGATGATGCAGAGTTTTTTAAAAAGAGATCTGAAGAAATAATAGAGGAAGCTCAGAAGTATTTAGATAAAAGTATCATTATAAAAGCAGAAGAGATGGATATAATAGATGGGTATGTAGGAATAGGATATGCACAGAGTAGAGATGAAGAATTAGAGTTTATTCAGAAGACTGCTAAAAAAGAAGGAGTAATATTTGATCCAGTATATACTGGAAAAGCTATGTATGGAATGATGAATGAAATAGAAAAAGGAACTTTTAAAAAAGGTGAAAATGTACTATTTATCCATACTGGAGGGCTATTTGGAATATTCTCTAAAAGAAATCAATTTAAATTCTAAAATTAAAGAATAGAAAAAATTAAAGAATAGAAAAAGTTAGAGTATAAAACAACATAAAAGGAGAAAGATAATGGCAGAAAATAAGAAAAAAAGTGTATGGGAAGCATATAGATTTTCCATTATACTAGTGGGGGCTATATTAATAGGAAGTCTAATTGGAATAAAAATGGGACCAAGGGCATCTATGTTTAAGCCTTTAGGAGATCTTTTCATAAATGGAATGTTTATGGTAGTGGTACCATTAGTTTTTGTTACAATAAGTGGTTCAATATCAGCTATGAGTGATATGGCAAGATTGGGAAAAATCTTAAAAAGTTTGTTGCTTGTATTTGTTTCAACTGGTGCAGTAGCTGCTGTACTTATACTTATTACAGTAAATATTTTTCCACCTGCAAAGGGAGTGGTACTCAGCATGCCTGCAGCTGAAGCGTTAAAACCTTTCTCTACAGGAAGTCAGATAGTTTCAGCACTTACAGTTACAGATTTCCCAGAACTTATTTCAAGAAAAAATATGCTTCCATTGATATTATTTTCACTGGTATTTGGAATGTGTGTAAATGCAATAGGAGAAAAAGGAAAGGTAATAGCTGGAGGACTTGAAGCATTATCAGAAGTTTTTCTGAAAATAATCGGATTATTAATGTATTATGCTCCTATAGGGCTTGGAGCTTATTTTGCTGCCTTAGTGGGAGAACATGGAAAAGAACTTATTGGTTCTTATGCAAGAGCATTGGCAATATATTATCCTCTGTGTTTTGTATATATGGCTACTGCTTTCCCTGTATATGCATATATTTCCGGAGGAATGAACGGAATAAAAGCTTTGAAGCATGTAATATCTCCAGCAGTTACAGCAGTAGCTACTCAAAGCAGTATAGCTACACTGCCGGTAAATTTAGAAGCTTGTGAAAATATAGGTGTACCAAAGGATATAAGAGAGATAGTGCTTCCAATAGGAGCAACTGCACATATGGACGGAACTGTACTTAGTACTATATTGAAAATATCTTTTCTCTTTGGAATATTTCAGATACCATTTGCAGGTGTAGGAACTTATGTAAGTGCAATAATGCTTGCAATAGCTGGAGGAGTAGTAATGTCAGGAGTTCCAGGAGGAGGGCTTATAGGAGAAATGCTGATAGTAACTATGTATGGTTTTCCACCAGAAGCATTTCCTATTATAGCTACAATTGGATATCTTGTTGACCCACCTGCTACAATGATAAATGCAAGCGGAGATACATTAGCATCAATGCTTGTAACTAGATTTGTAGAAGGAAAAGACTGGATGAAAAGAAACTTAGGATAATAGATACCCTGAATATGGGAGCTGTTATAAATTGATGATTTTTAATCATTGATTTGGACAGCTCCTTTTTATAATTTGACCCTTATAAAATAATAATTTGCAGGTATAGGATGAAATAATTTCTATTTAAAAATCTGGTATTTACGAAATAGTAATTTTATCAAACTTCTCTTTTCCTGTATATTCAAATAAATTTCCTACAATATTTCCTACTTTATCTCTAGCAAATTTTTCTTGCTTTAATGTATTTTCATATAAAAATTCATGATATTCAAAAATATAATAAAACATTAATTTATAAGTATAGGATAAAATAATTACTATTTAAAAATCGAAATAGTAATTTACAAATATAAGATGAAGTAATTTTTATTTTAAAATTTAGTATTCGCAAAATAATTGTTTACAAGTGCAGTGGGAGTTAATTGCTAATTTTAAAATCTGACACTGGAGAATTGAAAATATATATATAAATCTGAATTCAGATTAAAAAAAATTAAAAAAATTCTTGACTTGGAGTTAACTCGAGGTGCTAAAATTAAAAAAATGGGAAACTTATAAAATAAAAAAAGAAATTCTAAAAGCAGAAAAAATTTATATTTATAAGATTGACAATTGGGTAAATAAGGGGGAAGATATAAAAAAGGAACATTGATTTTTGTGGCAGTAACAGTATTGATAATAGATAATTTTATTTTAAGAATTTAATATCACAGACAAAAGGAGAGGTTGAAATGGAACAGAAAAAATTGGGATTTGGATTTATGCGTCTTCCATTACTAAATAAGGAAGATCCTGAAAGTATTGATTTTGAACAACTGAAAAAAATGGTAGATGTGTTCTTGGAAGAAGGATTTACTTATTTTGATACTGCATATATGTATCATAATTTTAAAAGTGAAATTGCTTTGAGAGAAACTCTGGTAAAACGTCATGACAGAAAAACTTTTACAGTAGCTTCAAAGCTTCCTACTATGCTTTTAAAAACTCAGGAAGATGTGGAGAGAATATTTAATGAACAATTAGAAAAATGTGGAGTAGAATATTTTGATTATTATCTGCTTCACAATTTAGGAGTAACAAATTATGAAACAGCTGAAAAATTTGATGCCTTCAATTTTGTTTTAAAGAAAAAAGCAGAGGGAAAAGTTAAAAAGGTAGGATTTTCATTCCATGATACAGCTGACTTATTGGATAAAATATTGGCTGCACACCCTGAAATGGAATTTGTACAGCTCCAGATTAATTATTTAGATTGGGAAACTGAAAGTATTCAATCAAGAAAATGTTATGAAGTGGCTAAAAAATATAATAAACCTGTTATTGTAATGGAACCAGTGAAAGGTGGAGTTTTGGCAAATGTTCCAGAAAAAGCAGAGAAAATATTCAAGGAATATGCTCCAGATATGTCAGTTGCCTCTTGGGCAGTTCGTTTTGCTGCAAGTCAGAAAGATGTAATGATGGTATTGAGTGGTATGTCTGAAATGTCACAGCTTCTGGATAATATAGGATATATGAAGGACTTTAAACCTCTTACAACAAAAGAACAGGAGATAGTGGATAATGTAGTTAAAATAATTTCTGAATCTATAGCTATTCCTTGTACAGCGTGTCAATATTGCGTAGATGGATGTCCTAAAAAAATAGCTATTCCAAATTATTTTTCTTTATATAATAATGAAAAACAATCAGCAGCAAGAACTGGATTTTCTATACAGAAAGCATATTATGCAAATCTTACTCAGGTTCATGGAAAAGCATCTGACTGTATAGGATGTAAAAAATGCGAAAAAGCCTGCCCTCAACATATTGAAATTGTAAAATTTTTAAAAGTTGTAGCAGAAACATTTGAATAAAATTCTAACTACTATGAGGCTGCTCTAAAAAAAATTATTTAAAAGAATAAAGGAGATAAAATGGAAACACATGAAATATTATCAAAGTTAAAGGAAGATAAAATTTCTATAGAAGAAGCAGAACTCTTGTTGCGCAGACAGCCTTTTGAAGAAATGGGATTTGCCAAGCTGGATACTCATAGAAAAATCAGATCAGGATTTTCAGAAGTAATTTTCTGCAGTGGAAAAACTGATGAACATCTTTTAAAAATATTCGGCAGATTGTATGAAGAAGATGGTGAAGTCCTTGGAACAAGGGCTTCAAAACATCAATATGATATTATAAAAGAAGTATACCCAGAAACTGAATATGATGAAGTGTCGCATATAATAAAAATAGAAAAAAAAGATAAGAAAAAAACAGGAAAAATAGTTGTCTGTTCTGCTGGAACGGCAGATATTTCTGTAGCAGAAGAGGCAGCCAAAACAGCTGAATTTTTTGGTTCAAATGTTGAAAGAGTTTATGATGTGGGAGTAAGCGGAATACATAGGCTGTTGTCAAAACTGGATATTATTCAAAGTGCAAACTGTGTTATAGCAGTGGCAGGAATGGAAGGTGCATTGGCAGGGGTTTTGGGCGGACTGGTAGATAAACCTGTAATAGCAGTTCCTACATCAGTAGGTTATGGAGCTAATATGAAAGGACTTTCTGCTCTGCTGACAATGATAAATTCATGTTCTAATGGGATAGCAGTGGTTAATATTGACAATGGTTTCGGTGCCGGCTATATAGCAACACAAATCAACAGATTAGGAGAGAAAAGATGAAAAATACATTATATTTAGAATGTTATAGTGGAATCAGTGGAGATATGACAGTAGCTGCATTGCTGGATTTAGGTGCTGATAGGGAAGTATTGGAAAAAGCATTAAAAACTCTTCCAGTGGAAGGATTTGAAATTAAAATCAGCAGGGTAAAAAAATCAGGACTGGATGTATGTGACTTTAGTGTTATTCTGGATAAGGAGCATGAAAATCATGATCACGATATGGAGTATCTTCATGGAAGCCATAAACATGGAGAGGAAGAACATACACATGAAGAAGATGAAGCTCACCAGCACAGCCATATACATCTTCATGAGAAATCTCACGACCATGGGCATGTACATCTGCATGAACATTCTCACCACCATGAACATAGAAATTTAAGCGGAATATTACATATTATCAGTCATGCGGATATTACCCCAAGAGCTAAAGAAATAGCAGAGAGAATTTTTACTATACTGGCAGAAGCAGAAGCAAAGGCTCACGGAACAGAACTTGACAAGGTGCATTTTCATGAAGTGGGAGCAGTGGATTCCATTGTTGATATAGTGGCAGTGGCCGTATGTTTGGATAATCTGAATATTACAGATGTAATAGCAACTGAATTGTGTGAAGGGCATGGATTTGTAAGGTGTCAGCATGGAATAATACCAGTTCCTGTACCAGCAGTAGTCAATATAGCTGAAAAGCATAAATTATCTTTACGTATTACAGATACAGAGGGGGAGCTTGTAACACCTACAGGAGCAGCAATAATAGCAGCTGTAAGGAGTATGGACAAACTTCCTAAAAAATTCTCTATTGAAAAAATAGGAATAGGTGCAGGGAAAAGAAATTATGACAGACCAAGTCTGTTAAGAGCTATGCTGATAAAAGATAAAACTTTTGAAGACAATCAGATCTATAAATTAGAAAGCAACATAGACGACTGTACTGGAGAAATGCTTGGATATGTAATGGAATTATTGTTTAAAGCCGGAGCAAGGGATGTTCACTATATACCAGTTTACATGAAGAAAAATCGTCCTGCCTACCAGCTGAACGTTGTATGTCTGGAAAAAGATATAGAAATTTTGGAAAATATAATTTTTGAGGAAACTACTACAATAGGTATAAGACGTATTCCAGTAGAAAGATCAGTTCTGAAAAGAAGAATTGAAAAGATAATGACATCTCTTGGAGAGGCAGAAGTGAAGATTTGCCTTTTAAAGGAAAAAGAAAAAGTATATCCAGAATATGAAAGTGTTAAAAAGCTGTGTTTACAGCATAAATTAAATTTTCAGGAAGTGTATCAGCTCATTCAGAGAGAATACAATGAAACAAAGGAACAAAGATGATTACAAAAGAAGCAGGTAGAAAAGAGATAAATGCAAAAGAAACAGGTATAAAAGAGATAAATACAAAAGAAACAAGTACATATAAAGAAAAAAATATATTTCTGCAAAACCTGATGGAGAAATATACAATGGAAAATGTGGCAGTGGCATTTTCAGGAGGGGTAGACAGCAGTCTTCTTCTCAAAGCAGCTTGTTTGAGTGCTGTAAAAAACGGGAAAAAAGTATATGCAGTTACAATGCACACAACACTTCATCCAATGAATGAAATAGAAAGTTCAAAAAAAACTGCTGAAGAAATAGGGGCAGAGCATTTAATAATAAAAGTTGATGAATTGAGAGAAGCTGGAATAGAAAATAATCCAGTGGAAAGATGTTATTTATGTAAGAAATATCTTTTTCAAAAGATACTGGATAAAGCTGAAAGTCTGGGGATAAAAACTGTTTTGGATGGGACAAATGAGGACGATCTTCATCTGTTCAGACCTGGATTGAAAGCATTAAGAGAATTAGGAATAAAAAGTTCATTGGCAGAAAGCGGTTTTACTAAAAGTGATGTAAGAAAACTGGCAGAAGAATATGGACTGTCTGTTTCAAAAAAGCCTTCAACACCCTGTCTTGCTACAAGATTTCCATATGGAAGCAGATTGACATATGAGGAAATGCAGAAAGTGGAAAAGGGAGAAAATTTTCTTAAAAATTTAGGATTATATAATGTGAGATTGAGAATACATGGAGATATTGCAAGAATAGAAACAGACAAAGAAGATATAGAAAAAATAGTAAAATACAGAGAAAAAACAATATCTTATTTAAAAAAACTGGGGTATAGATATATCACAATAGATTTAGAGGGATTTCGTTCTGGAAGTATGGACTATTTTTTGGAAAATAAAAGGGAGGAATAATTATGCATATGGCAGATGCATTGATTACACCGACAGTGGCTGGAGCTATGTATATCTGTTCGGCAGCAGCAGCAAAATATTCGATGAAAAAGCTGAGTTTAGAAAATGATCCTAAAAAAATACCATTGATGGGAATAATGGGGGCATTTGTATTTGCAGCCCAAATGATAAATTTTACTATTCCGGGAACAGGTTCTTCAGGACATCTCTGTGGAGGAATGCTTTTGTCAGCAGTACTGGGACCTTATGCAGGTTTTCTGACAATGATAGGAGTGCTGTTTATACAATGTCTTTTATTTGCTGACGGAGGAATACTAGCCTTTGGTGCTAATGTCTGGAATATGGCATTTTATGGGTGTTTTATTGGTGCAATGATTATATGGAGATATACTATGGCAAAAGGGATAACTAAGAAGAAGATTATTCTGGCTTCCATAATCGGTTCTGTTGTGACTTTACAGCTTGGAGCTTTCTCTGTAACTTTGGAAACACTGGCTTCAAATATCACAGAACTTCCCTTTGCAGTTTTTGTTTCAGCTATGCAGCCGATTCATCTGGCTATTGGACTGGTAGAAGGATTGATTACAGCCTCAGTACTATGTTTCATATTTGAGGCAAGACCGGAACTTCTATGGGAAAGCTGTGAAAAAGAAGGAAAAGTATCATATAAAAATACAGTGATTATTTTAGCAGCAGTAGCTTCTGTCATAGGAGGACTGCTGTCATTGATGGCTTCATCTCATCCTGACGGACTGGAATGGTCTATTGAAAAAATAGCAGGTTCACCAGAACTTCAGGCTTCAGGTACAGCATATGATATTGCTGAAAAAATACAGGGAGCAACAGCATTACTTCCAGATTATTCATTCAAGGGTTCTGAATCGATGTTTGGAACATCGTTTTCAGGGATAATTGGTGGAATTGCAGT
>ERZ773156.1156-NODE-1156-length-17252-cov-33.7102_pt1 | contig 17252 bp, 16 predicted proteins | sample MGYA00511895_ERZ773156 | MGnify/ENA primary metagenome ERZ773156 (study PRJEB29015, sample SAMEA2737850) | human gut metagenome | biome: human gut; feature: human-associated habitat; material: faeces | place: China | collected 2012 ...
CAAACAAGTGAAGAGGCCATCCGCAAGGATGGCCTTTTTGCGTTTGTTTGCTGAAAAACGGCAGGCCGTAAGGCGAAGCCGCCATCCGGCAACTCAGAGCGCACTATCCACATTCAAACGACGCAATTGCCGCTGATGGAAACGCCCAAGGATCAGCACCGTCGTTAACGCACCAAGCAGCGCGCAAAACATATCAGACTGGGTATCCCATGGATCGCCCTGCGTCCCCAGAAAATCATCCGCACACTGTCCCATCGCCAAAGCAGCCCACCACTCAATGAGTTCAGCGTCATATAGCGGTCGCCGACTTGCAGGCGAAAGCGCAGTGGCTCACGGGTACATGCAGCCACATCGCTGACCGGTGATATATCTCCGGCAAACAGGGCATTGCACAGACTGCTCTTCCCAACACCGGTTTTACCCATAATGCCGATCACTGGCTCGTAGCGGGTTAACTGATTTATCTGCTGCAATATACGTTCAGACACCCACTGTGGCAGACCAGCGAGCGATTGCTGAAACGGCTTCAATCCTTCAGAATTGTTCATTACTACTCCTCTGAAAAATAATACAAAAACGGCAGAATCGTGAGATTCCACCGTTAATCTGGTATGTTCAAAGGGATGATATATATCTGAAAATTATTAACTTGATCTACTTTTTGTCTTTTTTACGTGATGAAACAGCCTGCTGCCAAGCATGCTTCATTTTCTGAATAAAGAAATATTTTTCTTCAACTCCAGTGTCCCAACTATCCATGCATGCAATGATCATCTGTATTCTCATTGCAGTGTTATATGGTTTTAAATAAAAGGGGATCATATTTTTATTTCTCAGATACTCCCAGCAATAGATAGCTTGCTTTTCATCTTTTTTATCTAGCCAGTCATAATCAGTAAGAAATGTATTATATTGCTCTAGCCATTTATCATGCAACTTACGAAAATAGGAAATTTTCTGACTTAAACTTACAGGAGCTAAATCAATAAACCTCATCAAAGTACAAATGCGTTCTTGTTCGGATGTTGTATTCGGGCTGTAGTTGTCGGGATCTGCGCCAGATGTTAAATAAAATTTACGCGAGTATTTTTCAGGTGTATCTCTATTTTTTTCTTTATTGCTAGGGGAGATTCCCACCTGCATTTCGGCTTGTACTTCATCAAGTGAGAAATTTTTAATTTCATCAATGTTTTCAAATTCAAAAAAGGATGCAGGAGTTGAGTTCGGGTTGTAAATATTATCTTGTGCAAAGATATTCACGCTCGAGGAGGTTTCAGGACTGATTCTGTTGTTATATATATACATTAAGGCAAACCACGATCCTCTATCAGAACCTTTGAAACAATCGAACTTCTCTTTGTCAATTATTTTGTAATGGAACTGTTTTTTCAAGTAAGTACGCGCACTTTGTATTGCTTCATTATTGAATAGGAATTTAGTGTTCAATATATGATTAATGAGTTTTTGAAATTCCTCAGGCGTGTCGAAATTACTCGCCTGCTTAATGTAATCTTCGTTGTAATACAGACTCAGAACGTAAAGGGAAAAGAACTCCTCTCTCACTTCGTCATACCTAAGCATGTACCCTCCAGTGTGATATCACATCTGTCCGATGCTTTCAAAAGTATAAATGAACCATGATGATTTGGCATCTGCAAGGTGACTGTTGACTGGTTTTTTGCTGATTTTTTAATGATAAAGTAGTGATTACTAACTGATTAGTAAGTGATTAATGGCTGGTTGCCTCCTGTGATTTTTCTGCCTCTGGTAAATTGGGGGAGAGTACTGATCAACTCACCACTCTGAATAATTTTCATGATTGCACTCTACAAAGTTTCGACATCCGTCAAATTGTAACGGTCAGAGAACAGCGTTACACGAGGTTTTCCGTATCTATGCATTCTTAGTTGGGTAGCTCAACTGCTCCTTCCAGATCTTTTTTTACGTCACACCCCATTCATGTGGAGGAGAAGGCGTGAACAATTAGTTATCGCCTGCTCCGGTGCTCTTCTCGCAATGGGACACTCAGCATGAAAACTAAACCTGCACTACTGGAAGATGAGTTCATCGATATGAAGTTTATCACACGCCTTACTGGCCTGAGTGATAAATGGTTCTATAAGTTGATACAGGAAGGGGTATTTCCGAAACCCATTAAGATGGGTAGAGCTTCTCGCTGGTTAAAAAGCGACCTGGAGGAGTGGTTGCAGGCTAAAATTAATGATTCCAGAAATTAAATATTTTGGACTGTGTTTATCAAATTCCATGCCCTTTTTGCTGCTTAATTTTAAATGACACTCTGATCATGCACCGTGATTGAAATAAGTTATAGCCACCCCTTAATCATTTTTTTTCAGACGACATTAACTTCGGAGTAAATAATTTAACACAATGAAATATCAAACCGCATCTGGCCTGAATGTTGAGTATTAATACGTGACGGATTGTTAATATATATCAGTACATAAACCCCAATATTCCAGTAATACACACCTACGCAATACACACCAAGCAATTTAGTCAGCATCACCCAACTAACATCCAACACAAACTCAATAAGCCAGATTTGATACCACCTAATTACCTCAACCATCGCGGGTAAGGTTCCGTCCTGCCCGATATTCAGATCACAGGAATCTATTATGCTTAATGATATTTATCTTGACCAACGTCATGCCCCATTCAATACAACGTATTTGCAACGGATGCTGGGTGTAATTGATAACGCTATAGCACAACACCCAAGGACAATGGCTGTCCGTGTCGATCTACGTCTGCCTGATGACAACTGTAATAGGAATAGTGGTCTGATATCCCGTTTCATTGAATCGCTTAATGCAAAAATCGATGCTCGGTACCGAAATAAAATAAAGAATGGCATCAGGAGCTACCCATGCCAGTTGCGTTACGCCTGGGTTCGGGAAGTGGGAGAAATAAACGAGAAGTCCCATTACCACATGGTACTTTTCGTGAACAAAGACACATTCAATGGACTTGGGAGCTATGGAGAAGGGGGAACGGGATTAGCCAGCCTGATACGTGAAGCCTGGCTGAGCGCTTTGCAACTAGGCCCTTACCCCGAATACCGAACGTTGGTCCACATCCCAGATAATCCCCTGTATTATCTGGATGCCAACGCCACAGACTATCGTGCGGTTTACGATAAGCTCACTTTCCGTCTGAGCTACTTTGCGAAGGAGCGCACCAAGTCATACAGCCGAGATGAACGCTCGTTTGGCTGCAGTCAGTCCTGAGGCAAAACAAACTAAGTCTATAAAGATTTTTTCAGCCTGGCTCTAATCGACTGAATCTCAGCATACTCCGCTTTTGAAGCCTTGACACGTCAGTTGTTCTTTCACCTCTGAGTGGCTACTCGCGACTGCCTGCAGGAGACTGATTATGTTATTGACCGCAAAATCCATTAACTGACTTTTCGACTTAATCTCCTTAAGTTATGTGAGAAATTTGCCGATATGAAAACATGATCCTCCAGTCGCTACTGACATGCCCTGTCAGTAGCGACTGGTAATCTCAAGGAAAAATTACAAGGAGAACGCGCATGAGCGGGCATGAGGTAATGGTACAAAGAATAACCGCTATTATTGCAGAACTTTACCAGTACGGTTTTGTATCATGTAAGAAGATGATGGACGAATTCAACATCAGTGAGCGTACTTTGTATCGTGATCTTAATCGTCTGGGCGACAGAATCGTCCCCGATGGTGATGGTATTTACAGGCTGGCTCCCGCTTACGCTAAACCTCAGGCTCTAAAAGAACAACAAAATCTCGGCCATGTTTATTATGGCGATCAGCGCCTGGTATTTACTGCGCGGACGGGAGCGCGATGTCGCATTACGCTCGTTTGCCATCGGTTCCGTCTTCGGTACTCTGGCGATTATTGGCACGCTGCAACTCGGAGACAGTTCTGCGTATGAAGTCGCGCAAGTACAACCGGTAAAACTGGCGGCGATGGAAGGGGAGTGGCAAACGGAACCTGCACCTGCACCGTTCCATGTGGTTGCCTGGCCGGAACAGGATCAAGAGCGTAACGCCTTTGCCATCAAAATTCCCGCGCTGCTAGGGATCCTCGCCACTCACTCATTAGATAAACCCGTGCCGGGTCTGAAGAATTTGATGGCTGAAACCTACCCACGCTTGCAACGCGGACGTATGGTCTGGCTGTTAATGCAGGAAATATCGCAAGGCAATCGTGAGCCGCATGTGTTGCAGGCATTCCGGGAACTGGAAGGTGACCTGGGCTACGGCATGTTGCTCTCCCGCTATGCGCCGGATATGAATCATGTCACAGCCGCACAGTACCAGGCGGCGATGCGTGGTGCAATACCTCAGGTTGCGCCGGTATTCTGGAGTTTCCGCATCATGGTGGGCTGTGGTTCCCTGCTGCTACTGGTGATGCTGATTGGCGTGATCCTGGTGGTCTTTATGATCTCCGACGGATTTGACATGGGGATCGGCTGTTTGCTGCCGCTGGTGGCGCGTAATGATGATGAACGCCGGATAGTGATTAATAGCGTTGGTGCGCACTGGGAAGGCAATCAGGTCTGGTTGATCCTCGCAGGTGGGGCATTATTTGCCGCCTGGCCCAGAGTGTATGCAGCGGCGTTTTCCGGCTTTTATGTGGCGATGATCCTGGTGCTGTGCTCGCTGTTCTTCCGCCCGCTGGCCTTTGATTATCGCGGAAAAATCGCCGATGCACGCTGGCGTAAAATGTGGGATGCCGGTCTGGTCATCGGCAGTCTGGTGCCGCCGGTAGTCTTCGGTATCGCCTTCGGCAACTTGTTGCTCGGCGTGCCGTTTGCCTTCACACCGCAATTACGCGTGGAGTATCTCGGCAGCTTCTGGCAACTGCTGACGCCATTCCCTTTATTGTGCGGATTGCTCAGCCTTGGGATGGTGATTTTGCAAGGTGGCGTCTGGTTACAACTGAAAACTGTTGGTGTGATTCATCTGCGTTCACAGCTGGCGACTAAACGCGCTGCACTGTTGGTGATGCTGTGCTTTTTGCTGGCGGGTTACTGGCTGTGGGTCGGTATTGATGGCTTTGTACTGCTCGCCCAGGATGCTAACGGTCCTTCCAATCCGTTAATGAAACTGGTGGCAGTGCTACCTGGTGCCTGGATGAATAATTTTGTCGAGTCGCCCGTTTTGTGGATCTTCCCGCTACTGGGGTTCTTCTGCCCATTGCTGACGGTGATGGCGATTTATCGTGGTCGCCCGGGTTGGGGATTTTTGATGGCATCATTGATGCAATTTGGCGTGATTTTCACGGCAGGCATCACGCTGTTCCCCTTTGTCATGCCGTCAAGCGTGAGTCCAATCTCCAGCCTGACGTTGTGGGACAGCACTTCCAGTCAGCTGACGCTGAGTATTATGTTGGTAATCGTGCTGATATTTTTGCCCATTGTGTTGCTCTACACTCTCTGGAGCTACTACAAAATGTGGGGGCGCATGACGACAGAAACTCTCCGCCGTAACGAAAACGAGCTGTACTAAGGAGCAGGAACAATGTGGTATTTACTTTGGTTCGTCGGCATTTTGTTGATGTGTTCGCTCTCCACCCTTGTGTTGGTATGGCTGGACCCGCGATTGAAAAGTTAACGAACGTAAGTCTGATGCGGCGCATTAGCGTCGTATCAGGCAATCAATAATGTCGGATATGAAAAGCGGAAACATATCGATGAAAGCGATCTTGATCCCATTTTTATCTCTTCTGATTCCGTTAACCCCGCAATCTGCATTCGCTCAGAGTGAGCCGGAGCTGAAGCTGGAAAGTGTGTTGATTGTCAGTCGTCATGGTGTGCGTGCCCCAACCAAGGCCACGCAACTGATGCAGGATGTCACCCCAGACGCATGGCCAACCTGGCCGGTAAAACTGGGTTGGCTGACACCGCGCGGTGGTAAGCTAATCGCTTATCTCGGACATTACCAACGCCAGCGTCTGGTAGCCGACGGATTGCTGACGAAAAAGGGCTGCCCGCAGCCTGGTCAGGTCGCGATTATTGCTGATGTCGACGAGCGTACCCGTAAAACAGGCGAAGCCTTCGCCGCCGGGCTGGCACCTGACTGTGCAATAACCGTACATACCCAGGCAGATACGTCCAGTCCCGATCCGTTATTTAATCCTCTAAAAACTGGCGTTTGCCAACTGGATAACGCGAACGTGACTGACGCGATCCTCAGCAGGGCAGGAGGGTCAATTGCTGACTTTACCGGGCATCGGCAAACGGCGTTTCGCGAACTGGAACGGGTGCTTAATTTTCCGCAATCAAACTTGTGCCTTAACCGTGAGAAACAGGACGAAAGCTGTTCATTAACGCAGGCATTACCATCGGAACTCAAGGAGAGCGCCGACAATGTCTCATTAACCGGTGCGGTAAGCCTCGCATCAATGCTGACGGAGATATTTCTCCTGCAACAGGCACAGGGAATGCCGGAGCCGGGGTGGGGAAGGATCACTGATTCACACCAGTGGAACACGTTGCTAAGTTTGCATAACGCGCAATTTTATTTACTACAACGCACGCCGGAGGTTGCCCGCAGCCGCGCCACCCCGTTGTTGGATTTGATCATGACAGCGTTGACGCCCCATCCACCGCAAAAACAGGCGTATGGTGTGATATTACCCACTTCAGTGCTGTTTATCGCCGGACACGATACTAATCTGGCAAATCTCGGCGGCGCACTGGAGCTCAACTGGACGCTTCCAGGTCAGCCGGATAACACGCCGCCAGATGGTGAACTGGTGTTTGAACGCTGGCGTCGGCTAAGCGATAACAGCCAGTGGATTCAGGTTTCGCTGGTCTTCCAGACTTTACAGCAGATGCGTGATAAAACGCCGCTGTCATTAAATACGCCGCCCGGAGAGGTGAAACTGACCCTGGCAGGATGTGAAGAGCGAAATGCGCAGGGCATGTGTTCGTTGGCCGGTTTTACGCAAATCGTGAATGAAGCACGCATACCGGCGTGCAGTTTGTAATGCATAAAAAAGAGCATTCAGCTACCTGAATGCTCTGAGGCTGATGACAAACGAAGAACTGTCTAATGCGTAGACCGGAAAAGGCGTTCGCCGCATCCGGTCACTTTACCTTCAGTTTTACTCTTTCTCGGAGTAACTATAACCGTAATAGTTATAGCCGTAACTGTAAGCGGTGCTGGCGCGTTTAATCACACCATTGAGGATAGCGCCTTTAATATTGACGCCTGCCTGTTCCAGACGCTGCATTGACAAGCTCACCTCTTTGGCGGTGTTCAGGCCATAACGCGCAACCAGCAGGGTGGTGCCGACAGAGCGCCCCACGACCGCAGCATCGCTCACCGCCAGCATCGGCGGCGTATCGACAATCACCAGATCGTAATGGTCGTTCGCCCATTCCAGTAATTGACGCATCCGATCGCGCATCAGCAGTTCAGCCGGGTTAGGTGGCACCTGACCGCGAGTAATCACATCAAAGCCTCCTTTGCCAAAATGCTGGATCACTTTGTTGAGCTCATCTTTACCTGCCAGATATTCCGACAAGCCATGTGCATTACTCACGGTAAACAGGTTATGCGAATAACCATGGCGTAAGTCGGCATCAATAAATAACACTTTTTGATCGGACTGGGCGATCACCGCTGCCAGAGTTGAACTGACAAATGTTTTACCACTGTCTGGCGTCGCACCGGTGATCATCAGAATGTTATTCTCAGTCTCCATCATAGCGAAATGCAGACTGGTTCGTAGCGCACGTACGGCTTCCACAGCAGAATCCGCCGGGTTATCCACCGCCAGGAAGGGGATATTTTTAGTACGATGGCGCTGCTGATTAGAAAATAATTTTTTCTTACGCAGACGGGTACGTTTATCCAGCCACTCGGACATCGGGATGGTGGCATAAACGCTGATGCCGTGCTCTTCCAGTTGTTCCGGGGCTTCTACACCACGACGCAACATCGCACGCGCCAGCACGGCACCCACCGAAATAAACAGGCCAAGAATAAAACCAAGCACCACATTCAACGCTTTTTTCGGTTTCACTGGCTGCGGCTGAGTGACTGCCGGGTCGATAATCCGCACGTTACCAATGGCACTGGATTTCGAAATACTCAACTCCTGCTGGCGGTTAAGTAATTGCAGATATACCGCACGGCCCGCTTCTACGTCACGACTTAAACGCAACACTTCCTGTTGGGTGGAAGGCATAGCCGATACCCGCTTATTCAGGCGTTTGCGTTCTTGCTCTAGCGTCTGGCGTTTTTCCAGCAGCGCACGATAAGTTGGGTGATCTTTCTTATACAGCTGGGAGATCTCTGCCTCGCGGAAGGTCAGCTCATTGAGTTGATTATCAACGTTCACAATCTGCTCAAGAACGGCTTTGGCTTCCAGGTTAAGGTCAACCGAATCGCGCTGCTGGCGATAAACGTTGAGTTTTTCTTCCGCCTGGTCCAGCTCGCTGCGCACTTCTGGCAACTGGCGCTGTAAGAATTCAAGGCTTTGTGAATCCTGCGCCGCCTGGCGAGCGATATTCTGTTGCAAATAGTTGTTAGCGATGCTGTTCAGAATACGAGTAATCAACTGGGGATCATCACCAGTCATGGTAAGTTCCAGCATCCCGCTTTCTTTACTGCGTTCGCTAACGGTAAAGGTTTTCTGCAACGCGTTAATCGCTTCCAGTTCGGTACGCTGGCTCAGGACAAACTGTGTTCCTGGTTTGGCCTTAATGTCCGCGATAGTCAGCGCAACGCCATCTTTTTCCAGACGCTGGCCGACCATACCATTGACGGTTAACTCTTCACCTTCCAGCGTATAGTGGCCGTTTTCCCCAACCGTGAGTGTCAGTTGCTGATCCTGACCATTCAGTTGTGGAATATGCATCCAGCTGATCGCCAGCTCACCTGGTTTTTCTTTGGTTAATCTCGCCCAGCCGCGACCCACAATCGGAAAATACTTCTGCTCAACCATGTCGCGCAGATTCAGTTCAGCAATGGTTTTACCGAGAATCATGCGCGATTGCAGCAGTTGGATCTCCGGTGCAGACTCGGGCGATGAGTTAGGGATCATATCGCTCAGGCCGCTGAGAATGGCGTTGCCCTGTTTCTGCTCAACCTGGACCAGAGTATCTGCCTGATAAATTGGCGTGCTTAACAGCGAGTAAGCGACAGCGATCAGTGTGAATAACGCGGTCACGCTGATAATAAACTTACGGTGATCCCATAACTCGCCGACCAGAGGAAGCAGATCGATCTCATTTTCCTGAGTGCTGCCAGGTGGCGTATTCATATTTTTAGTTGTCATCGTATTTTATAAACTCAAATTACCGGCTGAGGCGCTTCGCCCATTCCTGACTGGCGCGCTCCAACATACCGTAGACATGTTCAAATGCGTCCTGACTTTTACGATAGGGATCCGGGATCTCTTTCTGTTCCAGCCATTGCCCAAACAGCATTGTCTTCCCGCGGACCTCGGGAGCGATTGCGGTAACCTGAGCAATATGTTCCGACTCCATTGCCAGAATCAGATCGTAATTTCGTGCCATCTCAGCAGTGAGCTTACGTCCGGCATGTCCTTCAAGAGATACGCCATGATTAGCGGCAACATCTGCTGCTGTCGCATCTGCAGGGTGTTTTACCAGACCATGAACACCTGCCGATTTGACTTTTACGCCTGGCAGACGTTTACGCAGCAAGCGCTCGCCAATGGGCGAACGGCAAATGTTGCCGGTACAAACCACCAGGATTGAGTTAAATTTTAGTTGGGCCATGTTTGAATCCACCGTGAAGTCTCTGTCAGGTCATGCACCCCGGAAATCGTCGGTACCAGCAGGGAAATCACACGGTTCCAACGAGCCAGCGGCGCGGTAGTGACATAAACAATGTCGTAAGGTTCAAGCTGGAATTCCGTTCCGAGTATCATTGCCGATGCGTCCTTCGCATTCAGCTGATAAATATTGGCGATTTTGCCATTCTGCTTGTTTTGCGTTGCACGAATAACAAAAATCCCCGTCGCATCAGCGACATCCTGATTCATACCCTCAGCGTTACCCAGCGCTTCCGCCAGGGTCATACCGCTGCGGTCCATTTTCAGCGTGCTCTGTTTACCCACTTCACCCATCACGAAGACTTTCAGATCATCGTTGCGCGGAATAAATAAAATATCGCCCGGGTGCAGCAGTTTGTTCTGGCGCAAGTCGCCACGCTGCATCAGCGCATAGAGGTTCACTTTGGTCTTTACGCCATTCTGGGTGAGCACCACATTGCGCCAGTCTGCATCTGCGGTCAGACCGCCCGCGGCGTTAATCGCATCCATGATGGTCAGAGGAATATTGGTAATCGGCTGCTGACCCGATTTGCTGACTTCGCCGGTGACGTACGCTTTTTGCGAGCGGAACGCCGCGACGCTGACATCGACTTGCGGGCTTTCAATGACTGAATCGAGACGCGCTGTAATCTCGTTGCGTACCTGGGCAAGTGTTTTCCCGGCCACTTTCAGGCGACCAATATAGGGGTAGAAAATCGCACCATCGGCGTTAACCCAGTTGCCGGTATCACTGGCGCTACGGTATTGCCCTGCGGGGGTGGTTAGTTCCGGGTGATCCCAGACCGTAACCATCAACACATCACCAATGCCGATACGATATTCATAGTTCGCGATTTGCTGCTCCAGCTCCGGGTTAGCCTGCGACATAATCGGTTTGGCGCGCAACTGATCAATCAATCCTGGCGTGACGGGATAGATATTGACCATTTTGTCCAGGTCATACTGATTGTCAGGTAGTTCAATGACATCCTTGTTACTGGTCGATAAATTCTGACCAGGAACAAGGGTACATGCTGTCAAAGACAGAACAGCCAATGTCAGTACCGAAAACTTAAAAATGTTCTTTTTCATTGGTTTATATTTATCAGTCAATGTAATGTTATGAATTACGTCAGGTTATTGTCCAACCGGTACTTCTCGCTCTGCCGTCATTGGATAGAGCTGGTATTTGCGTGACAGCATTTGTCCACCATCACGCGTCAATGGTGTCCACGAAACCACCGCGCGGTTGCGGTTAGGTCCAATGGTCATCAAGTCGAACGGAATCGAGATATAAAAACCTTTACTAAAGCCGCCTTCGCCATAGTCATCTTTAGATACGTTACTGATTGCCGCCCATACCCCTACCGCCACGCCGCTGTCAAAGCGTTTGGCGACGTCGATCGTTGCGCCTTTATCTTTTGCCAGATATTGCCCAACGCTAAGTTTCATCAGTACGCCATTGAGCGTCGGCGGGTTCCAGTAAGCCGTCACGAAACCTGTGGGTGTGGAATAATCGGTGAAGCGCATCATGTTGTCCCAGTCACGTTGCTTCACGTAGTTAACGTCCACACCCAGCGCCCAGCTGGCATCTAGCGGGCGATAAAGCAGCTCGGAACCGACACCGGCGTACATCGTTTCCAGATAACCGCCATACACCTGGCCATAGAAACCATTGCCTAAGTCGGCAAAGTAGTTCGCCTGCAAGTTGTTGAGATAAACGTCATTGCGAACGTAATCACGGATATGCGTGCGCACGCGGGGCAGGGTAGAGTCCGCGGGTAATAGCGAAGACTTAAACTTGTCGTAGTTATTGTAAATATTGGTGAAAATACCGCCATCAAGCAGCAGGTGGTCAGTAAACCAGTAGCGGGCGCTGGACATCAGCCCCAGCTGGAACATATAGAAATCTTCCGGGCCGCCCAGCGACTGTGAAAGTGTTGGGTTGAAAGAGTAGCTAAAGCGATCTTCACGAATACGGTAGCCCCGACCAAAGGCAGAAAGATCTTCAGCTTCAACACGTTGTTGTTGCAGTGGCTCTGATTGACCAGACGCTGTACCTGCCAGCTGTTTGCGCAGGCTGGCTACGTCGGTTTCGGTAGTCACCATCGCCATATGCTCGCGCTTTTGCGTCACGCTAATCTTCTCAACGCCTTGCGGCAGGTTATTCACCAGAATCCGGCTGGCACGATCGACCGCTTCACGAGAATCACGGTATTTGTATTGCTGACCAGACATATACAGCGTCTTATCGCGTAGCTGAATTTCTGGCGCGTCAAAGCCCGCGTTATACTTCAGGGCGGTAAGTTGGTTTGCTACCGTGGTGTACTGCAATCCTTCAGATTCAGGCGCAGGTTGATATGCCGGTTTTGGCGTATCGCGCAGGGCAGGGCGCAGATCGTTGAAATTGGTCCGTAAAGTGAAACCAAACATCAACGTGTTACCGCGTTCATAACTCAGGTTGAGGTCTGCCCAGTTGGCAGCGCGATAAACTGCACCGACGTTGAAATGGCTTGCCTGAGGCAGTTTGCCAGCGAAATCATTCTGGTAATTGTTGCCGTCGTATTCGAGTTTCAGACGCAGGGGATTCCACGGCGTTTGATACTCAATGCCGCCAAAGATGGAGGCCGGGCCACGAAAGATATCGCTAAAGCTGATATCGCCCGCATCGTGAGACTCTGCGCGATGACAATATTTATCGCTCACCCGGCAAAACGGGTTGGTAATATTGCCCGCATTACCGGCGTAGCCCCATGCCATCCCGAGGGTGAAATCAAATGGCCCCGCTTGCTTGCTGGCCACCAGATACTCACCGTCAAACAGACCCGTACCAGCAATATCACGTTTACCAAACGCCACTTGCGGTAGCCAGTAACCTTCTTCCCACAGGCGAAGTTTAAAATCGAATGATTTGTCTTTGTATGACTGATCGCCGCTGAAATCTTCCCACTGGCTATATTTACGTGTGCGCACATCCGTATAACGAATGGTGCCTTCCAGCCATGGGAACAGCGCCACGGAGGTGGAGTAGAAACGGTATTGATCGTTATCCCGGTAGTTGACGCTGAATTCACCCTCCGGTGCGATGCGCGCATTTGGCATCTGCAACAATCCTGTGCCGCCAAAGTCCGATTGCGACGAACCCAGCGGATCCGGGTAGGTTAATACTTCAGCATGACAGGCACTGGAGACGGCAATGGCCAGGCAGCTTAAAAGATAAGAATTCTTCTTCATCAGTCAGGAACACGTTGCGTTAAAACAGACACAATCTGGTCATTTAAATCAGCATATTTTTCGGGCAGTACATGCGCAGAAAAGCCTAACCAAAGCTGGCTGCCAGGCGGTGGTTCCACATGTCTTTTATTCCACAGGGCAACAGGGGCGACGACAGTCTCACCCTCAGGCGTAATCACGATAACGTTATTCTTGTCCGCGCCTGCAAGACGGGGGTGATCTTGCAGATAATCGGTAACGCTACGGCCTGCCTGCCAGGGCAATTGCCCAGCCCCAGAAACCGCACCCAGCAGAGTAATAGTCACCGGACGCTGTACGGTATAGAGCGTATAGTCCCCGACCAGCGGGGGATTGCTGTTCTCATCCACTCGTACAAAATCAGGGTCCAGTTTGACCGGTAAGCGACCAGTGATATTGAGATTGAGTAACTGCTGGCGCACGGATTTAATCGTTGCCGCCACATCGTCGTCAGCTTCTGCTTCCCAGGAAGCAAGCTGTGCCATGACATGTTGGTAGTCTTTAAGCGCTTTAGCTTTCGCCGCAGAGTCGGTCAGCAAGGCACCAGGCCACCAGAGGCGATCGCGCAGTTGCGGTTGTGTCACCAACTGGGCAACATTTTCCACGGGGCCAACGGAAAGTGTCTGTTGTTCGCCAGGCAGATAAATAGTCACCGTTCCTTGCGCAAAGGCATGGGGTGTCATTACGTAAAGTACGCTGGCAATGAAATACGACTGTAATTTATTCATGGTGCGGGTTTAAGAAACGTCATTTCTACGGGAATAACCCCTGCGCCTAACATTTGCCGACTTTGACGAACCTGGCCAGTAGCCGAATCGACCCAGAATGTGTTTTGCCACTGTTTTTCTGGCAGCGTGGAAGTCACCTCTTCCTGCCAGACATTACACAGCACATCGCGACCCGCAATATGCAGCGTCTCTAATCCAGCAAAGGAAAAAGTGGAACTCAGGGTCGCAGAGCGAAAATGGTTGTCTTCACTCCAGAGAATATCGCGCGTCCAGCGGCTGCCGTCTTTTATTGCCAGCGCGTTACGCAGAGGGTCCTGCCCGGAATTTGTCACTTCCAGCAGATTATTATTAAGTTTGACGGTCTTTAAAAGACGTCCATTATGAGTAACCAGCATGGCGTTATCCTGGGATAACCATTTGCTTTGTTCTTGTTCTATATATCCCAGTACCACAAAGATTCGTTGCCCTTCATTAAGGCGTAAATACATCGTGGAATAAGGCAACGCCTGGATCTGCTGATCCGCTACGGTGATATCCTGATTATCGAAAAGGCTGGCGCGAAATGTATCGACCATACTTTGCTGGCTGTGCGTACATCCCGCAAGAAATAGTGCGAAAATCGATAAAATAAGAGGGCGCACCTTTAATCCTTGAAAGGTTAATTAAAAAAATGCAAATCTCTAAAGCCCGGTACGAATATCGCAACCGGGTGTTATTTAACTTTAATTTCGACGCGTTTAAGCAGAATTAGCGCGTAGTAGACGTGGTGGTTGAGGTGTTATGAGAACCGCCATCGCCACTGTCATTTGCTGCAACTACTGCCAACGTCGCCACACCAACAGCCGTTGCCACACCGACAACTGTCGCCGTGCCGACAGCTCCAGCAGCCACGCCACCAGTGGTAGCAGCCGTCGTGGTCGTTGTGGTGCCAGTAGTACCCGTCGTTGCCTCGGTCCCGTTTGCTGCTTCAGGGGCAGCAAACGCAGCTGGCGTCGTCAACATGAAGGCCATAAGGATTGCAGAAAGCTTGTGTTTCATAACTTTTCCTTTATTCATCGCATGGACAATACGTACGCTTGAGATCAGGATTGTCTACTTTGAGTGTAACATGACTTTGTTGAATAAATCGAACTTTTGCTGAGTTGAAGGATCAGATCACGCATCTTCCCGACAACGCAGACCGTTCCGTGGCAAAGCAAAAGTTCAAAATCACCAACTGGCCCACCTACAATAAAGCCCTCATCAACCGTGGCTCCATAACTTTCTGGCTGGATGATGAAGCTATTCAGGCCTGGTATGAGTCGGCAACGCCTTCATCACGGGGAAGACCTCAGCGCTATTCTGATCTCGCCATCACCACCGTTCTGGTCATTAAACGCGTGTTCAGGTTGACCCTGCGGGCTGCACAGGGTTTTATTGATTCCATTTTTACACTGATGAATGTTCCGTTGCGCTGCCAGGATTACACCAGTGTCAGCAAGCGCGCAAAGTCGGTTAATGTCAGTTTCAAAACGTTCACCCGGGGTGAAATCGCGCATCTGGTGATTGATTCCACCGGGCTGAAGGTCTTTGGTGAAGGCGAATGGAAAGTCAAAAAACACGGCAAAGAACGCCGTCGTATATGGCGAAAGTTGCATCTGGCAGTTGACAGCAAAACACATGAAATCATCTGTGCAGACCTGTCGCTGAACAATGTGACGGACTCAGAAGCCTTCCCGGGTCTTATCCGGCAGACTCACAGAAAAATCAGGGCAGCATCGGCAGACGGCGCTTACGACACCCGGCTCTGTCACGATGAACTGCGGCGTAAGAAATCAGCGCCCTTATCCCTCCCCGAAAAGGTGCGGGTTACTGGCCCGGTGAATATGCAGACCGTAACCGTGCAGTGGCTAATCAGCGAATGACCGGGAGTAATGCGCGGTGGAAATGGACAACAGATTACAACCGTCGCTCGATAGCGGAAACGGCGATGTACCGGGTAAAACAGCTGTTCGGGGGTTCACTGACGCTGCGTGACTACGATGGTCAGGTTGCGGAGGCTATGGCCCTGGTACGAGCGCTGAACAAAATGACGAAAGCAGGTATGCCTGAAAGCGTGCGTATTGCCTGAAAACACAACCCGCTACGGGGGAGACTTACCCGAAATCTGATTTATTCAACAAAGCCTCTTATCAGTTGCTCGGATTTTGCTGCCAACTGACCATGCAGGAGTTCAATGACCTTTTCAGGGGATGAACAATCTTTTTCAGGAAAGGCTGCCTTAGCCTTCTCCAGATAAAACAGCAGTGCATCCTCTACATACTCTTTTGACTCAACCTGGTTGAAGAAATCTTCAGTTTGATATTTTTTGGCTGCCTCAGCTTTACGAGTGCTTGAGGGAAAATAAGCGCCGAAGCTTTTCAGCTCAGGTAACCATCGTCCGGCCATTGCACCAGTGCCCTGTGAAAAATCTTTCCCGAACGCTTCGATAATGTTCGTTACAGCCTGGTTGTTCGTTGAAGTCGCGATAATAACCGGAGGCTCAGATTTTTCGAGAGCCGCTCTGGCCCACTGCGTGGCGATGATAGAAAGCACCAGCGTGGTTTTTCCGGTTCCCGGAGGTCCATTAACAGCAAGGATATCGCCATGTCTTGCATCCAGAAAATGGCTTAAGGCATCGCGCTGAGCCTTTGCCAGCGGAAACTTATCTCCGGAGTGTCCAAGCCTGTCGCTGAATTTTGCGCCTGGGGCTAGCAAAGACTCTGCAGCATGAACCTCTCGCGAGGCGAAGCGATTGAAGAGCGGCACATCCTTCTTGCAAACAAGCAGGTGATCATAAAGAGAAAGGATATGGAAACTGGCACCGCCAGATTGCGCCGTTTTAACAATATAACCGTGCTCAGCGAGTTCATATTGCTCAGGATTTTTAATCCAGTCGCCGGCAACGTTCTTCAGCAGCCTCTCTGAATCATCCAGATATTGACGCCACTCCTGCTGCAAGGCTGCATATCGTGCTTCCCGTTCTTCATCCGTTTCGGCAGTCTTATCAATGCCGTCATCAAAGTTGATAGAGAATGAGGTATGGATTGTCTTGTATTTGTCATACTGCCCAATCTCACCAATCGAAAATGCTCCTTTTGGCAAAGGTTCAAGCAGGTCTCTGGGAATGGAGGTCGCTGGCGTCGGATATTAAAAACCCTCACGGCTTAGCAAGGCTGGCGTCACTATCGGGGTAACAATATCAGGCGCGCCTGCGGAACGGTCCTTACCATGCTGCAGTAACCGGAAATAAACTTTTGGGCGCAAGATGACATCGACCGTTTCGACATCGTCTTTTTCTCCCTCAATAAATTTACTGACAATCGCTTCGTCAAGACGTCCCGCCGCTATCCCATGCCAGTGAGTGAAATTTTGGGCGTCTTTCCGTTTAAAACTGCCCTTTCCTGGTAATGACTCCAACTTACTGATAGTGTTTTATGTTCAGATAATGCCCGA
>ERZ773156.1161-NODE-1161-length-17199-cov-4.26143_pt1 | contig 17199 bp, 15 predicted proteins | sample MGYA00511895_ERZ773156 | MGnify/ENA primary metagenome ERZ773156 (study PRJEB29015, sample SAMEA2737850) | human gut metagenome | biome: human gut; feature: human-associated habitat; material: faeces | place: China | collected 2012 ...
AACGAGTAATTTTAAGAATAGTTAAGCTATTTTTTCATAACAACTTAACAGATTCAAGTAACTTTATTAAATATAAATATTTTTACAAATTATAAGTATAATTATACTATTTATTTAAATAATTTATATAATATCGAAATTTGTTTTCATATAGTTAATAATTTGTCTAAACATCAAAGCTTAACTGCTCTCTTTCTTCTATTATTATATTTTTCTCTAAAGATGATATTGTTATTCCTAATAATCTTACCTTTTTATTTTTAAAATCAACTATACTTATAAGATCTTTTACGCACTCCATTATTTCCTTTTTTTCTTTTAAAAAGTGCTCTAAAGTAATACTTCTTGTTATATGTTTAAAATCATTAAACTTCACCTTTAAGGTTACAGTCTTTCCTTTTTTATTTAATAAACATAAACTCTCACTAACTCTTTCTGCTATTTTATCTAAAATCTCTATCATTTCCTCTATATCTTCTATGTCTTCTCTTAAGGTAATTTCTTTACCTATAGACTTTCTAATTCTGTATGGATTTACTTGTCTATTATCTATCCCCCTAGCAAATTCATATAATATCTTTCCCCTGTCACCCAAAATACCTATAAGCTCTTTTTCAGAAAATCCAAGTAAATCTTCCCCCTTAAATACCCCTATATTATTTAATTTATTTTTAGTTACTCTTCCAACTCCAAAAAATTTTCCTATAGGTAGCTTTCTTATAAAATCCTTTGAATTCTCTTCTGTTATTACTGTTATACCATCTGGTTTTCTAAAATCTGATGCCATCTTTGCTAAAAATTTATTAAAAGAAACTCCTGCTGAAGCAGTAAGACCTACTTCTTTAAATATTCTCTCCTTTATTTCAAGGGCTATTAAGGTTGCAGACCCTTTGCACCTTTTGCTTTTACTTACATCAACAAAAGCCTCATCTAAGGACAAGGGTTCTACAAGATTAGAGTATTCATTTAATATATTCATAACCTGTCTAGAAACTTTTTTATAAACCTCCATTCTAGGTCTTATAAAAATAGCTTTAGGACATAATTTATATGCAGTTAAAGAAGGCATAGCTGAATGTATTCCGTATTTCCTTGCTTCATAAGAGCAAGTTGCAACTACCCCTCTCCTATTAGGATCCCCGCCAACAATCAACGGCTTTCCTTTATACTTTGGATTATCTCTTTGTTCAATGGATGCATAAAAAGCGTCCATATCTATATGAATTATCTTTCTATTCTCTTTCATAAAGCCTCCATGCAAACATATGTTCATTTTTAATTTTACACTAAGACTTTTTAAATTCCAATATTATAAAAGATAAGTTTTAAACACTAAATCTATTTAAAACTTATCTTAAAATATTATAATTAGTAATTTAAAATCCCTTTATTTAACCTTTTCAGGCTCCTTATACTCTATTCCTTTTGTATCTACCTTAATTGATTCTATAACAACATCCTCAACTGGTTTATCATTTGCTCCTACTGAAATCTTTTCTATTTCATGAACCACATCTAATCCCTTAGTAACTTTTCCAAAGGCTGCATATTGACCATCTAAATGTGGTGCTTCTTTTGTAACAATAAAAAATTGACTTCCTGCACTATCAGGATTTTGAGACCTTGCCATTGATAATATTCCCTCTTCATGCTTAATATCATTTTCTACTCCATTAGAAGAAAATTCACCCTTTATCATATATCCTGGTCCACCTGTACCTGTTCCCTTTGGATCTCCACCTTGAAGCACAAACCCTTTAACTATTCTATGAATAGTTAAGCCATCATAAAATCCACTATTAGCTAAGCTTATAAAGTTATCAACGGTATTTGGAGCTTTGTTTGGATATAACTCTGCTTCTATAGTTCCAAAATTCTTAACTTCAATAGTAGCTACAGGTAATTTATCCTGTGGTATATTTTCCTTTGCCTTTTTACCTGTCCCTCCACATCCTACAAGAAGTAAAGATGCCATTGTAACTCCTACTACTATTTTACTAACTTTCTTTAATAAACTCATTTTTATTCCCCTTTCTTATAATTTATTGCTAATATGTTTTAAATTATATCATCTAAGCACTTTAAATTTATGTCATATAAGCTATTAATTTGTTTCTATATAATTAAATTTTCCTAAAACAAAAAAGGTATGTATTCTTTTTTGTATTATAAGAATACATACCAAAAACTTTTTTATTATACTTCAAGTTCTTCAACTTCAACTGCGAAGTTCCCACAATTTTTACAAACATTTATATTAACTAAATAGCTCTTGTCTACTTTTTTATCTCTTAATAATTTATTGTAAGTAAGACCTTCATAAGCTTTTTCTATATTGCTTATTACAAACTTTCCATTCTTAGCATAAATAAACATATTAAACTCTAAAAATGGGAAGCTCTTCTTTTTTTCCTCTAATCCAAATTTACACTCTTCACAAGGGCCATCATAATAAGCTTTTCCAAAGCTAATCCCCTCACTACTATTTAATATTTCAAAAAGCTTATCTATATCAAAACCTTCAACATCTTCATTAAAGAAATAAAGCAATTTTTCCTCTGATAAAGTATATTCTTTTTCATCAAAAGTAAAACTAAACATTTAATCATCCCTTTCTATGAACAATTCACATTTTATTATTATCTCTAAACATATTTAATAACTTTAAAGACAATATGTCAAACTAAATTTCTCTTTTATTAAACTCTTTATTTATATTACTCTAATATAAACTTCTCTATAGCCTTAGCAACGCCATCATTTTCATTTGTATCTGTTATATAATCTCCATATTCCTTAATAAAGTCTGGTGCATTTCCCATTACTACAGATAATCCTGCCTCTTCTAGCATAGATATATCATTTCCACTATCACCAATGCATATCACTTCTTCTAAGCTTATTCCTAATTTATCTGCAAGGGCTTTAACTGCACTTCCCTTTGAAGTTCCTTTTTTCATGATCTCTATACATCCACCCCAAGAAGCATAAACTAAATCTACTCCTTCTAAGGCTTCAAATTCCTCCTTAGCTTCTTCTATATTAGGTCCACCTTCTTTTTTTATTATTATGAACTTTAATATATCTTCTCCATGTTCATCATAAGCATCTCTTAAGTCATCATATTTGTAGAATTTTATTTTTTCTTCCTCATCTACCCAGCTATTCATAAGTCTATGACTATCATCCTCTGGAATATCTGTATCTGCTATTAGTCCATCTGTAGAGTCTACATAAGCTAAAAACTTATATTTGTTTATAATATCACATATTTTAAAGTAAGTTTCCCTGTCTAGTGTAGATTTAAATATTAACTCACCAGTATTTTTATCCTTTATATATGAACCATTTGAACAAATTAATGGTGCATTTACTCCTATTATATTCCCATATATTCTAGCTGACGGAAAAACCCTTCCTGTTGATATGGCAATATGTACTCCTTTTTCAATGGCTTTCTTTAAAGCCTCTTTATTTCTTTCACTAACTCTGTGATGAGAATCTAAAAGCGTACCATCCATATCTATACAAACTAATTTATAATTCATTTAATTCTCCCCTTTCTAAATTAAATTTTATGTAGACTTTCTTTTTTAATCAAGATTTAATATATATCCATTAAATAAAAGTAGCTATGTTTTAACTTAAAATTCTATTTGTTATAAATCCTATATAATATTTTTCTAAAAACTTATAAAATTCTCTTCTTAAATAAAAAACTTATAAATATCTTCTGAGAATCTCTGAATTTCACTAAAAATTTAAGTTCATTCAAATATTCTCTTGCCAATATTTATAAGTTTTATTTACGAGCTATTTTAGTATAACCCTTTAAAATTCATATTATTTATTTTTATATTTCTCTAATTCTAAATCTACCTCTGAATCTGAAGTTTTAGTTTCTTGTGTATTTTGAGTTCTATATTTATTTAATTCATCATCTAAACTTAATTCTTCTAATTTAGCAAATTCATCATCTAAACTTTCACCTTTTAATTCTTCTAATCCAGCAGCATAACTCTCTTTTCTTGAAATACTTCTTTCTATATCATCAATATTAATTGAATTACTCTTACTTTGAACATTTGCAATAACTTCATTTATTTGTTTTGAAGCTTCAGCATTATTAAGTCTAGCTACTGCTTCATCTCTATAACTTCTTGTTTTATCTAATTCTTTTTCTAATTCCACTAATTTTCCTTTTAAAACATCAGCTTTAGCTCTTTGTCCTTCATAGCTTGACTTTAAAGACTCAAATTTCTTATCACTATCTAATTTAAGTTTTAAAGCTTTCTTAGCTAACTCTTCATTTCCTTTGCTCATTGCTAATCTTACTTTTTCATCATACTGAGCTGACTCTTCCTTAGCTTCATTCATTTTCTTTTCAGTATCTTTTAAGTTACCAAAAATTTGAGCTGATGATCTTTTAGCTTCATTAAAAGATTTCTCCATATCTCTTATTTTTTGATCTAATAATTCTACTGGATTCTCCATTTCATCTAAAGCTGAGTTAGTCTTAGCCTTAATCATATTTGATATTCTATTAAATATTCCCATTTTATTACCACCTTTACCTACTTTTTATTTAGATTTATTATACTATCTCTTTTTTACAAATTCATGTCATAATTATTAATTTTAACTATCTTCTTTTTCTAATTGCAAATATTATTAAAGCTATTATTAAAACAGTTCCAATACCTAAGAAAGGTCTTCTTATGAACATAAAACTAAACATATTTCCAAACATATTAAGTATATTATTTAACATAAGCATATCAAAAAAGCTAAATCCTCCTGAATTGCTACTTCTATAGCTTTTATTTGAACTACCACTAGACTTATCATTATTTTCATACTTATTATTTTCTTTAGAACTTCCTTCTTGATTATTAGGGGCTTTGCTATTAAACTTATCTGTAGTTGAATAATTATTATTTCCCTGTGTACTACCTTTATCTGAGTTACTAGAATCTTTTCCACTTTCTACTTTATCAGAACTTGAATTGCTTCCTGATGAAGGTTTATTAAACTTATCCGTAGTGGAATAATTACTATTTCCTTGGCTTTTTTTCTTTTCACTAGATGAACTACTAGGCTTAGAATACTTTTTACTAGAATTATAAGAACTACTCTTACTTGAACTTCTAGAAGAACTTCCTGAACTTCTTGAGCTCCCACCTGAGGATCTTCCACCTTTAGCAATAGTATTTTCTATACCAAAGGTTTCTGCCTTAACTTTTTTAATTGGAGAAATATTAAAACATCCAACTAAAAAGAAAAAAGCTATAAAAAATAGGATTAACTGACCAAACCTCTTATGTTTTTTCACCTCTTCCCCTCCTTAAATGTATTATATATCATCATTATAAATTAATTATTAAATTTTGTATATTTTAATAGTCTAAATTCATAATTATTTGATAATATATGATATCATAAATATATATATTATTTATATGGTGAAGGAGTATAGCAAATGAATGCAAAGGAATTTTTAGATAAAGAAAAAACTACTTATGGTAATCTTTACAGTGAGCTAATTTTTGTTTTAGATGATATTGAAGATTTAAGCGAAGATTCTACTTTAAAAGAAAGAGCATACTACAAAAACATTAAAATATTAAAAAAATATAATGATTTATTAGATAAGTTATCTAGAGAACTTCCAGAAAAAAAATCTTTCCTGTCATTTTTAAATAAATCTAAAGAAAATGAAATTATAAAAGAATGTGAAGATTTCAAAAAAACTTATAAAGATTCTCTTGATAAAATATTTGTATGTTCTAAATGCATGTGTGTAAAATGCATAAGAGAATGTGGCTTTAACCCATGTTTATCATGTAACAAAACTGGAAAGGTTAATTATTGTGATAAAGAAAATACTAATCTTATAGTATTTAAAAACTTTATAAAACAACAATACAATAATGAAACTAATGAAAATGAACCTATTGAAATTCTTTGTGAAGTGGAAATGTTAGATATGGACAAGCGTTTTAGAATAATTAAAGAAGTTTTAAGTGGTGAACAACTTGTACTTGAGTATGTCTACAATATAAAAGATGGTGATCTATATAATTCAATTGAAGATGTAGACCTTTTTAATGAAATAATAGATATTTATGAAAGTAATAAGATATAAATAAAAATAAATTATTTAAATACTTAATAAGGGCTGTATTAAAATAACCTTTTATATTTTGATACAGCCCTTAAAATTTTATTTTATATCTACTTTTTATTTAATATCTTATTTCTACAAGTTTTATATCTAATTTAATTAAACAATAAATCTAATATTTTTTCACCAGCTTTTCTATTCTCTCCTTTATAAGGGAAACAATGAATATGTATTGCTGGGTTAAAATTCAATTCTATTATGCCATGATTTTTTTCCTTCGCCTCTTCCTCTATATCATCTATTACCATATCTACTCCGCATATAAGGGCTTTAACAGCCTTAGCAGACTTTAATGCTACATCTTTATAACTAGGATGTATTTTGTCAGTAAAGTCTATACTATCTCCTCCTGTGCTTATATTAGAGTTCTCTCTTAAATAGATTTTTTCTCCATTTTTAGGAATAGACTTAAAGCTTAGTCCTTGATTTTTCAAAAACATTTCCTCTATCTCTCCTAATTTTATTTTTTCTAAAGGAGTCTTATATCCCTTTCCTCTTAATGGATCTTTATTCTTTTCAGAAACAAGCTCTTCTATGGTACTTTCTCCATTACCAATTACATTAGCAGGTTCTCTATGAAGTATTCCTACTACCTCTTTCCCTATTACGAGAAATCTATATTCCTTTCCTGTCATAAACTCTTCTATAAGGATTGAACTATCCTCTCTAAAAGCTATTTCAACAGCTTTATCATAGTCTTCCCTTGAATATTCTCCAGGAAATATACTAATTCCTAAACCAAAATTAGTAGACTTAGGTTTTATAACTATTTTCTCATCTTTAAATAATCTAAAATCTTTCTTTGCCTCATCTATATTCTCATAATCTTTCCCCTTAGGAACCCTTATATTATTTTCCCTTAAAATATCCTTAGTAACTAATTTATTTTCCATTATTAATGCAGTTATATATGAATCCTTAGAAGTTTTTGTTGCTTGCTTAACATATTCAACCTTTTCTCCATCACTAAGAGAAATAAAGTTCTCTAATCTATCCATCATATTAAACTCTATTCCTCTTTTAATAGCATCTAATATTAATATTTGTGTTGATAATTCTAAATCTTCATAACCAACTAAATTAAATTCTTTATTTTTAAAGTTATTTAAGTACTCCTTAGCTAATCTCATATGGAAATTAATATATCCCTCTTCTTTTATATCTTTAATAAGTTTCTCTGAAATTGTATCATGAGGATTATTAATTTTTTCTAATGCTCTTTTAATAACATTTTTAAATTTCTCATTATTTGAAAATAAGATCTCTACAATTTCATCCATTTCACTTAGTATTTCTCTTCCTTTGTCTTTTAATAAAACAGGAATTCCATTTTCATGTATAACAGCTTCTTCATTTCTGCCCTTTAAAGAAACCATATCATGATTTTTGAAAAATTCTTCTTGATCTTTATATGTTATTTCCTTGTTCTCTTTTAATAAAGTATAAATCATAAATAAGTGCACTAGATAAAGTGTTTCTTTATTCACTCCTTGAACACTTAAAGGATCTAAGTCTAAAAGTCTTACCTCTAAATAATCAATCCCCTTATTAAGCAAGCTTTCAAGCATATCTTCGCTTCCTAGTGATTTTAACCTTATAGGGTTATAATATTCTTTTATACTTTGTATTTCCTTATCCTTAACTAAATTCTTTATGTCACTAGCATATTCTTCTATACTGTTATATGAAACATAATAGTCCTTTTTATTTTTATATCCATAAGAACTATTTCTTAAAGAAGTATCATCTTTTATGTAATAAGAATCCTCTCCTAATTTTTCACCCTCTTCTTTAATCTCATCTATATAACTTTCATGGAAAACAGGACTTGCTCCAGTTAAGTATATTAATAACCAATGATATTTTTGAAAGTTTCTAGCCATTCTAAGATAAATATCATCCTTAAATTCTCTAAAATCCTTTTTCACTTTAAGTTCTTTATAAAGTAACTTAATAAATTCCTCTTTAAATGAAAAATTATAATGTATTCCACTTATAACTTGTTTCTTTTTGCCATATTTATAACTAAGATTTTCTCTATATAATTCATCTTCTCTATTAGAAAGCTTAGCAATTGGAATCTCCTCTTCCCTTGGTAATATAGGAGGATTACTCTGTGGCCATAAAAACTCTCCATTTTTCATAATCTCTAAAGATACAACCTTATTTAAATTACATATAAAACTATAAACTTCCTCTAAAGTATTACAGATAGGTGTTACCATTTCTAACTGACTCTCAGAAAAATCTGTTTTTATATATGGATTATTTTCCCTATCTCCAAAGGCCTTTGGATGAGGTGTTAAAGCTAAGTTTCCCCTTTCTGTAACCCTAACATTTTCTTTTTCTAAACCAAAATTAGCCTTTATAAAGTAATCTTCTAAACTTTCATCTTTTATAATTTTTAATAAACCGTTATCTAAATTCACCATTTCTCTCCTCCTGGAATTCTCTTATCTATACTAACCAGTTCTATTTAACCATTTATAATAAAACATCTACTTATGTATTATTTATGAACTAACCTATTTTTCTTTTAAATTATATTAATCGATAAAAATAATATAATATTTATTAATCACCTTAATTCTTATAGGAATTCTAGACTTTATTATAAATATATAAGAAATTCCTTATATAGTCAAAGGTGTTATTGTATTTATTTCTTTTATTTTTTTAAAATTACTTTCTTTTTCTCCATATTTCTAAACACTCTAAAAATCTCTATTGGTTAATGCGTTTTATTTTTATAATTAAAAGTCTGTTATTTCTATAGTGACCTTTTTCTTTAATTTTTATTTTATAAATAAAAAAACACTATAGCTTTTTAACTATAGTGTCTTTTAGAACATTTTTCTTTAATTTCTTTAAAACTATTAAACAACCTATATAATATTGGATTTTTTTCATTCATTTCAAATTCAAATCTAATTTTCGCTAAAGTCATTATAGGACTCATAAGATTCATAGTATCCTCATAACCTTGCTGTGTTCTTAATCTTTTTGCATCTATATCTAAATTTAATGTTCCATTTATCATACTATCATCTAAACTCTTAGGCACTATTTCTATTATCTGAGCATTTGGATAAAGGCTTCTGTCTACAGTTCCCTCTTTAGATAAATGTACTACAATAATTAAATCACAACCTTCTCCATAAACAGGTTGAATTGGTGTATTGTCAACCATTCCTCCATCTAAATACTTCTTACCATCTACCTCTGAGCTATCATATATTAAAGGAAGTGATGCTGAGGCCATTATTATTTCTCTTCCTACCTCTTCATCATAATCATTAATTTTAAAATATTTAACCTTACAATCTGGTAATTCCGTACAGGCAGCATAACAAATTTTCCCTGATTCTTTAACCTTATTTATATCTATAAACTTATTTACAACTTCATAAGCTCCATCCTTAGGAAAATCTCCATTTTCTAATCTATCTGACATATGTTTTTTAACAAAGTTAATACTTTTTACTCCTAAGGCTAAAGCTACACCTTTTTTCAACAAATCCATTTTAGTCATAGGAACTAATTTCTCCATAGTAACTTCATCCCATAAGGCTTGAGCATTGTCCATATCCCCTTGAGCAAATAAGGCAGCATTAAATGCACCAATAGAAGTTCCTGATATAACTTCTATGTACTTGTCCAATTTCATTTCAACTAAAGCTTTCCAAACACCTAGTTCATATGCTCCTTTTCCTCCCCCACCTGATAAAACTAATCCAACTTTCATAACATTTCCTCCATTCATTATTAAATGAATCGTTTTATACCAATAAGATATCTATTATATTATTTTACTACATTATGCAAAAAATTGATAATAAATTATACAAAAATAGACTATATGATAAATCACATAGTCTATTTTCTTAATTGTTATATTAAAAACTTAAGTAAAAATACTAATCCTAAGATAACAGTAGTTAAACTTATCTCTTTTCTTTTTCCAGTGAATAATTTTAATATTATGTATGATATAACTCCAAATACTATACCATCTGATATTGAGTAAGCAAATGGCATCATGATTATTGTTAAGAAAGCTGGTATAGCTTCTGTAAAATCATGTAAGTCTATTTCTTTTATTGGTTCTATCATAAATAATCCAACTAAAACTAAAGCTGACGCTGTAACTGCTGGAGTTATAATTGCAAATAATGGAGCAAAGAATAAAGCTAAGAAAAACATAAACGCAGTTGAAACTGCTGTTAATCCAGTTCTTCCTCCTTCTGCAACCCCTGATGCACTCTCTACAAAAGTACTTACTGTACTTGTTCCTAAAAAAGCTCCTAATGTTGTACCTACTGCGTCAGAAAATAAAGCTTTCTTTATGTTAGGTACTTTTCCATCCTTATCTAACATTTTAGCCTTAGTTGCAACACCAACTAAAGTTCCTATTGTATCAAACATATCCATGAATAATAATGTAAATAATGCTATTACCATGTCTAAAGAGAATATGTTATGAAAATCGAACTTGAAGAAAGTAGGTGCTATTGAAGGTGGCGTACTAATAATCTTGCTTGGCATAGGAGTTATTCCCATAGGTATTCCTATTATTGCTGTAATAATCATACCTATAAATAATGCTCCCTTAACGTTTTTAGCTATTAAAACACTTGTTATTAAAAGACCTATTATTGCTAAAAGTCCTGATCCTGAAACTATATTTCCTAAAGAAACTATAGTTCCACCATCTGTATGTACTACGATTCCTGCTCCCTCTAATCCTATTAAAGAAATAAGTAATCCTATACCTACTGATATAGCATTTTTTATTCCCCTTGGTATTGAGTCTACTATTGCTTCACGTACGTTAAATATAGTTAAAAGTATAAATATTATTCCTTCTAATAAAACTGCAGTTAAAGCAAATTCAAATGAATATCCCATTTGAATAACTATTGTATAAGCAAAAAATGCATTTAGTCCCATTCCTGGAGCTTGTGCAAATGGTAACTTAGCATAAAGTCCCATTATTAAAGTTGCTATTACTGCTGATAAAGCCGTTGCTGTAAATACAGCTCCTTGATCCATTCCTGTTGCTGATAATATTGATGGATTTACTATAAGTATATAAGCCATAGTCATAAAAGTAGTTAATCCAGCAATAAATTCTGTTTTTGCATCAGTGTTATTTTCTTTAAGCTTAAAGAACTTTTCCATAATCTCACTCTTTCTTTCATTTGTTTTTCTAAATCACCTTTAATATATTATCAGATTTTTTATATTTATCAATACTTTTACGAATATTTTTGTCAAAAAAGTGAAATTAATAAGTTTTTTTGTAATTATTTTAAAACAAATGCGTACATTAATTAATTTTTATTCCTATATGATACGTACAAAAACATATTTTCATAATTTAAATCTATTAAATAAATACTTTTTTATTAAACATGCGAACTTTTTAAATATTATCTTCTACTTAATTCAACTAATGCACATCCTTCTATAGCACAGATGTTATTTTTCTTACAAAAACTAAGTATCTCTTTACTTTCAGCTCCTGGTTGAATTAAAACCTTATTTATTCCTAAAGTTTTAGCCTCTTTAATAAATTCTATACCCTTAACAGGATTTATACATAAGTCTATAACTTCAATATTACAAGGAACTTCTTTTAAGCTTTTAAATATATTTTCTCCCTCTTTTAAACTAACTCCAAAAGCATTATATCCATTTTCTTTAAGTTTATTTAAAATTCTATATGCATACTTTTTTTCATTTCCTACATCACCAACAACACACCAATTTTTAAAATCCAAAAAGTCTTTAGCTAACATAATTCATTCCTCCATTTAAACTTTATTTAACTCTATTATGGCTAATTATCTTTAAAATATAAAGTATATAAAATAAATTAATCTTGTTTTTACAATTTTATCTTATCTTTAAATTAATTCTCTATAAAAATATATTTCAAAATAAAAAAAACTACCTCTGGATATAATAAAATACTATCCAGAGATAAGTTTTTAAAATTTACTATCTCTTATCCTTTTGATATGGCTCTCCAGCAGCCTTAGGCGCTTGAGATGTTTTAGAGAATGCTATTAATGCGATTAAAGTAACCACATATGGGCATATCTTAAGTAATACTGGAGGTATAGTCGAAAGTGATGGTATTATTTGAGATACATTTGCTATAGTTGTAGCAAACCCAAAGAATAATGTTGCTCCTAATACTCCCCATGGCTTCCATTGACCAAAGATTAAAGCAGCTAAAGCTAGGAATCCAAGTCCTGCAACACTTCCTGTAAATTCTCCACCGTAAGTTACAAGTATTATAGCTCCACCAAGAGATGAAAATGCTCCTGATATCATAACACCTATATATCTCATTTTATAAACATTTATACCTGCAGCATCAGCAGCTTGAGGATGTTCTCCACAAGCTCTAAGTCTTAATCCAAAACTTGTCTTATATAATAAGAATGTACTTATAGCAAGTATTAAAATAACTAACCATGTAGTTGCATAAGTTTTTGAAAAGAATAAATCTCCTATTACTGGTATCGAAGATAATAATGGAACATCCTTCGGTATAAAACCTTGCATGATTCTTATATTACCACTCCCTGTCATATTTCTAGCTAAGAATACAGTTAAAGCTCCAGCTATCATATTTATAGCTGTACCACTTATTACCTGATCTGCGTTTAAATTTATACTTGCAAATGCATGTAATAAGGAGAATAATATTCCTACTAAAACTGCAACTCCTAAACCAATCCACAAAGGAAGTGAGCTACCTGGCATGACCTCTTGAAGCTTTGATACTGTAAATGCCCCACTAAAAGATCCTACGATCATAAGACCATCAAGTCCTATATTTACTACACCGCTTCTTTCAGAAAATAAAGCACCTAATGCGGTTATTAAAAGAGGTATAGTAAAAGCTATTGCATAAGGAAATATTTGTTGAATTGTTTCCCACATTATTTGCTCACCACCCTTTCTTTAGTTGTTTCTTGATTAGTATTTTTATTTAATTTATCTTTCTTTCTTTTTTGGAATTTATTAAGAACTCTCTCCATTATTATACTTGTAGCAGAGAAATATATTATTGTAGCCATTATAGTATCTGCGATTTCTGGAGGTATGCTTGTCATAGCATTCATAAATCCTTTTCCTGTATATAAAAGACCAAAGAATAAAGCTGAGAATAAAACTCCTATAGGATTACTTGCACCAAGTAAAGCTACTGCTATGCCATCAAATCCTTGTGTTGGCATAACACCTATTTGTATGCTTGTAGCGTTTCCTGTATATTGAACAACACCTGCAAGTCCTGCTAAAGCACCAGCTATCATCATTGATAATACTATGTTTCTATTTACTGAAATACCTGAATATTCTGCAGCATCTCTATTAAATCCAACGGCCTTTAATTCATATCCTAAAACTGTTTTATTTAGTATAAACCAAACTGCAAATACAGAAATAATTGCTATTAATATTCCCATGTTTATAAATGATCCTTGAAAAAAGTCTGTAAGCGATTGTATTCTTAAAGTAGCTGCCGCTGGAAGCTGTGCTGATTCAGTTTCTAAGAACTCTCCCTTAAAATACATAGGAACCATATAATAAACTATCCAATAAGCTATCCAGTTCATCATTATTGTTGAAACAACCTCATGAACATTAAACTTAGCTTTTAAAGCGCCTGGTATAAATGCCCATATAGCTCCCCCAAGTATTCCAGCAAGAATCATTAATGGAATTAATACTGGAGCTGGTAATTTCACTGTTAATCCTACTGCTGTAGCAAAAAATCCTCCCATAAGCATTTGTCCTGGAGCCCCTATATTAAATAATCCAGTTCTAAAAGCAAAAGCTAAGGAAAGTCCTGTTAATATAAGAGGAGTAGCTGTAGCTAAAGTATTTCCTATTCTTTCTATGTTCATAAGTCCACCTTGGAATAAGAAAGAATAACCATCTATTGGATTATGACCCATAATAACCATTAAAATTGCACCTGCAATAAGTCCTAATATAATAGCCATTAAAGATATAATAAACTGTTTAAACTTCATGCTTTTCTCCTCCTCTTATACCAGCCATCATAAGACCTACCTCATTTTCATTAGTTTCATCTGCATTTACAATACCTATAAGTTCTCCGTTATTTATTATGGCAATTCTATCTGAGACATTTAATATTTCATCTAATTCAAGGGAAACTAAAAGCACAGCTTTTCCTCTATCTCTTTGCTCGACAAGCCTTTTATGAATATACTCTATAGATCCTACATCAAGTCCTCTAGTAGGTTGTGCTGCTATTAAAAGTTCTGGATTTAATTCTATTTCACGACCTATAATTGCTTTTTGCTGATTTCCTCCTGAAAGAGATCTTGCTATTGATTCAGCCCCTTCTCCAGATCTTACATCAAATTCATCTATTATTTTTTCTGCATATTTTTTTATTTCTTTTTTGTTTAATAAACCTTTATTTGAAAAAGGTTTCTTATCATACACTTCTAGAACCATATTCTCTTCAATTGTATAATCTAAAACTAGTCCTCTCTTGTGTCTATCTTCTGGAATATGTGCAATCCCTGAGTTTATTCTATTTCTTATAGATTCTCTATTTATATCCTTGTTTTTGAAGTTTATAGTTCCACTTTCACTTTTTCTAAGTCCTGTAATAGCCTCAATAAGTTCACTTTGACCATTACCTTCTACCCCTGCTATACCTACTATTTCTCCTGCTCTAACATCAATAGAAAAGTCCTTTAATCCTAATACTTTCTTATTATTCTTAACTGAAAGATTTTTAATATCTAATACTATCTCCCCAGGCTTAGCAGGCTTTTTATTAACTTTAAATGATACTTCTCTTCCTACCATCATTTTAGCCATTTCAGCTTCGCTAGTAGTTTTTACATCTACAGTACCAATGTATCTACCTCTTCTTATAACTGTACATCTATCTGCAGCAGCTTTTATCTCCTTAAGTTTATGAGTTATAATTATTATTGATTTTCCCTCATTTATAAGATTTTTCATTATTTTTATAAGTTCATCAATTTCTTGAGGGGTTAAAACTGCAGTAGGCTCATCTAATATAAGAACATCAGCATCTCTATAAAGCATTTTTAATATTTCAACCCTTTGTTGCATACCAACAGATATATTTTCAATCTTTGCATTTGGGTCAACATTTAATCCATATTGATTTGACAATTTTTCAATTCTTTTAGCTGCCTTGTTTAAATCCATTCCTAATCCTAAAAGAATCTTAGGCTCGCATCCTAAAACTATATTTTGAGTTACTGTAAAATTTTCAACTAATTTAAAATGTTGGTGTACCATTCCTATTCCAAGATCATTTGCAACATTTGGATTAGTAATTTTTACTTCTTTACCTCTAACCTTTATAACCCCTTTATCTGGTTGGTTCATTCCAAAAAGAATTCCCATTAAAGTAGATTTACCAGCTCCATTTTCTCCAAGTAAAGCATGTATCTCTCCTTTTTTAAGTTGCAAAGTTATATCATCATTTGCTACTATACCAGGAAATTCTTTACGGATATTAAGCATTTCTACTACATATTCCATAAGTTATCCTCCTTAATACTCAAATTCTATACTACTTATAATTGTAATTTTTATATAATATATTTGTTTTATTAGATAATAAAAGGGGATGAAAGCTCCATCCCCTTAACAAAAACTTCCTTGAATTTTAAATTAATTTATTAAGTCTCCTTTTTCGTTAGAAACTTTTATTTCTCCATTTTTTAACTGTTCAAATACTTTATTTACTTCAGTCATAGTTTCTTCACTTAAGTTTGGATTCTTATCAGGTAAACCTACACCATCATTTGATGCATCATATGTTAAAGTTTGTCCACCTGGGAAAGTTCCATCTAATTCTTTTTTTATCATGTCATAAGAAGCGTGATCTATTCTCTTAACTGCTGAAGTAAGTATTACAGATTTATCTCCTTCATATATACCATCATCGTATTGGTCAACGTCAACACCTATTATCCAAGCTTCTTTTCCTGAAGCAGCTCTATTTTTAGCTTCTTGTATAGCGCCTACACCAACACCACCAGCAGCACAGAATATAGCTTTTACTCCATTGTCATACATTTGAGCAGCTATTTGTCCACCTGCAGCTGAATCATCAAATGATCCTTGATATATAACATTTTTCGCTTCAAGAGACATGTGAGTTCCTAATTTTTCATTAGCAAAGGCTACCCCTTGTTGGAATCCCCAATTAAATTTTTGTACTGGCGGAAATTCCATTCCTCCTATAAATCCCAATTGACCTTCTTTAAGTTGTAATGCTGTGGCAACACCTGCCATAAAACCAGCTTGCTCTTCAGCAAAGAATATTGAAACCGTATTCTCTGATACTTCTGGTTTTGCATCTTTAGCGCCTGAATGAGGAGCACCATCTAATAATACAAATTTAGCATCTTTATATTTTTCTTGTCCTTTATATATAGCTGTCTCAAATTTGAATCCTGGAGTTACTATAAATTTGAATCCTGCATCGTAAAGGTTTCCTATTTCTTTTAAATAATCAGCTTCTGTTGTTCCACTTGGTTTTAAATACTTAGATTCTACTCCTAAGTCTTTTTCAGCTTTTTTTATTCCTTCCCAAGTTCCTTGGTTAAATGACTTATCGTCTATTGTACCAGCATCGGTAACCATTCCAACTTTCATTTTGTCTCCCTTAGAACCAGTATCACCTGATGATGATTGTCCATCATTTGAACTTCCACAACCTGCAAGTAAAGTAGCTGTTGTAATTACTGCCAATACAGCTGAAAGAAATTTCTTTTTCATTTTTTTAATATTCCTCCTTGATACCTATAAAATAATACTTACTTTTAATATTATGTAATAAACTAAAATTAAATTAATAATCAAAAATAATAAATTAATATTTATAAGATATTTTTAACTTAATATTCGAGTTTACAACATAATATTAAACCGTGAAAGCGCTATCCTTCTATGTGTTTTTTTTATTTTAA
>ERZ773156.1195-NODE-1195-length-16433-cov-4.4274_pt1 | contig 16433 bp, 16 predicted proteins | sample MGYA00511895_ERZ773156 | MGnify/ENA primary metagenome ERZ773156 (study PRJEB29015, sample SAMEA2737850) | human gut metagenome | biome: human gut; feature: human-associated habitat; material: faeces | place: China | collected 2012 ...
TTGATGGAATTGTTATACAGAAGAGATTTTGAACGCTACCAGGGAAAACACGAAGGCTGCAGTTGAGCGGCCGTATGCGAAAGGTATGATTCCTGAAACTGTTGGAGGATTTAATTATTATGGCTTTATAGTATCCAACAAAGGATGGAATTATGGAAATCCTAGCGGAGATAATTATTACATTGGCATCGATGAAAATGGATACCTTTATAGTGGGCTACAAGTAAATAATCATTCTGAAATTATATGGAGAAAATTTACTGGTACATTGATATAAAGTTGCAATCTTTATAATTTATAATCCAAATATCTCCAGCCACCCCAGCCTTGATCTACTCGCGATTTTACAGCGACTGGTTCACCGCCATCAGGGAATAATATAATATGGCAAGATGTAATATTTCTGTATAAAATCAGTACGAAAGAATATTTGTATAAATCATTCGAAGGTATATCATCATGAAGATATCCTGCTCCGCATACACGAAAAGCATAAAGTCCAGGAATTCCAGAATCCCGTATTTCATCAGCATCTTGTGTTACAAATACTGTATTTGGAGCATTTATTCCGTTCTTCGTGTTTAAGTAAATAAATTAAGAAAATTCAGGCCCTTCGGGGTCTTTTATTATACATAAAAATACATTTTAAGGAGGATACAAAATGGAACACATCAAAATCAAAGGATCTGATCAGTGTTATGAGATCCAGAGCATCACCAAGCCAGCAGAACACATCTTACAGATTGTATTTAAGGATGCCGTTCCGGAAGACTGGGGAGAAATCCAGCTTTATACCGCTGGCGGCATCCTGGCGACAATTTTGGAAGGTTGGACCACGGTATATCGGTCAGATGGCCAGACCATCTACCTGTCAGATGATGGCAGCGTGTACCAGACACCGGATCCGGATACTGGTGGCGAGATCCTTCCGCCGGAGCCGTATGTTCCGACGCTGGAAGAACTACAGGCAGCGAAAAAGCGGGAAATCAGTCAGGCATGTGAGAACGCTATCTATTCCGGAGTCGATGTCAAGCTGTCGGACGGATCCACGGAGCATTTTTCACTTACGGAGCATGATCAGCTCAATCTCTTCGGTAAGCAGGTACAGCTTGCAGCAGGCACCACTGAGCTTGAGTACCACGCGGACGGTCAGCCATGCCGATACTACAGCGCTAAGGATATGCAGATCATTACATCCATGGCAATGGCTTTCGTATCTTACCACACGACCTACTGCAATGCCGTAAACATGTGGATCGCAGGATGTGAGACAGCGGATGAGATCCAGCAGATCTATTATGGTGCAGATGTGCCGGAACAGTACCAGTCAGACGTTCTCAAGGCATATATTGCAACAGAGAAAGAGAGAGCGGGTGATGTAGATGAACCACAGGTTACTGAATAAATACCTGTTTCTGTTTGATGTTGGCGGACTGCTTTACATATTGATCGAACTGATCTGGCGCGGCCGGAGTCACTGGACCATGTTTTTACTCGGTGGGATCTGCTTCGTATTTCTGGGATTGATCAACGAGGTTTTACCTTGGGAGATGCCGCTATGGAAACAGATTCTGATCGGAGCAGCCGGAATCACGATCTTGGAGTTTGTGACTGGTTGCATTGTAAATCTGTGGCTTGGTTGGAATGTATGGGACTACAGCAATTTACTAGGAAATTTCCTGGGTCAGATCTGCCCACAGTATGTGCTCCTGTGGCTGCCGGTGGCATTAGTAGGAATCATTTTGGATGACTGGATTCGGTATCGAAAATTTGGAGAAGAGCGACCACATTACAAATTACTATAAGGAGTGATAGGATGCAGACAGAGATAGCAGTAGCGCTGGTTGGTCTGTGCGGCAGCGCGATAGGCAGCTTGGCCGGTGTGGTTGCATCAGCCAAGCTGACCGCCTACCGGATAGAGCAGCTGGAGAAAAAAGTGGATAAACATAATACCGTGATTGAGCGTACATATAAACTAGAGGAGACGCAGGCGGTGATGGAAGAGCAGATCAAGGTGGCGAATCACCGGATTGCGGATCTGGAAAATCAGAAGGAGGATTCGATATGCAGGTGAAAGATTATGTAAAACCGGAATTACTGGTAGTGGCAGTGGTACTGTATTTTATTGGCGCATGGCTGAAACAGAGTGAGACAGTGAAGGATAAATACATTCCATTGATCAATGGCGCCGTTGGCATTGTGATCTGCGCCATCTATGTATTTGCCACCTGTGTATGCACTGGCAGCCAGGATATTGCCCTGGCCGTGTTTACCGCGATCACACAGGGAATTCTCGTGGCAGGATTATCTACTTATGTAAATCAGATCGTGAAGCAGACCGGAAAAGACGAATAGAAGGAGGTGATCCAGATATCTCCCGGCAGTCAGGGTTATGTCTGCAGGTTGTGACGTCACAACTTTGTGCCGGCACAAAAAGAAACTGGTAGAATGAAAACTGATTGTATGCTATAATGCGAATGTTACCGCCCCTATACCGGTAAGGAAAGGGGGTGTTCCTCAGATGGAAATGATACTTTCTTTTATTGTCACAGTTGTGGCCGGTGTGGTTTGCCACCTCATCTGCAAATGGTTAGACAGTGACAAGTAGTCGGTAACTAGCCTATGGTTTAAGCCACCATACAAAATGGAATAGAAAAGCCCAGGGATTCGCGGTCCCTGGGCTTTTCGTTTTGTGTTCCCTAGATGGTGGTACTTTCTTTTTGCCTACTGGCATTATAGCATATGCAGAAACAGTTTTCAAGATACCATAAATACAAAAATTGACCAGGGAGCCAAAACCCTGGTTTTTCATATTATAAAGAAAAGAGGACAAATTTATGAGAGATATTACATTATGCCATCCGCGTCTCCAGAAACTAGCCACAGAGCTGATCCAGAAATGTTCTGCCCAGGGTCTTCAGATCAAAATCGGTGAAACTCTCCGCACCAGATCGGAACAGGATACTCTATATGCCCAGGGGCGCACGACACCAGGAAGCATTGTGACTAATGCTCCGGGCTCCAGCTACAGCTCCTATCATCAATGGGGAACTGCTTTTGACATCTATCGCGCTGATGGCCGTGGGGCTTATTATGATAAGGATGGCTTTTTCACCAGGGTGGGAACGATTGGCGTGTCCATCGGATTAGAATGGGGCGGAAACTGGAAATCCATCGTGGACAAGCCTCATTTCCAGCTTCCGGATTGGGGAAGCAGCACCAGCGGGATCAAGAAAGAATTTAAGACGCCGGAAGAATTTATGAAGACCTGGAAAGAAGAGGAGAAGGTTGTTGAGGGCTGGCAGAAGGATGTCAACAGCTGGTGGTATCAGAATGCTGATGGAACCTGGCCAAAGAGCGAGTGGCGGCTGATCAACCACCACTGGTATCTCTTTGGCGCAAGCGGATATATCAGAAAAGGCTGGCACCATTGGAATCCGGGCACGAAGCAGGTAGATCCGGATGATGGTTCCGGTGATTGGTATTATCTTCAGGAGACCGGAGATTTAGAGGGGGCCTGCTGGCATGGAACCGAAAAAGGATCTTTGGAGATATGGTATGTAAAATAGAAATTATAGTAAATTCGAAATCGCTTTTTGATTCTTGTCTACTATTTGTCTACTATTCCAGATAAAAAAGACGAAAATATGCTGGAAGATAATAAAAGCATTAACTCGAAAAATGGCTTAAAGCCTCACTTTTTTGCACATCATGAAATTCACAGATTGTAAAAATAAATTTTCGTAATGCGTAGGTCGCCGGTTCGAATCCGGCCGGGAGCTGATGGCAGAACCCCTTGAGAAATCAAGGGGTTTTCGTGTTTTTAGGGATTGAAAAAGAAGAACAAAAAGAGCGTGAAAAAGGGGATTTGTCATCCAGAAGAGCATCCGCCATGATGCTTGCGGCTTCTGCACTGCTCTGGTGAAAGAAGTAGGCGTAGATATTTAAGGTGGTACTGGTATTGGCGTGACCAAGCACACCGGATACGGCTCTGGGATCCAGTTTCTTGGTGATCAGGATGGAGGTGGTGGTGTGCCTCCGGTTCGTCTGGTAAGTGCCTTTGTGGAGGAAATGGACCTTTCTGAACTGTATAAAACTTACGGCAGGATCAGAAAAAATCAGGCAACGCCGCGTCAGATGCTGAAACTCATTATCTATGCAGTAATGAATCGAATCTACTCAAGCAGGGATATCCAAAAGGCATGCAAACGGGCGTAGAAAAACACAATTACAGAAATCTCTGGAACAGCTGGATCAATATCTGGAGAAGCGAAAGGAATATACAAAAAAGCTGTATACGCTTGGGGATAGAAACAGCTATTCCAAAACAGACCCTGACGCAACCTTCATGAGAATGAAAGAGGACGCGATGCTGAATGGACAGTTAAAGCCTGCTTATAACATTCAGCATGGAGTGGATTCCGAATACATCACATGGATCGATATCAGCCCGCACCCTACCGATACACGTACCCTGATCCCGTTTTTGAAAGACATGGAGAATCACCTGGGATTTAGGTATTCAGAAGTCGTTGCAGATGCTGGGTACGAAAGTGAAGAAAACTACTTTTTCATTGAGGGAAACGGACAGACTGCCTATATAAAGCCGCAGAACTATGAGATTTCGAAGACCCGAAAATACAAAAAAGACATCAGTAGAAGAGAAAATATGGAGTACCATGCAGACAAGGACAGCTACATCTGCCGCAACGGAAGGGAACTGACTGTCACAAATGAACGTAGAAGTAAAACAAATAGCGGATATGTCAGTGTAAAAACTTATTACAGAAGCCAAGACTGCACTGGTTGCCCTTATAAAACGGAATGTATCAAGGGAAACAACTGCAAAACACATATGGAAAAACGCAATAAGGTGCTGATGGTCTCAAAAACGATGAGCCAGAAACGCGCAGAAGATCTGGAACGGATCACAAGTGAGTATGAAACGATCTCCATATGAATCGCAGTATTCAGGCAGAAGGTTCTTTTGCTGACGTAAAAGAGGACATGAATTTTCGAAGATATCTGTACCGTGGAAAGGCAAAAGCACTGGCAGAGAGCATCCTTCTGGCGATGGGACGAAATATCAATAAGCTTCATTGCAAGATTCAGACTAGAAGAACGGGGAGTTATCTTTTTCCATTAAAAAGGGCATAGATTTTGATAGTTGAAAACAAAACAGCCTGAAATAAGGCATGCCGAAAGGGATCCTGGGAATAAAGCAGGGCTGCCACCTAGCAAAAAATATTTGCTAATGCGACAGCCCCTCATTGCTTGCCTACGTTATAGGAATGTTCCAATACCGAACCGTATCCCACTTTGTTTTCATTCAGAATTTTCTGTCGAAGCCCTTTTGGCACAGCTTGTTTTTGTTCTGATATTCGCATATAATATACAGACGGGCGGCCATGGGCGATTCCGGACAACGCCGAGAAACCAACTGCCCTGCGCCCTAAGAAACAGCACCGGGACTGCAAAGAGACAAACCGCCGGGAAACGTCTTTATCATAAAGAGGATACGGCGGAAAGGAAGAACGTGACATGATTTCCGATGAAGCATTATACAGACAATATATAAGCGGCGATGAAACGGGGCTTGACGAATTGATGAAACGATACGGCAATCCTCTGACCCTATACATAAACGGCTACCTGCACGATGTTCACGAAGCCGAGGATTTGATGATAGAGGTCTTTTCCTACCTGTTTACGAAAAAGCCCCGCATACGGGACGGCGGCTTTAAGGCTTACCTATATAAGGCGGCGCGGCACATGGCCCTGCGCCATAAAAGCAGACGGCGGCTTTCTTTCAGCCTTGATGATCTGGCCGAAGAGCCAGACGGGAAACTGCTGGTGGAAGAGGTTGTCCGGACAAAGGAGCGGAACCAAATCCTGCATTTCTGCATGGGCGAATTGAACCTGGATTATCGGGAGGCCCTATATCTGACCTATTTTGAGGGCATGAGCTACCTGCAGGCCGCCGAGGTCATGGGGAAGAATGTAAAACAGATCACAAATATGGTGTACCGTGGGAAAGAGAGCCTACGCGGATTGTTGGAACGGGAGGGAATTACAAATGCGGAGTAACGAAGAACGGGTCGCCGAAGTCAAGCGGCGGATCGCCGAAAAAGAGAGGCAGAAAAAGCTGCGGCGCAGCCGGATCGCCGCCGTCTCCGCTGTGGCGGCGTGCCTTGTGCTGATCCTGGTCCTCTCCCTTTTCATGCCCGGTATTGCCGGACAGCTCCGGCCTGGCGGTTATTCCGATTATGAGATGGCGGCAAGTATGTTTGGCGAAAACGGCGCCCTTGGGTATATCATCATAGGGCTGCTGGCCTTTCTTCTCGGTGTGTGCGTGACCATTTTATGTTTCCGTATCCGCCTGCTGAACCGGGAAGAACAGAGCATGGAGGATAAAAAGGAGGACAGAGAGGATGGAGCTGACCAGTAATCTTTTGCAATTCCTTGTCACTCTGCTTGGATTCTGCCTTGCGGCGATCCTCTATCACCAAAACCGCAGACAGGCTTATTTCCTGCTGGCCTGCTTTTATGGCTGCTTTGCGCTGGGCTCGCTTTACTGGACGCTGTATCTGCTGCTGTTTTCAGAAACGCCGCGGGTCTTTTATGTGTCGGAGTTTGGGTGGATCGCGAGCGTGATTTTTCTCCGTATTTTGCAATATGCCCTGTCTGGCGAGGAAGAACGCGCTTTCAAGTGCCGCGCCGCATGGATTTCCCCCCTCGTTGGCGTTCCGCTGATGGCGCTGTACTGCGCCTATGGAGACATTCTCTCCAACCTGATTTGGTGCGGTCTGGTAATGGTTCTCGCCTACTGCTCCATACGGGGGCTTGCCTATGCGAGGGAGCAGACCGGACGTGCCCGGGATATGCAGTATTTTCACATCGGGATCTTGTACTTTGCCGCCGCAGAAAATGCCCTTTGGACTTCCGGCTGCCTCTGGCGGGGCGACGGCATTTGGGGGTCCTCCTTCTGGTGTGACCTTCTGCTGACGTGCTGCATTTTGGGGCTGCTGCCCGCCGTAAGAAAGGCGGTGGGCCCATGACATACATAGAAAATGTGTTTCTCTGCATGGTGTCTCCGCTGCTGATCGCCGCCCTCTGTATGGGAAAGCGTCAAACCCGTTTCTTTTTCTTTTGCTTTGCGGGAATGGGCGCGTGCCTGCTTTCCGCCTATATCAACACCTTCTTCGCCGCGCTGTATGGGGCGGACGCCTTAGCCGCTGCCGTGGAGATTGCCCCGGTGGTGGAGGAAGTGATGAAGCTCCTGCCGCTTTTGTTTTATCTCCTTGTGTTTGAGCCGAAGCCGGAGAAGATCAAAACCGCCGCTGTCATTACCGCCCTTTCCTTTGCGACCTTTGAAAACGTCTGTTATCTGATACAAAACGGGGCGGGCCATTTTTCTTTTATCTTCTTTCGCGGGTTTGGAACGGGGGCCATACACGTGATTTGCGGCGCGATTGTGGGCGGAGGGCTTGCGTATGCCTGGCAGCGGACATGGCTGAAAATCGCCGGAACCTGCGGCCTTTTGGGGGCGGCGATCACCTTTCACGCGACATATAACCTTTTGATCGCCTATGGCGGCGCAGCGCAGTATATCGCATATGTTCTGCCTGTACTGATCCTGACGGTGGGAAAGCTGGCCGCTTGCCGCCCCCTATAGAAACAACTTTAAAAATCCTCTTTGGAAGAGCTGCTTTCTGCGGCTCTTCCTTTTTTTGAAAAAATTTGATTTTGGGTGAGAGTTTTTCCTGATTTTTGTACCTAAGAAAGTGAAGAGCCTTTTTAACCCATACGTTCGGAAAGGAGGTTCCAAGCGATATGTATGATACAGAAACGCGGGTCTGTCTGGTGAAACAGCAGGTGGCTGAAAAACGCCGCAGGCAGGAGTGGCGCGGAATCTACCGGCTGTCTGCCTTGTGCATGACACTGTTCCTGTCTCTTGTGAGAATGGTGGGTGCGGTGCAGGGGCAGCCGATGGACGCTTCGGGGATGTACGGTACGATCCTGCTGCATGAGGGCGCAGGCGGCTATGTGCTGGCGGGAGTCATTTCCTTTACCGCGGCGGTCGTAATCACCGCGCTGTGTATCAAACTGAAGGAAAGGGAATTCCACAGGAAAGACACCGAAAGGGAAAACACACCAATGGGAGGATAAAACGGAATGAAAAAACGAAAAAAACGGATTTATGCAATGCTGCTTTGTGTCTGCATGGTATTGTCCCTGATTTCTGCCCCGGTATCAGCTGCGGAAACGGGAGGAACGGCGGGCAGCCACGAACACACGTCGGAGTGCTATACATGGACGGAACAATGTACCCATGAGCATACGCCGGAGTGCTACCCGCAGGACAGCGTATCGGGGAATGAAGCCACACCATCTGAGGCAAAGGAACCTGCCTGGTGTATCCATGTATGCAGCGAGGAAAGCGGCTGTATCACAAAAGAATTAAACTGCCAATATGACAGCGAAAGCGACAGCACTCCGGCAACTGTGGGAACATCGCAGGGGAATAAGACCAATGAGGACGCGGAGCGCAAAATGGAAGCTGCTACGCCCTCCAATGCACAGAAAGCTGTCACCGTGGAGCGTGTGCAGGCCATGATTGACGCGCTGCCGAGTGCAGAGGAAATCACAGAGGACAACGCCGAGGATGTAAAAGCCCAGCTTGAAGCCATTGACGAAGCAAAGGCGCAGCTTTCCGACGAGGAATTAGACGCGCTTGATTTTTCCCGCTATATAGAGGCGGCCGATGCGCTGGGCGGTCTGTCCGCACCCATGCTGACCGCGAATGGGACAGGGGAAGTTTCCACGGCGACGGAGTTGGTTGCCGCGCTGGCAGATGATACCAATGAAACCGTCAAACTGATAGCAGACGTTACCATTGACGCCACGTTGGTTGTCAATCGAACTGTGACCCTTGACCTGAACGGTCATGTACTCAAGTATGAAAACAATACAAATCGTGACAGCGTCCTTATGGTGGAAAGCGGTGGTACGCTGACGATTGCGGACAGTAATACGGCCGCGCGGCATAAATTTACCCCGGACGGCAACGGCCTGTGGGTACTGGATGAAAGTGGCGGCACGGAGGAGGTAGCCGGCGGCGTGATCACCGGAGGAACGGGAAAACCGGATGACCGATATGGTGATAGCGGCGGCGGTGTGTACGTCGGCGACAATGCCTCGCTCATTATGAACGGCGGCAGCATTGTCGGCTGCCAGGTTGCAAATGGCGGCGCTCCAGAGGGCGGGGGCGTGTATCTCAGCGCTTCCAATGCGGCCTTTACGATGAACGACGGCGCGCATATTATTGGGTGCTGGTCAAATTATTATGGAGGCGGCGTGGGAGCCGGTTATGGAAAATTTATCATGAACGGCGGCAGCATTGAGGATTGTACGGCCGGAGGGGCAACTTGTGATGGTAACGGCGGCGGTGTATCTATTAGCAACAATTCCCGCTTCATTATGGAGGCCGGTGAAATCAAGCGCTGTAAGGTCACGGCGGAATATGCAAGGCCAGTATGGGGCTCATCATGGGGCGGAGGTGTATGTGTAAGTGGTACCTTTGAGATGAAGGGCGGCAGAATCACGGCCTGTACCGCAAAGCCAGGCGCCGGAGGCGTGGGGGAAGGCGGCGGCGTGACGACTAGTTCCAATGGCAGCTTCATTATGAGCGGCAATGCGTGCATTGAAAATTGCACCGATTCTACAGGCAGCGGCGTGCATAACAACGGCTGGTTTACCATACGTGACAGCGCGAAGGTTACAAACAATGTGAGTAACGGAAAGGGCATAAACGCTGACGGCGGCACGATAGAAGGCGAGGTGATGAATAAATATCGCTGGTCTAAAATTGTTGGCGCAGATACCGGCAGCACTGAGTTTCAGGGCAAAGTGACCAACAATGGTTCCATCGAAAAGGGTACGTTCATGGGCGAGGTCATAAATAATAGCAGCGGTACCATTGCCGGCGGCACATTTACCGGCACAGTCACGAACAACGAAGGTACAGTTTCAGGCGGCGATTTCAGCGGAGCTACCCTGAGCGGTATGCTTGTAATCACCTTTAACCCGAACAACGGAGAACCGACTATCACCCAGAACGTGAATTGGAGCAAGGACGGAGCAGCGCTCACCTTACCGACCCCTGCTCCCATCAAAGAGGGCCATACGCTTGAGGGGTGGTATTACGATAACGGCGGCACAGAGACGAAATGGGACTTTGACACAGATAAAGTCAAATACACTATGACCTTCTTGGCGCAGTGGAAAGATAATTCCGCAGTGGAATGGCCGGTGAATTTCCAGATCGTCGAGGTGAGCGACGACTACGAGGACGGATACCAGATTACCAACTATTCCGCGGCTTTCAACCTGCCTATTAGGATTCCGGAACTTTGGAACTATGTGGTCGCCCCGTCATTTGACGAAGTAATGGACAAGGCCGGTTATACGATGGAGTCCGGATGGCAGTTCGCCGGATATGGCTGGACCCATCCATATTCTTCTGGTTATCCAATGGCAGGCAGCAGCTTCCTGACGCTTGGCGATATTAGAAATTATACGCCTCCTGCTGTAAGTACCAGCGAGAACATCGGCGGTGTATTACTTATGAGATCGGGAGTAACCATCTGGGCGCTCGTAAAGGACGTGCGCTCACCTGCCACATACACGCTTTCTTATGACGCCAATGGCGGGACAGGCGCTCCTGTCGCAGAATCGATAACCAATAAAAATGGCAGCGCCGATTTTACCATTTCATCTGCAATTCCCAAGCGTGAAGGATATACCTTCATGGGATGGGCGGATTCAGCGAATGCGGCTGCCGCTGTTTACAGAGCAAACGATCCGATCCAGCTTCACAAGAATGGGAACGCCGAAAAAACCATCTATGCGGTATGGAAACCAAGCATTTATACGGTGACGCTCCATGCAAACGGCGGCGCCATTGCCAGCGGGAAAGACATAACCAGCTATACCTACGGCGCAGGCGCGACCCTGCCGACAGAGAACGCTATAACCCGTGAGGGCTGCACATTTGATGGCTGGTATGCGGATAGCAGCTTCTCCGGTGCTCCTGTTACGGCGATCAGCAGTACTGACACGGGAGATAAGACGTTCTACGTAAAATGGGAAGCGAATACCTACACCGTAACCGTCCAAAATGACGGCAACGGAACAGGCACCGCCACTCCTGCTTCTGCGACGATGGGCGAGGAAATCACGATGACCGCAACGCCAAACAGCGGCTATCGCTTTAAGGAATGGCAAATTGTTTCCGGCAGCGTGGCGATCAGCGGCGATATGTTTACCATGCCAGCGGACAATGTGACCGTAAAGGCAATCTTTGAAAAAAAGTCAAGCGGCAGTTCCGGCGGCGGTACGACCTACTACACACTGACCCTTGAAACAAACGGCGGCAGCAGCATGAAAGCGATCAACGCGACCTACGGCAAGACGATTGACCTTTCCGGTTATATTCCGACTCGCGAGTGCTACGACTTTAGTGGCTGGTACTCCGACAAGGATTTGACAAACAAAATCACGGAAATCAGGCTGAATGGAAACAAGACGGTTTACGCTGGCTGGACGAAGCACAATCCGAACACGGGCGCAAATCCCTTTACCGACGTTTCCACAAGCGACTGGTTTTACGATGATGTGATGTTCGTCTATGAAAACGGCCTGATGGCTGGCAACAGCGCGGCCACCTTTGAGCCGTACAGCAACACTACTCGCACCCAGATCGTGGTGATCTTCTACCGCTTGGAGGGCAGCCCTGCCGTGGAGGGTAAAAACAACTTTACCGATGTGGAGTACGGCCCTGGTACGGCGTGGTATTACAACGCCGTGACATGGGCGCAGCAAAACGGCATTATGGGCGGCTACGGAGACGGCAAATTTGGCCCCAACGACCCCGTGACCCGTGAACAGCTTGCGTCGATCTTCTACCTCTACGCTCAGTACAAGGGCTATGACGTGACGGCCACGGGAAGTCTTGACAGTTTTACCGATAAGGGCAGCGTGTCCGCATGGGCGCAGGAGGCTATAAAATGGGCGGTTGGAAACGGCATTATGGGTGGCAAGGAAAACAATCTCCTTGACCCGAAAGGCACTGCCACCCGCGCAGAAATCGCGGCCATGTTGCACCGCTTTGTTGAAAAGTACGGCCTAAAGCCCGTGGTCACGCCAACCGGCACCACTGGCTGGACAAAGCCGACGATTAGCGGGAACAGCATAACAAGCCCAAAGACGGGCGACAGTTCCCAATTCTTGTGGCAGGATTATCTACTTATGTAAATCAGATTGTGAAACAGACTGGAAAAGACGAATAGAAAGAGGTGATCCGGATATCTCCCGGCAGTCAGGGTTATGGCTGCAGGTTGTGACGTCACAGCTTTGTGCCGGCACAAAAAGAAACTGGTAGAATGAAAACTGATTTTATGGTACAATGCTGATGTTACCGCCCCTATACCGGTAAGGAAAGGGGGTGTTGCCTAAATGGATTTAGTGTTTTCTTTTGTTGTCACAGTTGCGGCAGGTGTGGTTTGCCACCTCATTTGCAAATGGTTAGACAGTGACAAGTAGTCGGTAACTAGCCTATGGATTAAGTCACCATACAAAACGGAATAGAAAAGCCCAGGGATTCGTGGTCCCTGGGCTTTTCGTTGTGTGCTACCTAAATGGTAGTGTTTTCTTTTTGCCTACTGGCATTATAGCATATGCAAAATCAGTTTTCAAGATACCTCAAAAAGAAAAATTTGTCCCAATCCGTATGTCATGGATGAGGAAAAGTGGAAACAGTTCAAAACTGCCATTGCAGCGCCACAGCAGGAGCCAAGGTGAGTAAAAGATGATAAAGGCTGGTGGTATCAGAACGCCGATGGAACCTGGGCAAAGAGCGAGTGGCGGCTGATCAACCACCACTGGTATCTCTTTGGCGCAAATGGATATATCAGAAAGGGCTGGCACCGCTGGAATCCGGACACGAAGCAGGTAGATCCGGATGATGGTTCCGGTGACTGGTATTATCTTCAGGAGACTGGAGATTTAGAGGGAACCTGCTGGTATGGAACCGAGAAAGGATCTCTGGAGATCTGGTATGTAAAATAGAAATTATAGCAAATTCGAAATCGCTTTTTGATTCTTGTCTACTATTCCAGATAAAAAAGAGGAAAATATGCTGGAAGATAATAAAAGCATTAACTCGAAAAATGGCTTAAAGCCTCACTTTTTTGCACATCATGAAATTCACAGATTGTAAAAATAAATTTTCGTAATGCGTAGGTCGCCGGTTCGAATCCGGCCTGGAGCTTTTAAGTTTCCGGGGTTCTTTTATGTAATCAGTAATTTCGATGGATTCTTAATGAAAATATTTGCTGTATTTAAGGGAAATGATCGGTAATATTCTAAAAAAAGTGATATAATCACTATGATGACGAATTATTTTTGCCAAGATAGAATGAAACGTTGGAGGGGGAAAACAAAATGCTGGGAAAAGATGGAAGATTATATGATCCGGATTTTGATTTTGATGGCGATGGAAAACTGAACACATATGAGTATTCGATCATGGATGATATCGTGTTTGGGCATGACGATAGTAATTCTGATACGGAAGAGGATGATGATTTCACCTGTGTTGGCCTAGATCGGACAGAACTGGAATATATGGATGAGGATGAGAGAAGAGAGGCCATCGAAGATGCAGGATTAGATCCTGATGACTATGATTTTGATTAGCGAAGATGTATAATATGGCAAAATCAGAAGATTCTTGGGAGGCGATTTATGAAGAGAGTCAAAAACTTGAATCTGTATCAAAGACTACTTCTTACCATTATGCCTGCAATGGCTCTGGTATTTGCAATCCTATATTCTATTACTATTTCAAAAGTCGGATTTTACTACAAGAATACGATATTGAAACCGATTCAGGAAAATGATTGCGTGATTTATTCGGGAAAAATTGAAGGTCAGCCCACATGCTTTACGGTATCTGAGGATAAAAAAGTAGTGTTTCAATATGGTTCAACAACGTATGGACCGTATTCGGTAAAGGAAGATCCGACAGCCGTTCCCCATGATGAGAATCGTGCAGAATATATGACAGGTGTAGAAGTTTACAGAGGGGAAAAACTCCTGTTTCGTGGTGGAGTCTGGAATGCAGATGGATCTTACTGGCTATACAAAGAGGACGGAACCATGGCAGATACCGGGATATTTTATGTGAGCAGTGATGGAATCGAGAGAGATCAGGATGGAAATAGGATCGATCCTGCAGAGCCATCTGTGGCAACGATATTAGAGCTGATAGATGGTCCGGTCCTGACACACAAAGGAGCCTGGTATGCATGGTGTGGAGCAGTTTGCATTAGTATACTGAATGTGCTATCCATCTTGTTTGCGGATGAATTATTTCGGTGGAATCTCTCATTTCGGATTCGACATGTTGAGGACGCAGAGCCATCAGATTGGGAATTAGCAGAAAGATACATAGGCTGGACTGTTCTGACGATCATGACATTGGTGATTTTCGTTATGGGGCTGCAGTAGGAAAGTTTTGTGATAACGATAGGGAATATGTAAAAAATATGGGGCGGCCGTCGGCCGCCCTGTTCTATTACAGTGCTTCAATCACTACCGTCATCCATCCTCCGCACACCATTCCTTCTTCTTCAGCCACTTCTCCGGTCATATCTACCTTACAGAACTGGTAAGAGCCACTTTGTATCACCTCTCTTGCAGTCTGTACCAGTCCTGCCTCGGCGCAGCCGCCTCCGATGGTTCCAAACACGGTTCCGTCCTCATACACGATCATATTTGCTCCGGCTTTCCGAGGGGTTGAGCTTTTGGTTTCCACGATGGTGACCAGGGCTTTTTTTAGGTTCGTCCGGTTGGCAGGTGGATCTGCCAGGGCGGCAATCACATCCAGATCCGCATCAGATGGAGCTATGTGGTCTGGGCGCAGGGTACGTTTCGTCAGGATTAGTTCTGCCAGGATGGAGATGGCGATTTCCTCTGGTGTCACAGCCTTAATTGCCAGTCCGATCGGCGTGTGAATGGATTCCAGCCATTCGTGGGAGAGATGTTCTGTTTCTTCCAGATGTGCCTTTAACTCCTTCACCCGGCGGCGGGAGCCGATCATGCCAAGGTAAGTGGGAACAGGACAGCGGGAGAGTGCGGTCAGGCAGTCAGCGTCATGACGGTGTCCGCGGGTCAGAACAGCGATATAGTCCTGGGTATCCGGTTGAAATGCCTGGATCGTTGCAGGAAAATCCATACAGTAGACTTCTTCTGCCCACGGGAACCGCAGCTGGTTTGCAAAGGAAGGGCGGTCATCAGCCACATACACGGAAAAACCAGTTTTGGCAGCAAATTCTGCCAGAGCCAGTCCTACATGGCCGCCTCCTAAGATCAGAAGCCGTTCTTTGCAGCTAAATGGTTCCAGCAGGCGGATGTGCCCATGATCCCGGTCCAGGACAGGGCGGCCTTCCGAGAGGGCAGTCTGGGCCAGTGTGGTACTAATGGGAGGCAATGTACTACAGGCAGAAGAACAAGAAGCAGAAGAACCAGAAACAGGCGAAATGGTTTCATTGTCAGGCTTCATCTGCCCAGGTACAACAGAGAAAATGGTCTTGCGGATGGTCGCACGATCACTAGCGGGAGTCGCGGAAGCAGCAGTCCCATCGCTGGTATCAGAAGTCGGATAATCAGTTACCAGAACTGCATGACCGCACATGTTTAATTGTTTAAGAAGCTGGGAATAAATATTCATACATTCCTCCCCCCCAAAAAAAAATTATGGATGGTCAAAAGCTTTTGCCCTCAACATCTAAGATTTAGTATACCATAGAACAGCCAAAAAAAGAAGATACACGCCATTGCTGTATCATACGGCATTTCCAGTCCGGAAAATGCCGATCTGTGTACAGTGAACGTGTATCTTCTATATTAATAGGATCTACATTAACAGTATCTATGAATCAGCAATTATTTCTGAAAAGCAGCAACTAACGCTTCCCCGTCATCATAACCCTGTTTCTTCAATTCCTCGACAAACCACTGGTCAACACCGTCTACAGCCTGTTTAAAGGAATCGACATCCAGATCCTCGTAAGTGGTGACAGTCACGCCATTTTTATTCTGCCAGCGTCCCAGAATCTCTTCGTCACCAGCCCGGTTAATGTAACGCTCGTATTCCGTCGCTTTTCGTCCGCACTCATCGATCACTGCCTGCTGTTCAGGAGTCAGGGCATTATAGATGTTCTGGTTGATGCAGAAGAACAGGCAGTCGTAGTTTGCGTTCCACAGGGAGGTGTAAGGCTGAACCTCCTGGACACTTGCTGCATCGATGGCTGGTAATGGGTTTTCCTGTCCGTCAACGGTCTTCTGCTGAAGAGCGGTGTAGGTCTCAG
>ERZ773156.1209-NODE-1209-length-16233-cov-23.1031_pt1 | contig 16233 bp, 13 predicted proteins | sample MGYA00511895_ERZ773156 | MGnify/ENA primary metagenome ERZ773156 (study PRJEB29015, sample SAMEA2737850) | human gut metagenome | biome: human gut; feature: human-associated habitat; material: faeces | place: China | collected 2012 ...
TAATGGGCTGCTGTCTATCAAATTCTTGTGTGTTACTTTATGGCACATGAGCATTCATGCATGGGAAATATCTTAGAAAAATCCAGTTGCCATATCTCCATTTTCTGCTACAATTTGATCATAATAGTTGCGAAGCAACGTTAAGCACCGGAGGTGCGAATCATGATATATTATGATTATACCAATGTAAAAAATGAGGATAACACAAATGAGAAAAACAATTCTTCCCGTATTAATGACAGCAACAATTTCTTTGAGCCTATTGGCCTGCGGATCAAACAAAGCAGGGGAATCCGAAACTATTCCCAATATTGCTGAAGCAGAGACAACGTCCACCGCTGCCGAGGCAGAAGAAATATCCACCACTGTCGAAGCAGAAAACACATCTACCGCCACAGAAGCAGAAGCTGGGCAGAATGAAACAACCACTGAAAACGAAAGCACCGAAACCACAGAAGTGATAACCAAAGATTCCACGGAGACTCCCGTAACGACGGAAGTGACTAAAGAAGCTGAGAATAACATCATTTCTCCTCTTTCCTATGAGGATTTCAATATCAATGGATTTGGCTATAGCAATTACATAGACTTATATGGAGCCGGAAATGGCTATGAAGATGTAGAACGTATTTCTATTATGACTACAAATTGTACGGCATATACTGAATACCCCGATCAAATGTCATCAGACACAGAAACTTCGCGTGGTATAAAATTAGGCGATTCCAGGGAACAAGTGATTGCTGCTTATGGAGAGCCTCAAAAAGAGGTAGTGTATAAAAATAAGGCCTATAATCATGATGGTCTGGAAAGCCAATACAATTTGTGCTATTGCTATATTGATGAACGCTACCCTGAAGTCTTTTTCAATTTATCCTTCAGTATGGATCAAAATGATAATGTGCTGGATATTTGCTATGAAGCAATATTGATGAAATGGTATAAATAATTAGACGTTTAATTGTTTTACCGTTATACAATATTTTTCTTTGAAAAACATCTACTTATCGAACATGATGCACAATAAACGCACGCGTGCGTTTATTGTGCGTTTATTAAATCAATTCATAATGTGCTGACCGTCCATTTCCAACAAGCTTAATCCTACCCTTATCAGACATCTTTTTCAACAAACGATAAGCTTCTGGATTAGTCCCATAATCCATACTTGTCTCCATAGCCGCAACATGTCCGCCAATAATAGCATAATCATCATTTTTAAATAAAATATCCATTTAACCACCTACCAATCATTACCTTGAAATACATATCATATTTATACATTACTCCGCACACAAATAGAGCCAAACTAGAGCCATTTGATAAAACAAATGCCGGAAGCCCGCATAAAGGCAGGCTCACATAAGGATACTTTTAAAAAGTGACCGATTGAGAGCAGCACAACGCCACAGAGATTTAAAACTCCGTGGCGTTGTGCTTTTTTATAGCTAACAGGAAAATGATTAGAAAAATTTTGATTTTTGATTAAGGTTGCGGGCGTAACAGTTACTGCAAAGTGATTTATTCTACAATGGCGGCGTCCGTCAGTCTGGAATAGTGAGCAGTACATTTACGTAAAAACAGCAAAGCCGCCCGGTTTCGGACGGCTAATTGGCACAGGCTGTGTTTTATACTCCCCAAAGCAACATGCCGAGTGCGGCAGAAAAGAGTATCATTATAATCGGCGACGGTGCAGTTTTTTTGATTCTTTTATATCCGAAATGTGTCAGCCACAGAATGGCAAAGACCAAAATGGATTTAGGATCCGGAGCAAGCGGACCGGGTGTCGATTCCGAAACGGCAATGAAATTTAAGAATTCGCTTTCCGTTAGCCAGCCGTTTGAAATGACTGTTTCTCTTACAAGGGAAACCATTCCGTATCCGCCGCCGAAGGTAAAGGCGCCGATTTTAAGAAAGGTGAGAAACAAAGTCCACTCTTTTCTCATTGCCGCACCGCCTGTCTTTTACGGATGATAAAAAGTATAACGATACCTAGAATAATCAGGCAGCCGGACAGCACCTGTGATACACGGATACCCGGAAGGAGATAAAGGCTGTCGGAGCGCAGCCCCTCCACAAAAAGCCGTATCGTTCCGTACCCGATCATATAAAACGGAAGAAGATAGCCTTTTCGCCTGAAATGCGGGCAGCATATCAGCATGGCGGAGAGTAAAGCTAAATTTAATGCGGATTCGTAGAAAAAGGTTGCCTGCCGCCATTGGCCGATTTCTTCTATGTAAACGCCGTAAGGGAAAAAGCAGAGCGAAGGATTTGTAATTTGGTTTCCATGTTTCCTCGCTTTTCTCAGTCTACCCGCAGCATACGGTAACCGACGCCGATATGCGTCTGAATGTATTGCGGACTGTCCTTTTGCGGCTCCAGCTTTTTGCGCAGTGTCGCCATAAATACTCTCAGGGAAGCAATATCGTTTTCCCAGCTGCTGCCCCAAATCTGCTGCGTGATATAGGTGTGCGTCAGCACCTTTCCGACATTATGAGAGAGCAGACACAAAAGCTTGTATTCAATCGGGGTCAGGTGCAATTCCTCCCCATTTAGATAAGCGCAGCCGGCGGCATAATCAATTTTAAGCTTGCCGTTTTGGAAAACGGGTGAATCGGCATCGCCGCTTGCCTGAAGAAGCAGCAGCCGTCTTTGCGTGACCCGAAGGCGTGCCAAAAGTTCCTCTACAGAAAAGGGCTTTGTCAGATAGTCGTCCGCCCCGGCATCCAGCGCCGTGATTTTGTCTTTATCCTCGCTGCGCGCACTGATCACAATAATGGGCATATTTGACCATGAGCGAATATTTTCGATTACCTGCGTGCCTTCGATATCCGGCAGACCCAGATCCAGCAGAACGATATCCGGATTATGGGAGGTTGCCTCCATAATGGCACCGTGTCCGTTCTCCGCGGTCAGGTAGCGGTAATCGTGCGCCTTTAATGTTGTTACGATCAGATTGCGGACGGGACGGTCGTCCTCCACGACGAGTACAAGGGGTTTATTCATTCAGAGTCACCTCGCTGAGCGGTAAAGTAAAGGTAAATATGCAGCCGTGCGGTACGTTATCCGTAAGCGTCAGCGTTCCGCCGTGCAGCTCTACGATAGATTTACACAGGGTAAGCCCGATCCCGAAGCTTCTGCGGCTGTCTGCGACGGTATTTTTCCCGGTGTAAAACATTTCAAAAATATGCGGTTTCATATCGTCTGCAATTCCGTTTCCGTTATCGGTGACTCGGATCACGGCATCCCCGCCCTGTTTTTCGGCACTTACGCAGATCTCGGAGCCTTGTTCGGTATATTTCAAAGCATTATCAATAAGGTTGACAATGACCTGCACGATAAGCTGTGCGTCCATACGGGCAAGGATCAAATCGTCGCACCTTACCGTCACCTTGTGTCCGACGGATTTTTTCTTCAAATGCGAAACGGCTTCGTTGACCACTTCGTCTACAAGTTGGTCGGTAAGCTCCAGCTTCAGGCGTCCGTCATTCAGCCGTGTAACATACAGCAGATTTTCCACCACGCCGATCAGCCATTCGGAATCATCATAGATATCTTTATAGATCTGCTGCTTGGTTGCTTCGTCCAGGCAACCCCCGTTATGCAAAAGCGTGTCCGCATTACCCGAAACGGAGCAAAGCGGCGTGCGCAGATCGTGTGAGATCGACCGCAAAAGGTCGGCGCGCAGCTGCTCGCTTTTTGCAAGATCTGCCGCCCGTTCCTTTTCGGCGGCGTTGTGAGCATTATCCATTGCCAGCGCACATTCGTTCACGACCGACAGCACGATGCTGCTCTCAAACGAATCGGGCTTTTCGGGTCTCATCGGTATCCCGATTACACCGTATACTCTGCCGCCTGCACGGATCGCAAGATAAAGACATTCGGATTTGCCAAACTGTGCTGTCGTTGCTCCTGCACGGCGGCCGTTTTGAAGCACCCATTCTGCGGTCTGCCGCTCTGCATCGCTTAGCAGCTTTTCAGCGTGTGTATCCTTTTTTTCGGCATACAGCCGCCCGGACAACATTCCGTTTTCGCCTTTCGTATAGGCAACAATACTGCGGTCAAGCAACCGCGAGATCTGCATACAGGTCACGCTTAAAACATCATCGTTGCTTTTTGCTTTTTGCAGCAGACGGTCAGTTTCAAACAGCACCTGCACACGAAACGCGGAGCGAGCCGAGAGCCTTGCATGATCTTTCAGCTTCGAGGCAAGCGTGCCAGTGAGAACGGAAGACGCCAGCATGACTGCAAAGGTAACGGGATAGCCTACGGCATAGGTCTGAAAGGACAACCTGGGTTCGGTAAGGAAAAATCCGAACAATACAACACTTAGAAGTGAGCCTGCCATACTGCAAAGGTATCCTTTGGTCAAAACGGAGATCATCAGCACACCGAGGATGTATACCGTAACGATATTGGTATCGGGAAAGCCGAGATGATCGAACAGAAACCCGATCGCCGTGCATACGGCAAGCGCCAGGACGGTTATGGCAATATCCCGCAGCGACGGTATCTCTGCACCAAGGAACAAACGGCGTCTGTGCGGCTTTGTATAGTTCAGCGCATCGGGAATAATATGAATGTCAACATCAGGGGCGGAGGCGATCAGCTTTTCGGTGAGAGTCGGTCTTCCGAACAGCCCTCTGCGTCTGGCACTGCTTTGCCCGATCACGATTTTTGTGACATCGGAAAGTCGGACATATTCCGAGATCTGCAGCGGTACATCCTCGCCGTGCGTCATAACGATCTCGGCGCCGAGCCTTTGTGCGAGCTGTATGTTCTGCGAAAGTCGGGACTGATCCTCATCATTTATGACCGTATCCGTCTGCACATAGATGGCGGTAAATCTTGCATGAAGGACCTTAGCCATCTTTGCGGCGGTGTGTATGATCCTTGCATTGGACGGCGAAGAAGATAGGCAGACAAGGATATGCTCGTCTGCGCCTTTTTTTGACTGCTCGGTTTGTGTTCTCATCCGGTTCACCGTCCTTTTGCTTTATTATACATCAAAATCGTGAAATAATATACCGCAAACTAATACTCATCTTCTTTCCCGTCGGAAAGAATAATATCGACATTTCTGTGCGTTTCACGAAAACGGCGGATCGCACATAATATTTCACTTTCGGACAGTCCCTGCGGCAACAGAATTTCGGAAGGCTCACGGGATTCGTTTTCCTTTAACAGTGCTTTTCTGTTTTCTTCAAGAAATCGATCCAGCCTGCACATGATATAAAATCCGAAAGCAAATATGCCAAGCAGACTGACGATCAGCAATAGCTCAGCCATCCTCATTCACCTCTGTTAAATGCGAAAACACTTTTGCAGTTCTTTGTAAGCACCGAGAACCAAAAGAGTGATATTGTCCGTAAGAACGGTTTTCGGTGAAACTGCCATATTGATTTTTCCGTTCTCCTTGGTTGCCATAATATTGATGCTGTATTTTCTGCGGATATCCAGTTCTCCGACGGTTTTGCCGATCCATTCCTCCGGCACCTCTACTTCAAAAATGGCATGAGCATCATCAACCTCAATGTAATCCCGAATATGATCGGCGGTGTACCGAATAGCAGCCCAATTTGCTACCTGTTTTTCCGGGTAAACGACCTCGTCCGCTCCGTTGCGCAGAAGAAATTTTTCCTGCACATCACGCTCGGCGCGGGACACAACTAATTTTGCGCCGAGTTCTTTCAGCAAAGAAGTGGTTTCCAGCGAGTTTTGAAAATTTCCGCCGATGGTGACGATGCACACATCAAAGTTTCCGATGCCGAGCGACTTTAAAAACCCCGTGTTTGTGCTGTCGCCGATCTGCGCGTTGGTGACGATCGGCAGAATCTCATTGACTCTTTCTTCGTTGCTGTCTACCGCCATTACCTCGTGTCCGAGCTTATTCAGCTGCAAAGCAATATGCCTACCGAATCTGCCGAGACCTATTAACAATATGTTTTTCATAATATAGTAACTCCTTTATCCGACTGTAATTTTTTCGAGCGGCAGCTTTGCTCCGCTCTGATTTTTGTTGGAAATCGCCGCGTAAATCAGGGTAAGTCCGCCGACTCTGCCGAGATACATCAAGACGATCAAAATAAGCTGAGAAAGAACACCGAGCTGCGGTGTGATTCCAAGGGTAAGCCCGACCGTTCCGACAGCGGACGCCGTTTCGTAAAGGCAGGTGCTAAGCGGCAGACCTTCTGCCGTGCTGATAACAATGCCGCCGACAAAAAACAGCAGGAAATACATTACGGCAACGGTTGCGGCGTTTTTCACTGCCGAACCGTCAATGCGCCTGCCGCAGACTTCGGCATCGTCCTTTTTGCGACAGACGGAGAATGCACTCAGAATCAGAACGGCAAGCGTAGTCGTTTTCATACCGCCTGCCGTGGAGCCGGGCGATCCGCCGACGAGCATCAGCAGAATCATAATTGCCTTAGAGGAACCGGTCATAGCGGGAAGATCGGCGGTATTGAAACCGGCGGTTCTCGGTGTGACAGACTGAAAAAGCGACGCAAGAATCCTTTCGGCGAGCGGCAGCCCCGTAAAATCGCAGAAGAAAAAGAATACTGCGGGAGCGATAATGAGGATTGTTGTTGTTACCAATATGACCTTACTTTGCATACGGTATTTTTTGAAATGCCACTTGTTTGTGTAAATATCGTCCCAGGTCAAAAATCCAATACCGCCCACAATAATTAAAAGCATAATTGCAATGTTTATTGTAGGCTCTCCGATGTATCCCGTAAGAGACGGGTATTTGTTTTCTGCGGTGCCAAGTATGTCAAAGCCGGCGTTGCAAAAGGCGGAAATCGAATGAAATGCCGCCATCCAAATTCCCTTGATACCGAAGTTTCCGCAAAATGTCGGCAGCATGACGATCATTCCGATAAGCTCGATCAAAAAAGTTCCCCGTACAATAAAGCGGGTCAGGCGGACGATCCCGCCGACCTTCGGGGCAGAGATGGCGTCCTGCATGGTACTGCGCTGCATCAGCGATATTTTTCTGCCGGACAGCATAGCGAAAAATGCCGCAACTGTCACAACACCGAGCCCGCCTATCTGGATCATCAGCAGTATTACCGTCTGCCCGAAAGCGGACCAATAACTGCCCGTATCCTGCACAACCAGCCCCGTAACGCAAACGGCCGAGGTCGATGTGAACAGCGCCTCGTGAAACGGCGTAACAACTCCGGCAGTCGATGAAAACGGCAGCATCAATATCAGTGCTCCGAGCAAAATAACCCCGGCAAAGCCCAAAACGATCAGTTTAAAGGATGACAGTCGCTTTTTTCTATGTGTGATTTCAGGCATATATACTTCTCCTGTTTTTGTTTGTTTACAAAGAGTATATTATGAAATATAAAAAAACGGTGTAATGATCCGGTGTGCTGTATTAAGATTGCATTAAGGCGCTCATTCTTTGAAAAAACAGTGCAGAGTATAGCAAACGGCACAGACAAAGGCGGATCGTTTGCAACCGTTGTGCGGCTTGAAACAAAGCTCAGAGCCACTCTCACAGAACAGCAAAAGGCTCCGTTCGAACAAATTTAAAAAAACGGATGCAGAAATTACGACCGGCATGAGCTACAAGCGTTCACAAACGGATTTCGATTTGCATCGCGGCTGATGACGGAAGTGTACGAGCCGACACCTGAATTAGAACCGTAACAAAGTAAGATAATTGTTACAGTTCTTATGATGACAGTTGCCTATGTATGCAAGTGGATGGAGCATTCTGTTAGGGTTGTATTATGCTACTTTGCAATATTCTTTGCCATTTTTATAATTGTATGGGTAATTCAATTTGTAATTTGGAAAAGACGTATCTCAAAAATCAATTCTAAGATAACGTATAAGAATTAAAGATTTCTTTAAAAAAACTGCAAGCATTTTGCAAGCACAGAAAACGGGAAGCCTTGATTTATAAGGCTTCCCGCTATTTCTATATCACTCAAACTCGGCAAGTTGATGCTTTAACTTAAACTATTTTGTTTAGGTTTCATTTAAAATCTGCCGATATTTTACCTCATTTGCACATTTTATTTTGGCTTACTGATTTTCTGTTGCCATGAAGATATTATAACATAGGACGTGATAAAATCAATCGACATTTCAATAAATGCAACTTAATCTAAAACCTTATCTCTCTTTTAGCAAAACATGGTTAACCAGCCCAAATGTCCCATATCCACTTAAAACACCAACCATATTAAGAATTATATCATCTATATCAAAACTTCCCAATCGTGTCATATACTGAAAGATTTCTATAAACAATACTGCAAACATTCCTACTAAAAATACTTTGAAAAATGCTTTAATTCGGGGATATGCAATAGGCAAAAGAAAACCAAAAGGAATAAATGGCAACAGATTTCCCAAAAGATTTTTTAATGCCCACCAAATCACTTTTTCTACTTGATTTTTATTCATAGTAATTTCTCCCGAAAAATCACATTCTATTTTTCAAGTAGCATTGCGCAAGTGCCTCTAACAGATTGTCATCAGCGTATATCTTATCATAATCACTAATAGAAAGAGTCGTAATCTGCTCTCCACTCCAGAGACTCGCCTCACTTTTCTCATAAGTTTGGCGGTCCACCTTTTCTCCAATAATCTCTTTTACATAACCTGTGTTTTCATCTCGTATAATATCCGAAACATTGACATAATACTCAACATTAAATGTGGCGTCTGCATACTCTTCCTCAACATAATTATAAATAGCATGTAACATTTCAATATTAGCATTCGACGAGGTACAGGTCAAGGTATTCAAATCCCATACATCCATTTTAGACATGTGATCATTTACATTATCAATCATATCTGTCTCGCTATTATATGTTGTAAAATCATATATATAATAATAATCGCAATAAACCATACCCTTTCGTTCTACATAGCTGAAAGGTTTATTATATCCGTAGAAATCATCTATCGTTTCTGCACCCGGCGTCAGAAGTACCGCTTCTCCATTTTTATAAGTGTATAAGTAATTTCGCAAATTACATCTATCATCATAATCCAAATCAGTACATCCGTGACTAAATAACATTTCTGGAATTTCATCATCATTCAGATATATAAAACAGACATTTGCATAGTAGCGTTCGGGATTTTCATAATAGGTACTATTTTCTCTATAATACTCCCTCAAAATATCCTCATAAGCTTTTAACCATTGCTGGGATAAGATTTCATCATCTACTTTTACATCGGAATCCAAGGTTATAATCCTTTCTCTTTCCACATATTCTATATAAGGCCAATCACTTCTTATCCCACGCTCTATCTCATCCTCTATTCTTTGTCTACAATAATCAACTTTTATTTGAAAATCAATTAGTTCTAAAAGCTGTTCATCGCTCAATTCATCATTCGGAAAATAAAAAGTACAATTATTAACACAAAACGCTATGCCTTCCCCACTATATTCACTCTCCTTTTGAATGATAGGCATTGTGTTCTCCGGCTGCTTTTCTCCGCTTTTATAAAGCATTTTCAGAACTTTTCTTCTTCCCAATTCATCAAAGGATAACTCTCTATTGTAAAAGCTAGTCTCCGTATTGGCAGAACTATAATTTATGTATAATTCATCAACCTCCTGCATGGTCATTTGTTCTAAAGCATTCAAATAGTACAAAGGGTTGCTCGCTTTCACATATGCCTCATAATCAACATATCGTCCCAGCAGATTAAATACCACAAGCTGAAGGATTTCTTCGTCCGTCATTTCCTGCATAGGAAGGTTTAAGATACCCTCTTCTTTAGAAAACGCAATTCCCTCTCCATTGTATTCATCTTTTGAAGAAATAACAGCAACTTCTCCCTCCGGCTCTGCCATATCTCTACAATACATATCATATAATTCGCTAAAACGTCTCTCCTCATCTGCAGACATGGCTCTGGACATATATTTACTATCATACTGGAAGATATTCTCATACAAATCAATAACTTCTTCCGCTTCCATGTTTCTTATTTTTTCTAAATGACTTATATAGGCTTTTACAGATAAAAGTGTTCCACCCGATAGCAATACAACTGCCCCGAATACAACTGCAATTTTAGCAAGAGCATTCACATTTTTCCATTTAGAAATTTTCACAATATTTTTATCTGTTTCTTTTTCCATTTTAATTTGTTTAATAGCATTCTGATATCCTTCCCATACAACATCAGGCACCTGCACATTATCACTAATTTTTTTGTATTCATCTATTTTCATAAACAAACCTCCAACTAATCCATTGCTCTTACCGTAAGAATCTGTTCCAGTTGCTTCCGCCCTCTGACCATTCTACTACGGACATTCACTTCTGTTATATGTAGCATCCTTGCAATTTCTTTTGTAGAAAACCCATCCACATAATACAGTTCCATAACAATCTGGTACTTTCCATTTAAATTACTTAATATTTTTCTCCATTCATTGGTAAAGTAATGATCCTCATGTATAAGTTCCGGAAACTCTTCAAGTGGAACAACCTTTTTTCTTTCTTTCAAAATATCTTTGCATTGATTTATTAGTATTCTAGTGAGCCACGTTCCAAAATACTCTTCACTTTTCAGTTGTCCAATTTTTTGCCAGCATTTAAGAACCGTTTCCTGTATTGCATCTGCAGCATCTTCTTCATTATGCAGCATAGAAATTGCAACACGATACATTCTTTGTAATTGTGGCTGTATAAGCTGTTCAAACGCATCCGGATTCTTATTTTTAGCATCTTCAATAAGACTCATCGCCCTCTCCTTTCCAAACTTGATAAGCACTAAAATATAATTCATATCAAGTTCTCTGTTTCTGTCTATTAGACACTTGAAACATGCATTATGCGACAAATAAATCAATTTATAATTACCAAAATTTTCAACAAATAAATTTTCACTACTTTATCCCTTATCAGCAGAGTTTTTCCACCTCAAAGCAGATTTTTTATATTTTTAAGTAACCAGACATGATATCGTTTGCAGTTATAATGGTAAATCAAATCACTAATTTGTAAAATATTCTCTCATGGACTTTTTTCGTCAAAACATATTCTCTGACGGACTTTTTTATCTTTAAGTACAATTAATCCATACTTAAACCAATAAATATGTCTCTACAAACACTGTCGGCGTCATCAGGTAACATTGTGGCAATACTGGCACATTGTGTGTTAAAAACTTTCTGTGAGATAAATTCTATAACCAACCCACAAATTACGGAAGTGACACCATTGGTGTATTTTCACTAATTTGCACCAGTTTTTGGTGCTTCATATAATTGGGATAATTTTTGAAAATAAAAAGAAATGTGATAATAGAAAATACCTATGACACTTCTGTTTAGTACTCATTAATATCAGTGGTACTATCAAAACAGGTATCATATAGGTATCACGATAAAAGAAAAAGCCCCATAAATGGCTTATTTACGCCATTTATGAAGCTCTGTTTACTACTCAAACTCGCCAAGTTGTTTATTTAACTTAAATTGTTTTGTTTAAGTTTTATTCAAAATCTGCCGGTATTTTACTTTATTTACAAATTTTATTTTGGCTTACTGATTTTCTGTTGCCAAAGTGTTGCCATGATTTATTATACCAAGTTTGTCAAATAAAGCAACTCTCTCTAACAAGAAATCAAGCAGACACACCAGAAACTGATTCTTTATGTCAATCAATCGTTTTCATTCCAATAACTATTGTCCCTGACAAACTATCTGCACTATTACTGCTTAAGAAACTCTTGGAAACCTGCTCATATGTAATATGCTGATCATTCGTAAGCACTATAAATTGTGTACCATGCGCTGCGTTGGGATCCTTTCCTGTCAAGACAATGTAATACTCAAAAAACATATCACCATCGACAACATATCCTCCGTCAACTTCTTCATACACCACACCCAGATTTTCATCTTCTTTTGAAATTCCCGGAGCCATTCGACTTTGTGAATCTGTATTATTATGTTGCAAATCGTCTACAATACCACTGCTTTGTACAATTGTTATAGCACTGCCATTTGTTTCATATGATCGAATGATATTTATGTTCTCATCTGTCATCTCAGTCAATTCTACCTCCAATCTCAAGGGATTTTCCCTAATGGCGGAGGTAACTACAAATGGTAATTTCCCAGCAACCATATCTGCCGAAATTCTCTCCTGCAATGTTTCAACATATGCCCTTGATGGTGTTTCATTTGATTGTGTGAATTCCATGATAGTCTTCAATTCCATATACCCTGTATCGTAGCCACAATCAAGGATGCACTCCCGCCATAGAGGTGCATCATCATATGCATAAACATAGGTAAATAAAAACTTTCCATCCGATGTCGGTTCTAAAACAGGCTGTCCATCCGGTGCACCTGAATAAAACCAGGGAACATATGCAAAGTTCCAATGATCCTCTCCTTCTTTTTTATCATTCAGGAGTAAACCAAAAGCGCCATATTCTGCGCTCATAATGCCATAGACTTCATATTCATCAGTATCATCGTTTGCCATTTTTATTAATACATCCGCATCCTCCTTAAATTCCACAGTATTATTCCAGGAATATGCATTTTCCAAACCGACTCTGCTAACAACTTCTGATAAAACATTATGGTAAATCGAATTTGTTTCTTCAAATATTGTATGGTATGACGACTGAATATCCATCGCATATCCCAGTTCCCCAATTGTTGTATCGTTTACCAGACAATAAAACTTGATATCACCATCTTTTTCATATGGAGCACGCTTTCCGTCAAAAACAACTTGATCTGAATACTTATCCCTATATAAGTCATAACCATCCAAATTGTACGGTTCCCTCCACATCTGATTATCCGCCACAGAATAAACATACATCATATTACTAGATACCGGACTTAATAAAACCTTTGAGCCATCTTCTGTGGCAACTATTTCACATGCATTATCACCTTGTGTATCATTGCACCCTATAGGAGCCAAATCAACACTTCGAATGATTTGGCTTTTTGTTACATCATATACAAACAAACCATAGTAACCGCCAAAGATGAACATACTTTCATCTGCATAATACATAGTACTTCCATCTGCTCCGGTAGTAGCTGACAAATCGATGGTCGGTACACTTACCTCTATTATATCCTGCAAAGGCGCAATTTCCGCAGTAGTGTCCTTATCTGCTGCAATTCGAACCTCCACATCTTTTACAGTCACATGAACTGTTTTTTCTTCTGCTGTATCATTACTTGCATAAATACCCACTTGAAACCATGCTCCTTTCTCAACCTCCATTTTGGCAGGCATTCCCGGCGTCGCATACACAGGCTCATCATAGGCATTTTCTTCCTTTACCTCAACACCCTTCAGTTGGATTGCGGTATCTCCGACATCCTGTCCTACTAAAAAGGAAACAGTTTTCCCTTTCGGCGATATCTCCTCATCTGCAAAAACAAGTGCCCCTTCACACTCTGCCGGAATATGAAATGTTATTTCATATGTATTATTTTGAGGGTTTGTTAAAAATAATACAGAAGTCACCAAAATTGAAATGACCGCTACTGCAATAATCCAAAATGTAGGTTTTTTATAATTCAAAATAGATTTTATTCTTTCTTTTACTCCTACTTCACCAAAAGCAAGCGGACACGCCAATACATGTTTTTCTGATTCACTAAACGAAAGAAGAACTTTGGAATAAATCTTCTTCTGCTTTGCATCCATATCTTTAATCACTTTCTCATCACATGCCAGTTCTATATCTCTGCAAAAAAGAATATATGCCAACCAGCATAGCGGATTAAACCAGTACACTGAAAGTAAGCCAAAACCAAACGGCTTCCAAAAATGATCCAAGCGTTTTAAATGTGCTCGCTCATGGGCTATTACACTTTCCTTTTGTTCTTCATTCATTCGGGAAGGTAAATATATACGTGGCTTGATTATTCCAAAAATAAAAGGAGAATCTATCCGGTCACAGATATATATGTTTTCCGTTGTACGTATAGACAGTTTCACTCTTCTCCATATCTTCAAGCAGCTTCCCAAAGCGTATACCGCCAGGATAACAACGCCAACCAACCAAATGATTGAAAAAATATGGAGAGGATCCGTGTTTTTCTTTTCTACTGTTACCACTTCATGATCATAGCTTTCCGCATATCCCTTTACATAACGATCAGAACCCGTCGTTTTCGATAGAACATTTGGCATTCCTACATAGTTATCCATGCTCACAACTTCTGCATCCGGAGCCAGACTAAATTTGCTTTCAATAGAAAACGGACATACAAGCCTTATTGCTACCAACGCCCATAAGAGGCATTTGATCGACTTTGGAGATTTATTAAGTATAAAGCGAAGCAACAAAACTACAGTTATAAGAATTGATGCCTGAATACTTAAATTAAGCAATTTTATAAATATACCTTCCATACCTACTCCTCCTCAAAGGAATCTATCATCTGCCTGATTTCATCTATTTCAGCTTTGCTTAGTTTTTTACGTGTAGTAAACGCTGCTAAAAAGGCTGGCAAGGAACCCTCAAATGTGTCTTCCACAAATTTCTCACTTTGAGCGGCACCAAACTCAGCTTTTGTCATAAGTGATGATACGATTCCATTTTCATTCTTAAAGATTCCACGTTCACATAGACGCTTAAGCATTGTATACGTAGTTGATTTTTTCCACTCCAACTCTTTTTCACATATCTTAACAAGTTCGCCGGATGGAATGGGTTCATGGTTCCATATAATATCGGCAAACTGTGATTCAACATTTCCAAGCTTCAATTCTACCATAGCAACCTCCTTTGGTCTAACAGTATTAGACCTCTTATTGATATAAGTCTAATATCGTTAGACCATATTGTCAAGTATAATTTCATCATTGTCTTATTTATAATCAAATTGTTCAAATCATATTTTTTAAAAACAGTTTACTCTATTCCTTTTTCTCCAATGATATGCTTCTCCATAATCTGCTCCTATCTGCCACCTCTGTCTTTTCTATAATAGTGGCTCTGTCTGTTGTTCTCTCGTTCCTTCACTTCCTGTTGCTTCCGCTGCAACTTCGCCTTTAAGCTATCCGACTCTGCCTTGTTTCCGGTCTGCTGTTTCCACCTTGCAACTGCCGACTGATAATCATTGTACTCTGCTTTAGAAGCTCTATATTCAGCCAAGAACTCCTTTACATTGCAGCTTTATACTCTGGCAGAGTAAGGCTATCTCTCTGTATTCCCAGCACCTCTATGTCAATGCCTTTCTCCCGGCAAAGATCCGTCAAATAGGCTCGCTCTCTTTGTTGCCACGCAACTGTTTCATTTTCCTTTTTACTGACTGCCTTTGCAAAACCCATCTGTTGTAATGCCTTTGTAAGACTATTGCGTGTTTCCATGCCTGTTTTATATCCATGCGCCACTGGAATATAATCAATATGTAAATGCGGTGTTGCTTCATCCAGGTGCATGACACAATTGAACAGATACAAATTCGGATTACGTTCTTGAAAGGTTTTTGCATACTGCTCCAGTATTTCAATGGCTATCTTTATCAGACTCATCTATGATTGATATTCTGCTGCAGTCTGCATTTGCTGCTTCAAGCCTCGGCTTGACTGTATCTGCAAGTCCGTCTTCTGCCGTCTGATATATTACATTTACAGGCTCAGTAATATTCATATTTTCATCTATACATTCTCCCCTTGATAGCTTTGCCGCAATATTTAGTATCAGCGTGGATTTTCCATCACCTGGATCTCCCTGCACTATTGACAACTTTCCATAAGACTTTGTGATATGAAGTTTCTTATTCTCAAAATCAATATCTGCCGGTGTCAGGGCAAGCAGTTCACCTTCCCTTATTCCGCACCAGTAAAGAATCTGGAACGCATAATAAGATATTGGCTTGTCTTTTACACATTCTATGAACTTGAGATATTCTTCTTTTGTCCAGAAATCCATCTCATCAGCTTTGCCTTTACCAATCGTCCCAGCCTTCTTTACAGGATTTTCTCTCAGATTGTAAAAGCATACCGCATGATTAAATATGGCTGACAGCTCTGACTGCATTGTTTTCAGATAAGTCGGTTTATAGGGCTTACCGTCTGCCTGTCTCTTCTTGATCATCTCATTCTGCCATTTGATAATATCCGCAGGACTGATTTCATTCATCTTCTTGTCCTTGAAATATGGAATCAGCTTCTTCTGAAAAATAACCTCCTGGTATGATGTAGTCATAGACCAATAGCAGTCTTCTACATCATTATTTAA
>ERZ773156.1210-NODE-1210-length-16212-cov-4.66324_pt1 | contig 16212 bp, 8 predicted proteins | sample MGYA00511895_ERZ773156 | MGnify/ENA primary metagenome ERZ773156 (study PRJEB29015, sample SAMEA2737850) | human gut metagenome | biome: human gut; feature: human-associated habitat; material: faeces | place: China | collected 2012 ...
TGATAGCTGTCAATATAAGGGCCGACCGAAGTATTAGTTGCGGCAGCACCGGCTACGAGAGACAGGTTCTTTACTTTCATCTTTTGCCATGTCATATTGAAACTGATATCCCAGTTCCAGTCTTTAGTTTGAACAGGGGTTGCGTTTATGCTGAATTCGATACCCTGACTGTCTACATTTCCTACGTTTGTAGTGATATTACGATCGAAGGTCGTCCCGGCTGCGGCGGGAACCGTGGCAATCAAGTCCTTTGTTTGGCGGGTGTAGTAGTCGAAGCTACCTGTAATGCGGTCTTTCAGGAAGCCGAAGTCGAATCCGACGTTCCAGGAAGTAGTTGTTTCCCATTTCAAATCGGGCACATAGGAACTGGGACGGTAGGTATGAATGTATCCGTTACCCATGCTGGCTTCCGCACCGTTTTGGCTTTGAGTGTAAATAGGCAGGTAATTATAATTGCCGATACCGTCTTGCTGTCCGGTCACACCATAGCTGGCACGGAGCTTCAAGTTACTCAATACTTTATTGTCTTTCAGGAAAGATTCTTCTGTCACTCTCCAGCCTAAAGCTACCGAAGGGAAAGTACCCCAACGTACATTCTTGGCGAAACGGGAAGTGGCGTCCCGGCGGATAGTCGTAGTCAGCATATAGCGTGAATCGAAAGAATAATTCAGACGGCCGTAGTAGGAGAGCAACACGTGGCGCTCATCCTTCGCTTTGGATGTCTTTTGTATCTCTCCCAACGTGTTCATTTCGCTATAAAGCGGTGTAGTCGATTTCCAGTACTGATAGTCGTAACCGGCTGTCACGTCAAAGCTACTCTTGATAGATTCGACGAGCTTGTTGTAATTGGCATATAAGGTAAGCAGACGGTTCTCTTTCTTTTCGGGGCCGTAGCTGTAATCCAGACCGGAAGTATTGTAGTTCTGTGCCGCTTCTGCCGGAACATATACGCTACCTTTACCTTGTGCGTAGTCATAGCCCAGTGTAGCGTGCAGTTTCAGATCGGGGAAGAAGTGAACACGGTAATCCGCATCGACATTTCCGATAAAACGCCTTACGTTACTTTGAGAATCATTCATCTTGATAAGTCCTACGGGATTCATTACGGCGCCGTTGACAGGGGCGCCTGTGTTGTCTGTCGCTTCCGTGTATCCGCCGAAGGTATCCAGTCCTGAATAAACGGGAATGGTCGGGTTCATGGTAGCGGCTGCCCAGATAGCGTCTGTATTGCCGAATGTATTGTTGTTGATAGAACCCTTGGCGTTAATATTCAGCTTCAGGTGGTCTTTGAAGAAAGAGGGAGTCAGCATAATGCTTCCCGTATAGCGTTCCGCATTATCAGTGCGTAGCAGACCGCTTTGGTTATAATAACCTACCGACACACGGAACGGCCAGTTCTTGGCAATCTTTCCGGAGACGCTCAGATTATTATCCGTACCGAAAGCATTCTGATAGATCTCATCGTTCCAGTTCGTGCGGGCTGTTCCCAACAGAGCTTGCTGGGCAGAAGTTCCTTGTGTCCGAAGCGTGTTGACAAATTGGTCGTAGCTTAACATATCCGCCAGTTTGGTGCGTGTCTGAATGGAGTTGGTAGTGCTGAATGTGATTTGCAGTTTGTCCGAAGTCCCTTTCTTGGTAGTGATAAGGATTACCCCGTTGGATGCACGCGAACCGTAGATAGCGGTGGAAGAAGCATCTTTCAGAATGGTCATACTTTCAATGTCGTTCGGGTTGATGAGGCTCAGAAAGTTTCCGTCGTTCCCGCTGATACCACCCTGTTCCAAAGGAACACCGTCCAAAACAATCAACGGGTCGTTGCTGGCATTCAGTGAGGCACCGCCACGCACACGGATGGTACTTCCCGCCGTAGGCGAACCACTATTGGACATAATCTGCACGCCGGAGATTTTTCCGTTAATCAGTTGCTCGGGAGAGCTGACCAGTCCCATATTGAAGTCTTTGCTGCTGACGTTTGTTACCGAACCGGTCAGGTCGCTTTTTCGTTGCGTTCCATATCCGATAACAACTACATCACTCAATACCTGTGAATCACTTTTCATCTGTACGTTCAGTACAGAGCCGCTTGTAGGAAGGGCAACTATTTTAGTCTCATATCCCACATAAGAGAATTGCAACTCTTTGTTGCCCTGCGGTACGTTCAATGTGTAGTTACCGTCAAAGTCGGTAACCGTACCGGTAGAAGTGCCCACGATGAGGATACTTACTCCGATCATCGGTTCTTTGTTCTCATCAATCACTTGTCCGGTGATTTTCTTGCCGCCCTGTTGGGCAAAGGCAGGAATGATACCTCCTAAAAAGGCTGTACACAATATAAGGAGTACAGTCAGTTGGCGTAGATTTAAGATATTCCTGTTCATAATTAATGTGTTATTGATAATAGATTTATTGTATTATTATTGTTTGGGACGCTGGGTGAACATATCCGGCTATTCCAGCCACACGTCTCCAAGTTCAATCTCTACGGTTGGTTTGCCGGTTCCAGGCATTGACAGTTCCAGTTTCTCTATCTTCTCCGGTCGGAAAGGAATTACCGTCTCCGGGTGGAAATACTGTTTCAGGAATGTCGGATAAGCTATGGGTAACAATGTGGTATCCGTTAGACGCAGTTCTTTCAGAGGAATCCGTACAATGCCTTCTGCTGACGGAGCAGGGCAGAGACTTTTGTAGGTATATCCGTCCGAAGTGACAAAACCTGCGCTGAGTCCTTGCGGAAGAGGTTTGTTTCTATTTACACGAATACAGAGCGTAGTGCAACTTTTCACTTTATCTTTTCTTCCTTCGATTTCATCTTTTACGAATGCGCGGAGGAAGTGTTGCGGATTCTTTCCTTTCGGTGTGAAACAGAACCGGAGCAACGGCTTCTCAATCGGAGAAGAATCAAGTAAGGTACGTTGCAGGTCGTTCCATTCAGGAAGTGTATATGCTTCTATCCGGCTATCTGTATCCGTTACTTTCAGTAGTTGTATCGCACTACCAGAAGCGACAACACGTGTAGTCCAGTAGAAATCGGAAGTATAGTTCCAGTCCAATGGACTTCCTTGGATTCCCGAGGAACTTCCGGTGACGGAATTTCCGACGGGATAAGTATGGGTGCTGTCGCCCCGGCAGACGATGATGTTATACTTGAAACAATCTTCCTTTATATCTGCAGCGGGCAGGATAGCCTGATATGTATAGCCGCTTGTACGTTTCATCTTTATGTACGGGTTATGCTCGTTCCAAAAAGACACCTTATCCGTGTATATAATGACAGAATCCGGAAAAACGCTTCCTGCTACTTGCGCATTAATAATCAATGCTTTGCCTGCTTCGGCAATGCTTGCTGGAGTATGAGTGACCTTATAATCCATAGTACGGGGAGTGGGAGCTACAAACTCTCCGATACGAATCGAATTCCAACGTGAATCAGCTTTCCAGTTCTGTTGCGGGGTACAACCGTTTCGTTTCAACAGGTAAACCCCCGGACGAAGGTCGCAAATCACTCCATTCGTCACTGTTTCTTCTTTCCGGTCGTTCTTCTTGTCGAGAGCTGTGAGAGTAAACGCTTTGCCCAAATCCGGAATTCGTAATGCCATATCCCAAGTACCGTAGATAATGCTGACTACTTCTTTTTTGAGTGACGGCTTGGCAAAAGGGTCATTGACTACTACCGCATCCGGCATTACTTCGAGTCGCCATACTCCTGATTCAAGGCAATCAATGAAATAAGCTCCCGTACCTTCATAGTCCACTATCGGCGAGCTTCCGCATCCGGCGATTGAAACCAGCTTTGATGCATCTTTGGGTGGTGTATTTGTCTGATTGGAGTAATAAAACTTCTCTCCATTATTCAACTCGCTTAAATCTTCCGCATAGCTGACGCGAAAGCCATTACCGAATATGGTATCCTGAGGATAACTCCCATACGATTCTCCTCTTTTCAAACTCCGTGCAGCTTCGGCGGCAATTTTCATGCTGATAGCCTTATTCGGAGTATAGGCAAGATTCAGAAAATGAGTCTGATACTCCGTATTGGCGAACGCAAGGTCTATCGGGTCATAAGCAAACTGCGTAATCCACTGGAAACCGGCCGTGCGGAAAGTCCTTACCATGGCCGGATACATATAAGAGTACATAATATCCGCCGGATCGAATTCATAAATCATCCGTGCTTTCTTATTGAATTCTTTCACTTTTCCGGCGAAAGGAATGTCATAACGGTCTACGTAAGGAAGGAAATTCCCTTGTTGTGTTTGTCCGGATACGAGCCCGATAGGATACCATTGATAGGTAGTTCCCTGAACAGTCGTTTCATAATAGGCTTCTGCCACATATCCGTTGTGACTTACATTATAAAATACTGGTTTACGGTTTCCCGCCTTGCTCATTGATTTCAGCATACGGTTGATGTAGGCTTTTACTTCTTCTTTCGTACCGGAATGGCAGGGTTCGTTATTGATCTCAAAACCTACGATAGAAGGATCGTCTTTATAAGCCAGTCCTGTATAAGGATTAGTATGTTTCACCAAGTCGCGGAGATAAGTTTCCTGTGCGGCAATCGCTTCCGGATTAGAATGCATATCGCATTTATCATAGTTATAAGAGAAACCGCCGGTTTGTATATTCCGTTCGGGGTATCCGTTTCCGAAGTTAGTCTGTGCGGTGATGACAATATGGATATTGCGCTCCTTAAGTTTGGCAATTAGATAATCCATGAGGTCAATATGCTCGTTTTCAAGGAGATTACCTTGCCCGTCGGTCAGCTCCACGTCCCATAGATGAATACGGTAAGCATTCAGTCCCAAGCGGGAGAGATGATATACATCTTTATCTATGGCAGCTTTGCGGTCGAGTCCCAAATAGCCGAGTGCGCGGTAGGCATGGGCAAAAGGCAGGGTGTAGTTTACCCCGAAGAAAGAGGCCTCTTCGTGGGTGTCGCTCCAGCGCATCACTCCGTTTCCATCTATATATATTATAGGTGTAGTTACTTTCCCCTGCATACCGGTGAAGGTAAACAACAGACAAATAAAGGTAAGAATAAACTGTCTTTTCATGCTATCAAATTTGGCGGGTTATTTATACCGGCAAAGATAAGATAGGTGCTGATTTGATGAAAGCACAGATTGGACATATAAGGATAAAAATAGGACGAAAGGTGCTTTTCAGCCGCGATTAGGCCATAATTAGTTCCAATATGTGCTTTTATGAGGTTCGTCTATTTCACCTCTTGCACAGAATAACCGTAGGATATGAACAGGTTGCTACCGTTCTTCCATGCAATCTACTTATAGATAAATTTCTTTCCCTCCTTTGCAAATTTTCTTTCCGTCTGCTGTAAACTATAAACGCAAGCTTCATTTTTATAAATACAATTTGCATTTATAAAAATGAAGCTTGCGTTTATATAATTAGAACTTGCGTTTATAGTTTATATACTATCAAAAACAACTTAACCGTTAGACCGGAAAAAGTTAACTTCTAATGCAACAGGATTTATCTAACGATAGACCGGAAGAAAGATAATAGGTTGCAATGGACAAAGCGCTACATGATGAAAGGTAAAAACACAGCAATTAATGCCTCATCCTCACCCGCAAGTGCTTTATTTATTGTGATTTTCTTCGTCAACAGCAGGCTGCATATATTGCTTCGGCGTTTTTCCGAACTCAGCCTGAAAACATTTGGAAAAATAAGAATGGTTGGAGAAGCCCACCATATACATTACTTCGGCAACGGTGAACTTCTTTTGCTGCAATAACATGGCAGCCTTTTTCATCCGGATTGACTTGATGTATTCTACGGGAGACATTCCGGTCAATTGCTTAATTTTCCGGTAAATCTGTTTGTTACTGATACCGGATAATTCACAAAGAGCATTCACATTCAGTTCCGACTCCGAAAGATGGTCTTCAATCAGGCGAATTATATTCGACAGGAATTTCTCGTCCTGCGATTCCGCTTCAATCGGTTTGAGTACAGGCAACGATTCCAGTCGCTTCTTCTCCTGTGTCGCGGGGATTTCCTCTTCCTCCACTGCTATGACGGGAATATTCAATCCGACGGAAGTCCCTTTTCCTTCTTCGGAGGTGACGCCGGTGATGTGTCCGCCGTGCAGTTCTGTGTAAGTTTTTACCAGATAAAGCCCGATACCCGTACCTTCCTTATTGCCGGAGTGGGGGGATTGGAAAAAACGTTGGAAGATGTAAGGAATGTCCCGCGGCGGGATTCCCGATCCTGTGTCCGATACACAGATATCCACTAAGCCGGTTTCTTCGCGATAGAAAAGAGACAACCGGATACTGCCGCCGTCCGGAGTGAATTTCACTGCATTTGAAAGCAGACTGTCTAGTATCACTCCCAGTTTGATAGCGTCCATATCGGCATAAATCTTCGCTTTGTTTGTCTCGAAAAGGAAAGTCAGCCGCTTGTCTTCTTCGTAGACGGAGAACAGACTGTGGCTGAATGACACAAGTTCGATACGCGACAGTATTAGTAGTGAATCTTCGTTATCTTCTATACGGTTGAAGTTGAGCACCTGATGAATCAGCGAATTAATCTTCATCGCATTGCGTTGCACTTCTTCCAATGTCTGTTTCTCGTGCGCTTCCTCCGTCGCAGGGAGTAGCTGGCTCACGGGTGCAATAATCCGGCTAAGCGGTGTCTTTAGCTCATTGGACAGGTTGCTGAAGAAAGCCATTTTCTGGCGTGACTGTTCCAGAATCTTCTCTTTCTCCATACGTTCCATTTTCAACCGGTTCTTGACGCGGAAGAAATTGATTGTCCAGATGATGAGGCTGAGGAACAAAAGAACATAAATCACCTTTGCCCAAACCGTATAATACCACGGAGGCAGGATCTTGATATTCAAAATATAAGGATGTTCGGACGGGTGGCCACTCTTTTCCACCTTACTGATAATTAATTGATAATCTCCGTAGTTGAGATTGCTGTATGTAATGCGGTTTGTATTCGATTTCAGGAAATTCCATTCTTTGTCCATTCCCTCCAGCTGATAGACAAATTCATGCTTTTCCTCTAGCGAATAGGGGAGGTCGGAAAGCTCGAAAGCCAGATTATTCTGGTTATATGCCAGTTCGATAGAGTTCGTATAACGGATATTAGGTATGCTTTCTCCGGTGTGCGGAGACATCAACTGGTTGTTGATATATAAAGCAGTCAGCAGGATCGGGCGTTCCGGTTGATTCATAGCCTGTATGTCCGGCCGGGAAATACCGAATCCGTCCGCACCTCCCAAATAGATGTTTTCGTCTTTCGGGTCAAAGAAAAGACTTGTGAAACGCTTGTCTGTCATGTTCTGTTGGCGTGCATCCATTGTTTTCCGGTCGACAATCCAAAGCCCGTTGGTTGTAGAAATCCAGATATGCTCTTTTACGGAAGTCATAGACAGAATTTCATTGTTACTGAAGCTGCCGAAGGTAATACTTTGTAGACCGGAATCTTGGGGATTGATGCGCATGACCCCACCGTGAAATCCTACCCAGAGCATACCGTCCTCATCTCGTAGGAGATAATTCGGGCTCTTTTCACCGCTCAACTCTTCGGCAAACAATTTGGTTACTTGCTGCGTGCGCGGATTGATTTTGTCTATTCCTTTGCTGTTGTAGAGCAATACCCATACATTACCTTCCGCATCGGGAACAATTTGGTTGATGAACATTCCTGACAGGCCGTTGCGAGTGGAATAGTTCTGCTCGGCTATGTAGGTTCCGCCGGAAGATTGTACCAGTTTTTGTTTGTCTACTACAAAAATACCTCCGAGGCAGGTTGCTATCCAGAGTTTTCCGTCGGTGTCTTCAAACAGGTAATAAGCCCAGTTGGTGTTGTTTGTTCCTGTGCTGTCTACGATGTTGTAGTGTACAAATTGGTGAGTCTTGTAGTCGTAACGGTTAATACTGCCGTCCGTGGCTATCCAGAGTTGTTGTTCTCTGTCTTCGTAGATGTGTCGGATACGGTTGTGGGACAACGGATGGTGCTTATCTCCCATTCTGTACCAGACAGCGTCGTGCTTGTTACCGGTGGGGTTGGTAAAACGGATGACTCCGTTAGTTCCTCCGAACCAGTAGAACCCTTTGGAATCCCGGAACAGGGAATAAAACTGGTTCCCGTCTCCTGTACCCGTGATTTGCGAGATAGGAATGAATTGCAATGCACTGTTGTAGCGTGAAAGGGAGATGCCGTAATCCGTTCCCAGCCAGATGTTCTGTTCCTGATCGGCAAATATATTCCAGATAATATTGTTGGTTAGCGACTGGATATTGCGGGAGTCGTGTACGATGTGTTGCAGTGTCCCATTATCGTTCTGGTAAACATAAAGTCCGTTATCGGTACCCGCTAATAAATTTCCATCCCCGTCCAAAGCCAGTGATTTAATGGAATTGTTGTGGAAGGCATCTATCGGTTTCATTAGTCCCGTGGCCGGAGTATATTGGAAAAGAGATCCTTCCATTCCGATCCAGATACATTGGCGGGACGTATCTTCCAACAAAGAGTTGACAAAGAGATTGCTCACGCTCCGGTTGACGGGCAACGGGATATTTTCAAACTTTCCGCTTTCCTCTATATATCGGCATAAACCATTGTAGGTGCCTACATATATCTGATTGTCCGTTGTGCGGATGATAGAATAAATAGTGTGATGGGGAAGTCCGTTGCTCTTACTGTCGAGTGAAGCCAGTTTCTTTGTGTTGAGTTGATACGTATACAGACCGTTCAACGAACCTATCCATAAGGTGTCTCCTTGAAGCGCCATTGTCCGTACATCTGTCGGGAAATCCGTTTCCGGTTGTTCGTATTTGTCCGTCCGGTAGTTGTAGACGAGGATTCCGTTATCTGTCCCTAAATATAAATAAGTATTGTCTGCTATTATTCCGCAGTAAATGCGCGTGTTATTGCGTTCTCCATAAGTGAAGTGCTGCTGTGTGGAATATCCGTCGTAACTGAATAACCCTTTGTTGGAACCTATCCATATCAACCCTTCGCTGTCTTGCAGGAAGCAACTGATGACCGATGCTTCGGCACCGAGGTAGATATTCTCGAATTGTTGATAATTCACTTTCTGCCCGTATGCACTGCCGCCTATACAGAATGCACAGACAAGAAAAAGAATCGTTATCATTCGTTGGCACATATTGTCAGGTTTGCAGGTTTTTAAATCAGTAATTATTGCAAATAACTTTGTTCTTTATTGCAAATGTAGGAAAAATGCCGGTTACTCTTGTAAATCTCACCGTCTTTTTGTTCCTTTGTCGTCTATTTATAAACAGAAAACTTCAGGATGAAAAAGCTTATTTATCTGCTTTTGTTGCCGCTGGTTGTGGCTGTGACTGCTTGTGGCGGTAAAGTAAACTCGAAAAAGGAGTCGGTATTGGCAACGCAGGATAGCGTAGACGCTCGTGGAATACAACGGATGCAGACTTCTAAAAGTGAAATAGACATCAAATTCAAAGGGAAGGATTATCGTTCTTTCGTTTCCCGTACACCGGACGAGAGCCTGCCTCATGTTACCAATGAAATGGGGGATACGTATATGGATAATAAAATCGTGCTGCGTCTGACGCGCGGCGGTGAATCAGTGTTCAACAAGACCTTCACCAAGAATGATTTTTCTTCGGTAGTGGATGCCGACTTCCTGGCAAAGTCCGTGCTCGAAGGAATCGTATATGATAAAACAACTCCGCAAGGCATTGTATATGCAGCGAGTGTTTGCTATCCGCAGACGGATTTGTATGTCCCGCTTTCCATAACGATAACCGCCGACGGAAAGATGAGTATTCAGAAAGTTGATATGCTGGAAGACGCGTATGAAGAAGAAACACCCGATTAAGCCTGTGAACAGGCTTTTTAGTAGAATAGTACAAATGTGAAAGCATTTGAGACAAACGAAAGGCAACCGAAAAAGGTTGCCTTTCATATTTTTGTACCGTTGATAAATTTGCTGTCCTGTTTTTATTTGTATACCGAGGACTGAAAGTTAAAGAACACAAAAAAAAGACTGTTCTTCGGTTATTCCCAAATCTTTCCTAAATCTGTATCGTTATTTGCTGTATAAAACTAAAGTATAGTATTAACGTTAAAAAAATAATGATTATGAAGAAAATTCTATCTTTACTCGTGTTGGCTATTGTTGCCGTACAGTTTTCATGGGCTGCTGATGTGATAACTAAAGACATGAATCAGTTACCGCTTCCGGCACGCAATTTTATTAACCGTCATTTTACTAAACCCGAAGTGTCTCATATCAAGATTGATAAGGAAATGCTGGAGGCTACCAAATATGAGGTGTTACTGACAGACGGTACGGAAATAGAATTCGACAGCAAGGGAAACTGGGAAGAAGTAAGTGCCCGGAAAGGACAGGTGATTCCTGCAAGTATTGTTCCGAACTTTGCCGTTGATTATCTGAAAGCACATAATTTTGCTGCTGAAGGAGTGACGAAAGTAGAGCGTGACCGTAAGGGATATGAAGTTGAATTGTCCACAGGCGTCTCTTTCAAGTTTGACAAGAAAGGGAAGTTTGTTAAAGCGGACGATTAAGTATAAGTGATAGTATAATAATAAACCTGAACCAAAAAAGTAACTATGTTGAGATTTAAGTTTGGCGCCTGGGCGGTGGTTCTGATGTTGGCTGCCCTTTCATTCGGCGCCTGTTCCGATGAAGATGATGATCCGGCTTTCAATCCGCCTTCCAATATTACGGAAGCCTTGAAACAATTATATCCGGCAGCTCAGAATATAGAATGGGAAATGAAAGATGTGTATTATGTGGCCGATTGCTGGGTGGCCGATGACGAACTGGAAGTCTGGTTTGACGGGAATGCGAATTGGCTGATGACAGAAAATGAACTGGAAAGTATAGATAGTTTAGTTCCGGCTGTATATACTGCTTTCAATAATACCAAATATAGTTCTTGGGTGGTGACCGATGTCTATGTACTCGTTTATCCGCAGAATCCTACGGAATCTGTCATTCAGGTGAAGCAGGGAAGCCGGCGCTATTCACTGGTTTTCTCGCAGGATGGTGGATTGCTGCACGAAAAGGATATCAGTAACGGGGATGATACGATTTGGCCTCCGGCAGAATAATTTCTTATCCATTTAACTGAAATGGAAAGAGTGACGGTATCTTGTCAGGATAGCGTCACTCTTTTGTTAGTATAGTGACGGTCTTCCGATAAGATAGCGTCACTATAATTGTAGGTTTACATTTGCTGGTAATCTTTGGCCAATCCTCCTTCACTCGTCTCTTTGTAGAGTGAGGGAAGGTCATGTCCGGTTTGTTTCATCACTTGCACTACCTTGTCGAAAGAGACACGATGCATACCGTCCGTAAAGGCGGAATAAAGATTTGCGTCAAGTGCGCGGGCGGCAGCGTAGGCATTCCGTTCGATGCAGGGAATCTGTACCAATCCGCATACAGGGTCGCAAGTCATACCCAAGTGATGTTCCAATCCCATTTCTGCTGCATATTCAATTTGTGCCGGACTACCTCCGAATAATTGGTTGGCTGCTGCCGATGCCATGGCACAGGCAACGCCTACTTCACCTTGGCAACCTACTTCCGCACCGGAGATAGACGCATTGAATTTGACGATGTTTCCGATCAGTCCGGCAGTAGCCAATGCACGCAAAATACGCATATCACTAAAATCACGGCTCTTTTGCAGGTGATAAAGTACGGCAGGCATGACACCGCAGGAACCACAGGTGGGGGCAGTTACTATCTTTCCCCCCGAAGCGTTCTCCTCGCTTACCGCCAGTGCATAAGAGAATACGAGTCCTCTCGATTGAAGGGACTGTTTGTATCCGGTAGCACGTATATAATAGGTAGAAGCTTTCCGTCGCAGGTTCAATGGGCCGGGGAGCACTCCTTCCGCTTCCAGTCCGCGGTGAATGGCTTCTTTCATTGTATCCCATACTTCAGCGAGGTAATCCCAGATATCTTCATTCTCGCACTCTTTCACATATTCCCAGTAACTCTTTCCGGTACGTTCGCACCATTCCAGAATTTCCGTCATACTGTTCATCCCATATACTTCAGGACTTTCAATTGTCGGATTGCTGTTGTTTTCAGCTAGTGCGCCTCCGCCGATACTATAAACTGTCCAATTCTCCTGAATCTTGTTGTTAGCGTCGAAAGCGGCAAATGTCATTCCGTTCGGGTGGAAAGGAAGAAAGACTTTCGGTTGCCAGATGATTTCTACCGGGGCGGTAGTTTTGAGTGTGTCTATAATGGCTACATCCGTCATGTGCCCTTTTCCGGTAGCGGCGAGACTTCCATAGAGTGTTACTTTGAAAGAGGCTGCATCCGGATGACGTTCTACGAACATTTCTGCAGCTTTGCGTGGACCCATTGTGTGACTGCTGGAAGGACCAGTACCGATTCGATATAGCTCTTTAATTGATTTCATGAGTTATGTGTGCTTAATTAATACCATTTCTTTTTTCTAAAATACAAATATACAACAATACCGATAACTCCCATTAAAATCCATGCAAATAAATATCCGTATCGCCAATCAAGCTCCGGCATCCATTTGTAATTCATTCCCCATACTCCGACTAAAAAGGTGAGAGGGATGAAGATAGTGGATACAATGGTCAGACGTTTCATGATGTCGTTCATGCGTAAGTCATTGTTCGATATATATAGATCGACTAATGAAGAAAGCGTTTCACGGCAGATTTCAATAGTCTGGAGAACGAATTGTAAATGGTCATTCACGTCATTGAAGAACGCACGGTTTACTTTATGGATAAGCAGGTTTTCCGCCCGTAACAGTTTTACGTATTGTTCCTTTAGGGGGAGAATGGATTTCTTCATCAGCATATATTGACGCCGGAGTGACTGGATCTGGATACCTATATCATTTTCGTCGGTGATAGTCAGCAACTCCTCTTCAAGATCTTCGAGGGCATCGTCGATAGAAGAAATTGTTGAGATGTAATTGGTCATTATACTGTTCAGCAGTACACTGAGCAAATAATCCGTCTGACGGCTACGTATTTTCAGTACATCATTGCGTAAGGCAGCGTTAATATCATCGAAGAAGTCGGTTTCCTGTTCGAGAAAGGTCAGCACATAGTTGCTTCCCAGAATGACACAGACTTGCTGTTGGAGCAGTTCGTCCAGTTCGTTTTCCTCCTTATGGGTGTTGGGATAGAATAATTTCAGGATGAGAACGATATATTTATCATGTTCTTCGATTTTAGTCGGGTGGTCTGCGTTCAGGATATCCTGCAAAACAAGGAAGTCTATTTCAAAATGAGCGCAAATCTCGCGGATTGTTTCCGTATCTTTTAAACCGTGCACTTGCAACCAGTTGATTCGCGCACTGTCTAATGTTGCTTTGACGGATTGGAAGGTGTCGCCGGAGCTTTCCTGCATCTCAGTGGCATTGTAGGTGCAGAGATGAATGTGGGTAGGAGTAAGGCTGTCCCCTGTGTAAATGAGCTTTTCGCTTAATAGGTTATTTTTCATGCTTTATTCTCGTTTTAGAAAACCACCGCAACAAAGGTAGTGGTTTTCTAAATGAGAACAAGTTCTTGCGACGTTTTGTTTACAATATGTCTTATATCCGGGTCAATCAAAATCTACTACTGTGATTCCGGCACCTCCGAACTGCACATGCTCGTCGGCATAATGGCGGATACTCGGTACGGTGGACAGATATTGGCGGATGAGTGTACGAAGGATTCCTGTTCCTGTTCCGTGAAGAATACGTACACGGTCCATGCCGACCAATATAGCATCGTCAATAAAATAAGTGACTGCTTGCAATGCTTCGTCTCCGCGCATCCCACGCACATCGATATCTTGTTTGAAACTAAGTTTCTTTTCGTACATCTGGTCATGTGTCTGGCTGCTGACAAAGGTACTTTTGGCCATGCTTTCCGTCTTGGGGGCCGCGTTGGAGCGTTCGAGACGGTCCAACTTGACGGTTGTCTTGATACTTCCGAAGGCGACGATTGCATTCTTGCCACTGATTTCCATTACCTGCCCGACGCTGGTCTGACCTTTAATTTTTACATTTTCGCCAACGGAGATAGGAGCCACTTTAGGAGTAGCGGTTGTTGAGGAACTTGCCGCTTTCTGCTCGTTCTTTTTATTCTTCTTCCGTTCCTGTTTCTCTTTCAGTTTCTCCATTTTCCGAGCCATTTTTTCTTCTTGTTCCTTGGAAGCCAATGCATCCAAAGAAGTACGAAAGTCAGTCAGCTCCTGACGGGCCATGCGGGTCTTTTCTTTTTCTGCCTGTGCCTCTTTAATGGTACGGATCGTATTTTCAATACGGGCATTCGATTCCTGTAACATTCGTTCCGCTTCCTCTTTAGCCTGCCGGATAATCTCTTTCCGTGATTTTTGCAGTTCTTCCATTTCAGTCTGATAGCGGACGATCGTTTCTTCCATGTGCTTCTCCCGTTGGCGGATCGTTTGGCGTTTCCCTTCCCAGTAACGTTTGTCGCGTACGATATCCTGAAGATATTTGTCGGCATTGATGTACTCGCTCCCTACAATTTCCGAGGCGTCAGCGATTACATCTTCCGGCAATCCGATTTTCCGTGCGATCTCTACAGCAAAGGAGCTTCCCGGGTTACCGATCTGCAATTGGAAGAGTGCCTGCATTAAATGGCGGTCGTAAAGCATGGCGCCGTTGACTACGCCTTCATGGTCTTCTGCAAAATGCTTCAGATTCTGGTAGTGGGTGGTAATCACTCCGAAAGTCCTTTTCTGGTTGAAACGTTTCAGTACAGCTTCGGCAATGGCACCTCCAATCTGCGGCTCCGTACCTCCTCCGAACTCATCAATCAGGATGAGGCTACGTTCATTGCAACTTTTCATCATTATCTTCATATTGGTGAGGTGAGAGGAGTAGGTACTCAAATCGTCTTCGATAGACTGTTCATCACCGATATCTATGAAAATGCTGCTGAATATACCTGCATGACTGCGTTCGTGCATCGGAATCAACATGCCGCATTGTAACATATATTGCAATAAGCCTACCGTTTTCAGACAGACTGATTTACCTCCGGCATTCGGACCGGAGATAATGAGAATACGCTGTTTCTTGTTTAATTCTATGTCCAAAGGTACGACCTTTTTCCCATGCTTGGCTAGCGACAGTTGTAACAAGGGATGTACGGCCATAGTCCAGTCCAGTAACTGTTCATTTTCTATGGCGGGTTTCAGACTGTTGGTCTGTATGGCGAAATAACTTTTCGCACGGATAAAATCAATTTCTGCCAAAAATTCATACGACTGGAGTATCTCCGGAATAGACGGGCGCAACACATTGGAGAATTCCGTCAGGATACGGATAATTTCCCGTCTTTCGTCTCCTTCGAGTTCGCGGACGCGGTTGTTTGCTTCTACAACCTCCGCCGGTTCGATAAATACGGTTTTTCCGCTTGCCGATTCATCGTGGACGATTCCTTTAATCTTACGTTTGAGTCCCGGAGCGACAGGGATAACCAGGCGACCGTCGCGCATGGTAGGGGCTACGTCCTTATCTACATATCCTTCGGATTGCGCGCTGCGCAGAATGCTGTTCAACGAGCGGGAAATACTTCCCATTGTATTGGCTAATTCCCTGCGGATACGAGCCAGTTCTGTAGAAGCATTATCTTTTATCTTTCCATATTTATTGAGGATACCGTCTATTTTTCCAATCAATTGGGGGAATACGGCAATGTCTCCCGCCAGTCGTTTCAGACTGGGGTAGGGGCTATCACTTTCTTCTTCGTCTTCATTGTTCCGATGCAGGAAACGGACGATATCACGAATGGTCTCTAGTGAACGGCGCAAGTCGAATAATTCCTGTTCGTCCAGATACATCCCTTCTATCCGTACCCGTTTCAGTGAAGGGCGGACATCGAAAAAAAATTGGTCGGGAAATCCGTCCTCTTCTTGAATGATGCGAACAAACTCGGTTACCTGGTTTAAATTCTCTTCTACTACTTCATATTGTTCGGAAAAGCCCATGTCTGAAACTTTTTCTTCGCCTAAAGTGCTAAGACACTTGTCTTTCAGTAACTGCCTTATCTGGTCGAATCCTATCTTTTGCTCAAAATTTTGAGGGTATATCATATCTTTATTCCTTATAACTGGGCACAAAAATACGATTAATTCACGAAAAAAGTGTCAGATTGTTTGCAGATTTAAAAATGATTCGTACCTTTGCACCGCTTTCAACG